>Ga0163144_10010179_pt1 | contig 20084 bp, 20 predicted proteins | sample OliLak19BULKMAT1_FD_123175 | JGI IMG/M metagenome (GOLD analysis project Ga0163144, IMG submission 123175) | Freshwater microbial mat bacterial communities from Lake Vanda, McMurdo Dry Valleys, Antarctica - Oligotrophic Lake LV.19.BULKMAT1 | ecosystem: Environmental > Aquatic > Freshwater >... | reverse complement strand
TTTCGACACCGCGAAGCTGCCCGACTACGGCAAGCTCATGACGAAGGAGCACCTCGAGGGCCTCAAGTTGGGCGCGCGCGTCGAGGCCAACCCCGAGAAGAAGCACATGACCGATTTCGCGCTGTGGAAGTTCTCCGGCGACGGGGTCAAGCGGCAGATGGAGTGGGACTCTCCCTGGGGCAGGGGCTTTCCGGGCTGGCACATCGAGTGCTCCGCCATGGCGATGAAGTTCCTGGGCGAGACCCTCGACATCCACTGCGGAGGGATCGACCACGTGCCTGTGCATCACACGAACGAGATCGCGCAGTCCGAGGGCGCGACCGGCAAGCCGTTCGCGCGATTCTGGCTGCACGGCGAGTTCCTGCTGATGAACAACGCGAAGATGGCCAAGTCCGCGGGGGGCTTCGTGACGCTCGCCGACGTCGTGGAGAAGGGCTACTCTCCGCTCGACTACAAATATCACTGCCTCACGGCGCACTACCGCAAGCAGCTCGACTTTCAATGGACGTCCCTCGAGGCCGCCAAGACCGCGCGCCGCCGCCTCAAGGAGTCCGCCGCCGCGCTCAACGGCTCCGAGCCCACCGCGGACGCCTCGGCGTTCTCGGCCCGCTTCAAGGAGGCGATCGCGGACGACCTGAACGGGCCCGCGGCGCTCGCGGTCGTGTGGGACCTGATCCGTTCGGATTGTTCCGGCGGCGCTAAAAAAGTTTTTCTCCAGGAGGCCGACTCCGTGCTCTGCCTCGACCTGTTCGGCGTCGAGTCCGTCGCGTCCGTACCGCCCGCGGTCCTCGAGCTCGTGAAGCGCCGCGCCGACGCGAAAGCGCGCAAGGACTTCGCAGAGGCCGATCGCGTCCGCAAAGAGATCGACGAGCTCGGCTTCAACGTTATCGACGGTAAAGACGGCGCCAAGGCGGTAAAAAAGTGAAAAAGAAATTCGGACGCCGCCCCGACCGCACCAACCGCCCCGAGCGCACCGAGCGCCCTCAGCATCCCCCGAAGGCGAAGCCGTACAACAAGGACCGCCATTTCGACAAGAAGCGCCACCACGACAAGGTGCGGCACGAGCGCTTGAGCGGCGCGGCGGCGCGCCCCGACAACCGCCCCGAGGCGGCCGAAGGCGAGAACGCGCCCAACCAGGAGACGCGCTGGCTCGGCGGCTTCGAGGCCGTCGCGAAGGCGCTGACCAAGACCCCCTACGACTGCCGCGAGATGTGGATCGAGCACGAGCTCGTGCATCCGAACATCGGCACGCTCATCAAGCAGGCGAAGGACCTCGACCTGAAGGTCGCCTACATGTCGCGCCCCGAGCTCGACCGCGCGGTCAAAGGCGGCAAGCACGGCGGCATCGCGATCCGCGCTTCGTACGATCCCGCGGCGACGTTCTCGGAATGGGTGCAGGGCCTCGACGACGCGCGCAAGAAGGGGCTCGTCATCGTCGTGCTCGACCAGATCCAGGACCCGCACAACCTCGGCGCGATCACGCGCTCCGCCCTGCAGCTGCACGCGCGCTGCGTCGTCATCCCCGAGCGGCGGTCTGCGCCCGTGACGCAGGCCGTGATCCAGGCCTCCGCCGGGGCCGCGCTGAAGATCCCCGTGCATCGCGTCGTCAACATCGCCCAGACGCTCGACCTGTGCAAGAAGCACGGGTTCTGGGTTTACGGCGCCGACGCCTCCGGCAAGGACGCGTGGGACTGCGTCATCAACACGCCCTGCGTGCTCGTGATCGGCTCGGAGGGCTACGGCATGCGCCCGCTCGTGCGCGCCTCGTGCGACGAGCTCATGCGCGTGCCTCAGTCGGAGCACGGCGTCGGCAGCCTCAACGCGTCGTGCGCCGCGACCGCCCTGCTCTACGAGATCGCGCGCCAGAACCGCAAAGTCACGCCCCTGGCCTGATGGCCCACGACCACGCACACGACCACGACCACGGGAAGACCGGCGACGGAGGGGAACGCCAGCTCTACGGCGTGATCGCCCTGACGGGCACCGTGTTCTTCGTCGAGCTCGCGGGAGGCTGGTGGACCGGGAGCCTCGCGCTGATCGCCGACGCGGCGCACATGGCCGTCGACCTGCTGGGCCTGAGCCTCACGCTCGTCGCCTCGATGCTCGCGCGCCTGCCCGCCGACCCCAAGCGCACCTACGGCTACCGGCGCGTCGAGGTGCTCGCGGCGCTCGGCAACGCGATCGCGCTGATGGTCGCCACGGGCTTCCTGCTGCGCGAGGCGTGGGCGCGGTTCAGCTTCCCCACGGCCATCGCGGCCGAGCCGATGATCGCCGTCGCGTTCATCGGGCTGCTCTGCAATCTGATCTCCGCCTCGATGCTCTGGAAGGCGAGCCGCACGAACATCAACATGCGCGGCGCCCTGATGCACGTGCTCTCCGACGGCGCGGGCTCGATCGGCGCGCTGCTCGCGGGCGTCATCGTGCTGAAGACGCGCTGGTATCAGGCCGATGCGGTCGTCTCGGTCCTGATCTGCGGCGGCATCGTGCTCACCGCGTTCTGGCTTCTGCGCGACTCCGTGCACATCCTGCTCGAGGGCGCGCCGGCGCATCTCGACCTCGCCGAGATCCGCGCCGCGCTTACCGGGATCCCCGGCGTGCACGACGTGCACGATCTGCACCTGTGGTCGCTCACGCAGGGCCAGGAGGCGATGAGCGGCCATCTCGTCCTCGCGGGCGGAAGCGATCACGTCGCGGCGCTCAAGGCCGGCAAGGAGCTGCTGGCCGACCGCTTCGGGATCACGCACGTCACGCTTCAGATCGAGCAGGGCGATGCGGCTTAGCCGGCTCGCGTGCGCCGCCCTCCTCTTCTGCGCGACCGGAGCCGGCGCCGCCGTCCGCCTCGGCGTCGTCGTGGTCGTCGATCAGATGCGTCCGGAATACCTGGACCGCTCCGACCTGCCCGACGGCGGCTTCCGCCGCCTTCGCCGGGAGGGCGCGGTGTTCACGCAGGCGCGCCATCCTCACATCCCGACGGAGACGGGCCCCGGGCATGCGGCGCTCTCGACGGGGCGCGGCCCCGCGGTGCACGGCATAGTCGCCAACGACTGGTACGACCGCGCCGCGGGCTCGGAGACGTACTGCGTCGCGGACGCCCTCTATGGGATCAGCCCCGAGCACGTGCGCGGGCCGATGCTCGCCGACGCGCTGAAGGCGAACGATCCCGCGACGCGGGTATTCTCAGTCTCCGGCAAGGATCGCGGCGCGGTGATCCTCGGCGGCCGCAAGGCGGACCTCGCGCTCTGGTTCGACCGCTTCAAGGGCGAGTTCACGACGTCTTCCTATTATAGGCGCCCGGCCTGGCTCGCCGCGTTCAACACGGAGCTCAAGAAGACGAACCTGCTCCCGGTGAAGGGGGCCCGCGTCCCGAAGGAGATGATCGCCAGCCCCGCGTACGACCAGGCGCTCGATCTCCTCGTCGCGGAGCTCGTCGCGCGCGAGCGCGTGGGCCGGGGCGCGTCGACGGACTTCCTGACCGTGAGCTACTCCGGCACGGACCTCGTCGGGCACGGCCGCGGCCTCGAGGTCCCCGAGATGGACGCCCAGCTCGCTTCGCTCGACCTGATCCTCGGCCGGCTCCTCGCGCGTCTCGAGAAAGCCTCCGGGGGCTCGCTCGCGCTCGCGCTGTCCTCGGACCACGGCGCGATCCCGGCGCCCGAGGACGCGTCCGGCAAGGCGCTCGGCGTGCGGCGGCTCCAGTGGGAAGCCTTCAACGTCTCTCTCGAGAAAGCTCTCCAGGCGAAATGGCTGCTGAAGGACGCGCGCTGGCTGCTCTCGACGCAGGTGCCCCATCTCTACCTCAACCGCCGCGCGGCCGAGGCGCGCGGATTCGAGTGGCACGACTTCCTGCGGCGAGCCGCGAAGGTCCTCGCGCGAGTCGACGGCCTCGCGGCCGTCTATATCCCGGACGACAAGGACGCGCCCTTCGCCGCGCAGAATCTGAGCTCGTTCACCGCGGATCGCTCCGGCGACCTGTTCGCGATCATGGGCGAGAACGTGCTGCTTCACGACGTCGCGCCCGGCACGAGCCACGGGACCCCCTGGGGCTACGACGCGCGCGTGCCCCTCGTCTTCTGGGGCCGCGGCGTGCGCGCCGGAAGGACCGACGCGCCCGCGTCGACGCTCGACCTCGCGCCGACGCTCGGGCGCCTGCTCGGGATAGACTACCCGCGCGGCGAAGGCTCGGCCGCGCGGAACGAGGCGTTCGCGGAAGCCCGATGAGGGCGGAGTCCGCGCTGATCCTGCTCAACGGAGAGATGCGGGACGCGCGCGCGGTGCGCGCCGCCGCGAAAGGCGCGGACGTCCTGATCTGCGCCGACGGCGGCGCCCGCCATGCGGCCGCGTTGCGCCTTATCCCCGACTTCGTCGTCGGCGATATGGATTCGGGAGGCCGGAAAATACCGTCGGCGGGAATCACGTTCGTTGTCGATCCAAGCCAGGATCGCTCGGATTTGGACAAGGCGCTGGATTTAGCGAGGCGGCTCGGCGTCAAGCGGCTCGTCGTCGCGGGCGTGAGAGGCGGCGGCCTCGATCACGAACTCGTGAACTTCGCCGCGCTCGAGGAGAGCCGTCACGGCTTCGACCTCGCGGTCATCGACGGAGGCGTCGCGCGCCTTCTCGGGCCCGGACGGCACGCGCTGCCGGCCGCTAAAGGCGCGCGCTTCTCGCTGTTGGCCGCGCCGAGGGCCCGCGTGAGCCTCTCGGGAGCGCGGTTTTCCCTCCGGAACGAGGTCCTGCGCCGCGGAAGCCGCGGGCTCGGCAACCGCGCCGAAGGCAAGGTCTCCCTGACGGTGCGCGAAGGCCGCGTCTGGGTGATTGACGCGGCGCGGTTCCGGGGCTAAACTTCCCGAAGTGCGCCGCCTCCTCCTAGTCCTCGCCTTATTCGGAGCCTTCGCCGTCCACGCCGCCGCGCGCGCGGGCGGCGGCCAGAGCTACTCGGGTTCCTCGTCCTCGAGCGGCGGAAGCTACAGCTACTCCGGCTCGAGCGGCTCGAGCGGCTCGAGCTATCGCCGGTCCCGCGGCCCCGGCCCCCTCTACTATTACATCGTCTGGGTCACGATGCATCCGTTCATCGGCGTTCCATTCACGCTGTTCATCCTGTACGTCCTATACCGCTGCAACGGCTCGCGCCTGGGCCTGGGCTCCGGCGGCTACGCGCCGCTCGCTCCTCTCGGGGCGGCGGCCGGCGTCCCGGCGGGCCAGAGCTCGGCGCGGAAGGCGCAGGAGCTGGCGAAGCTGCGCGCGCGCGACCCCGCGTTCGATGAGCGCGCCTTCCTGCGGCGCGCCGGGGCCGCGTTCCTCAAGATCCAGGAGGCCTGGACCGCCGGGGACATGTCCGGCGCGCGCGCGTTCATCTCCGACGGCGTGCGCGAACGCTTCGAGCGCCAGCTCGCCGGGCTCGCGGACCGCGGCCTGCGCAACCTCACGGAGAACGTCGAGATACGCGGCGTCGAGCTGACGGCATGCCGCAGCGACGCCCACTTCGACGCGCTGTGGGTGACCGTCGCGGCCTCGGCCTCGGATCGCACGGTGGACGCCGCGGGCTCCATCGTGTCGGGCTCGCCCGGGCGCCAGGAGTTCGAGGAGGTCTGGACCTTTTTGCGCCGTCCCGGCGCGAAGACTTTAAAGGGCGACGGCCTCATCGAAGGCGGGTGCCCGAGCTGCGGCGCGTCTCTGCCGCTGGCCGACGCCTCGCAGTGCGCCGCGTGCAAGAGCTGGGTCAACTCGGGCGAATACGACTGGGTGCTCAACGAGATCACGCAGAGCTGCGAGTGGGCGATGCGCGAGCCGTCGCGGGACGTGGACGGCTGGCCGGCGGCGTCCGCGGCGGACCCCGCGCTGAGCCTGCCCTCGCTCGAGGACCGCGCGTCCGTGATCTTCTGGCGCTGGCTGGACGCCCGCCGCTCGGGAGATCCCGCGCCGCTGCTGCCGGTGGCGGGCGAGGCGTTCCAGCGGAGCTTCGCCGCGGGCCCGCCTGTCGCCTTCGACGACGCCGCGGTCGGCTCGGTCGAGGTCGTGGCCTTCGAGGACGCGGGCGCATGGTCGAAGGTCCACGTCGCCGTGCAGTGGTCCGCGGGCGGCGAGCTCCGTCGCGACTACCTCGAGCTGAGCCGCGCGCGCGCCGCGAAGACCGACGCGCGCCGGGGCCTGCGCACCGCGCGCTGTCCCTCCTGCGGAGCTCCGCCCGCCGAGGCCTCCGCGGCGGCCTGCGGCTATTGCGGCGCGGCGCTCAACGACGGCAAGAAGGACTGGATCCTGACCGCCGTCGTGCCCTTCGGCGCCTGGACCCGGCCTGCGCTTGCGGCGGCGCCGGTCGAGGCCGCTCCGCTCACGTCGCCCGCCGCCCCCGTGAAATGGGGCGCGGAGCTGAGCCCCGCGAGCGCGTTCTCGGTGCTCGCCGCCGCGATGCTCGCCGACGGCGAGGAGACGCTCGCGGAGAAGGCCTTCCTCGAGTCCTACGCCGGAAGCCGCGGCCTGCCGCCCGCCAAGGCCGCGCAGATCGTCGCGGCGGCGCGAGCGGGCACGCTCGACGCTCCGCGCGCCGAGGACGGAGGCCAGGCCGACACCCTGCTGCGCGGGATGATCCGCATGAGCCTGACGGACGGCGTCGTGACCCAAGGCGAACGGTCCGCGCTGCACTCGTTCGCGGGCCGCTACGGCCTGCGCGCCGACGACGTGACGGCGATGATCTCGGAAGAGCGCGCGGCCGCATAAAAAGGTTGACAGCCCCCGGCGTGGGGGCTATAGTAAAGTTTCTCGGAGGCTACACCCGAAATGGCGATAATCGATCGAGTAAAGTACGACGGCCCCGCTAACATCCTCGTCTGGCGCTATCCGCCCGACGATCTCAGCTGGGGCACCCAGGTCATCGTCAATCAGGCTCAGGAAGCCATCTTTTTCAAGGGCGGGCAGATCCTCGACGTCCTCGGGCCCGGCACGCATACCCTGCGCACCGCGAACATCCCGCTGCTGCGCGGCCTCATCAAGGTTCCTTTCGGCGGAGAGACGCCCTTCGCGGCCGAGATCTATTACGTGAACAAGGCCGTCAATCTCGACGTGAAGTGGGGCACCAACAGCCCCATCCCCGTCCTCGACCCGAAGTTCAACGTGTTCCTGCCCGTGCGCGCGTTCGGCCAGTTCGGGATTCAAGTGGCCGATTCACGAGCCTTCGTGACCCAGCTTTCGGCCACGAATCCTCAATTTACGACGGACCAGCTGTCGAACTACTTCCGCGGCGTGCTCCTCACGAGAGCCAAGGACTATATCGCGGAGACGATCATCAAGGAGAAGATCAACCTCCTCGAGATCGCCGCCCATCTCGAGGAGATGTCCGGCGCCCTGCAGACGAAGCTGCAGCAGGACTTCGGGACGTACGGCGTGAAGCTCGTGAACTTCTACCTGAACTCGGTCGACGTGCCCGAGGACGACGACACGGTAGTCCGCCTCAAGAAGGCGCTCGCGGACAAAGCCGAGCTCGACATCCTCGGCGACAAATACCAGCAGAAGCGCACGCTCGACGTCATGGAGAAGGCCGCCGGCAACGAAGGCGGCGGCGCGGGCGCGGGCATGGGCGCGGGCCTCGGCCTCGGCGCGGGTATGAGCATGGGCCAGCAGATGGGCGCCGCGATCCAAGGCGGCCAGAACGCCGCCGCGGCGAGCAGCCCGGCCGGCGCGAAGTTCTGCGCGTCGTGCGGGAAAGGCCTCGCCCCGGGCGCGAAGTTCTGCGCCGACTGCGGCGGGAAAGTCGGCTAAGCAATCTTGGTGCCTGGCCTAACGGTAATGACAGTATTTGTTCCCGATACTGTCATTAACGTTAGGTCAGGCACCTAAAAGAACTTAGGGTCTGACGGCAGGAAGGACAAACGGCGTCCCTTTATAAGGGACGACGGTCTCGACGAGCCCGTTCGCGGTCACGTCAACGCGTAATGTATGCGCGAACCGTTTCTTCGGATAGCCCGGGGGAAGGGGGTACAGCGGCGAGCCGCCGCCGCCGGAGATCACGTAGCGCACGCCGCGATGGTCCGCGGCCCAGAACGCGTGGATGTGGCCCATGTATACCGCTTTCACTCCGCCGTTCGAGACCAGCTCCTCGAACTCCGAGGACCCGTCCTTGAAATAGTTTGTGAAGAAGTCGCGCAGGTAGCCTTTCTGCTCGTCCTGCGCGTCGATGGACCATTCCTCGAGCGCGCCCACTTCCTTGAGGGGCTCGATCGACTTGATGTAGTCGGGCGGCACATGCGTGAAGATCACCTTCGGGCCGGGAACGGCGAGCGCCGCCCCGAGCCACGCGAGCTGGGACGCCGTCACCCCGCGGTCGGAGGAATCGAGGCTCACAAAGCGCCAGCCGCCGTGGTCGAAGAAGTAATCGCGCGCTCCGAACACCGCGTCGTAAAGGACCTTGTCCGCGTCGCCGTTAGGCCGCGAGCGGTCGTGGTTTCCGACGCAGCGCAGCAGAGGACGGACGGCCTCCGCCTCGACGACCTTCACGTGCGCCCGGTAATGCTCGGCGTTTCCTTCGCTGACGAAATCTCCGAGCTGGAGCGCGAAGTCGACGCCCGCGTCCTGAAGCGCGCGCCACTGGTTGACGAAGGCGGCCTTCTCGGGGCTGAAGATGCGCTCCCACCAGAAACGGCCGTGCTCGGCGTCGCCGATCACGCCGAAGGAGAAGCTGGGGCCCGAGGGGGCGAGGCGCGCGAGCATCGCGGAGTTTCCCACGCGGGACGCGGCCTGTACCAGGTCGGCGGGGACCGGCGACGGAATGGAGAACTCTCGTCCCGAAGGAGCTCGCGGCGCGGGGGGAAGGCGAAGGATCACGCGCGAGGAGCCGTCGAACAACGCTTCAGGCGCGGCCGCGTGGGCCGAGACGCAGAGAAGGACGAGAGGGATGAATCGATTCACCGTTTGAACAGCCTATCAAGTCTTTGGCCGCCGACGGCCTTGCCGACCGCGTCCTTGAGCTGCTTGTCGAGCGCTCCCTTCTGGGCGTCGAGCGGCCCCAGGAGCTTGCTCGCCAGCCCGTCGACGGACGCCCGCGCCTCGGCGGCCTTGCCGCCGTAGGCGGCCGCGAGCTTGGCCTCGAGGATCTTCTTCTGGGCTTCGAGCTGGCCCGAGACGGCCTTGCGCATCGCGGCCGCGATCGCCTCGCCCGCGTTCGACGAGAACGCGAGCTTGAGATCGTCCTCGCGCCCCGAGATTCCGATGCGCACGTTGAAGCCCGTCAGGGACTTGAGCGCGTCGGATACGAGCGCTCCCGCGGTGCCGCCGAGCGCCACCTTGGGCTCGAGCCTGACGCCCGAGGCCTCGACGAACACCTCTCCGGTCCACGCCTCGCCGGCGGAGGCGAGATGGCCGCGCAGCTTCGCCGTGCCGGCGGTGAGCGTGCCCCCGACCTCCCCGTCGCCGAGCGAGGAGCCCGCGAGCGAGAAGCCTTGTCCCGTGAAGTCGAGCGCCACGCCGACGGGGTCCTTCTGCTGGTCGAGGCGGCCGTTCAGCGTCGCGGACGGGCCGGAGCCGGACTTTCCGGCCAACGCGAGCGTCGCCGGCTTGCCGTAGGTCATCGGGTTCGAGGTCACGCCGTCGAGGACGCCCTCGAGGTCGAGCGCGCCGCCCGCCATGCCGTCGAGCGTGCCGGAGATCTTCGCGTTCTCGAGGAGGTATTGCGGATAGGAATGCGCTCGCGGGAACTCGATGTTGACGCCCGCGCGCCGCGCCGCGGGGGGAGGATTGGCCGCTTTTCGCGCGGCCGCGCGCTCGCGCGCGATGCGCAGCCAGCGGAGCGCCGTCGTCAGGCGGGACGCCGTCTGCGCGCCGAGAAGGCGCTTCGCGAGGTCCTGCGAGTCGAGGGTCGGCAGGCCGGCGGCCAAGAGCAGCCCGTTGAGATCCTTCTTCCGGAGCTCGTCGGCTTCGCGTACGAGCGCCTGCGCCTCGGCGATGTCCTTCTGCGCCTCCGCCTTCTGGGCGTCGACGCGCGCGATCAGCGCCTTGATCCGCTGCTGCGCGGCGCCCGCCGCCTGCGCCTTCTTGAGGATGTCGCCGCCGCCGATCGCCTTGAGCTGGTCGCCGATTTCCTTCGCTTCCTTCTCGATCGCCTTCGCCTCGCCGGCCTTGGCCTTCCACCGCTGCTCGATCTCCGCGGATTTAGCCTTCGCCTCATCGAGCTTCTTGATGCCCTGGAGCTTGGCCGCGTCCACTTCGCCGACGGCGTTCGACTTGACCTCGATCGCCGCCGATTTCGCCGGCGCGATCTGGCGTTGGATCGCGGCCGTCATGGCCGACGGCGGCCGCGGATTTCCGAGCTTTCCGCTCGTCTTGCGCTCGGTGCCGACGCGCAGGCCTTCGAGCGCGGCCTCGCGCACGACGCCCTTGCCGCGCACGGCCGCCGACATGTCCAGTTGGAAGGCCATCCGGGAGAGCTCGACGACGTTCTTCATCGGCGATTCGCGATCCGCGACGGCGAGGCGCCGGATCTCGAGCGTGCCCTTGAGCCACTTCGACCTCACCGAGCCGATCTCGACCTTCGCGCCCGCGGCGGCCTGGCCGCCGGCGATCAGGCCGCGCTTGAGGATCGGGTCGAAGCAGAAGAACACGAACGCCCATATCAGCAGCGCCGCGCCGAGCGTTCCGAGGACGGGGCCCTTCTTGACCCAGCTCATCGCGACCACTCCAGATACATCTGATACCAGCGCATTCCCTTCAGCGCCTGCACGAGCCGGAGCTTCTCGACGCGCGCCGCCCACGTCGCGGCATACCACGCGACGAAGCGGAGGGCGAGGAAATACAGCGGGACGAACAGCGCGAGCCCCAGCACGAGGTTGCCCAGGACCACGGTGTTGTTGAACCGCGTGAGCGGGACGATCGGCAGGTCATACAGGAAGGTCCAGACGCCGTTCAGCGCGGGAGCCTTGAGCAGCGCGAAGCCGATCCGGTGCGCGAGCCCGTCCACGGCGTAGCCGACCGGCGTGAAGAACGTCGCCGCCATCAGGGCCATGCCCTTGTTGAGGCGCAGCGCGAAGAACAGCAGCAGGAACACGACGGCGAAGAGATTGCCTTTCGGGATCAGGCCGAGGGCCGCGCCCAGGGCGAAGCCGGCCGCGAGGTGCCGGGGATCGGCGCCGCCATGGAGGGACGCGAACAGATCCTTGAAAACGCGCAGGGGATTCATCGCGCCTATCTTAGCGCATCTTCCCCCGGGAGCGGGCGTGCCGTCAGGTCACGCGGATTTGACGGGCACGTACATATTCAGGCAGCCCTTCTTCCCATAGGTCCGCAGGAAGGGCATGCTGCGCTTGGTGCACGCGAAATGGCAGACGCGGACCTCGTTCGCGTCCACGTTGATCGCGGGCACCCGCCTGTTGCGCGTTTGCAGCGCCTGATACGTCCCTTCTCCGACCGTGAGCTCCGAGTGGCCGGATTCCGCGCTCGCGAAGCTGCAACCGCGCGCGTAGATCAGAAGAGAGCCGTCCGGCACGGACGACGGATCGTTGCTCGCGTTCGCGAGATCCACCCTGCGATAGCGCATCCGGTCGAGGATCTTCGGGTTCTTCTTGACGTCCTCGGCGAACATCGCGGCGGCGCCGGGACGGATGCCGATGAGCCCGGTGCTCTGCGGATTCGGCACGTCCAAGACGTCCGAGTCGATGAACGCCTGCTTCACGAACCGCCAGCACATCTTGCCGATCGAGCTCACGTACGAGAGGGTGCCCGTCACGGCCTCGGCGGCCACGGTCTTGCCGCCTTCCCAGTTCATGTAGGTCTTGAGCGACTCCCACGACTGCGCGAGGCTCGTCGCGAGCCCGAGCGGCGCCGAGGCCACCGTCGGCGACGGCGTCGCCTGGGTGACGAGCCGCATGGGCTCGACCCGAGGGGGGATCTGGGACCAGTTGCGTTGGCCGTTCGCCAAGAGAGGGACTTTCGGCGGCAACGCCGCCACGACCGTCACGTTGACGTCGGCCGTCGGCGCATGACCGTCGATCAGGTTCGCGTCGCCGTTCATCCCCATCTGAAGGTACGTGCTCGTCCGGTCGAGATCGCGCGCGACGCGCGCCTTCTTCTGCTCGGAGATGCCCGGGTTGCGCTTCACGTCGTCGGCGATGGACGCGCGCGCGTCGAGCTCCGGCCTCGAGGCGGGGGCGATCCGCGCCGGACGCACCCGGTCCGCGTAAAGCGCGATCGTGGGGTCGATGCGCACGTTCAAGCGCCGCGCCACGGAACGCACGAACGCGACATGCGTCTCCTTCTCATCCCCGGGCTCTCGCCCTTGCTGGACGTACTTCGCCTGGTCGAGGATCTTCAGGAGAGCGTCGGGCTGTCCCGTGAAATCGAGCTTCGAGAGGTCTTCGCCCCTGGCGAAATCCCGCGCGAGCTCGGACTTGAGCTGTTCGGGATTCTTGCCCGCGGGCTGCGCGGACGCCGGGAGGGAGATCAAGACCGCGAGGAGGACGGCGAGGGGTTGCGCCATGCTGATAGCGTAAACGCGGACGCGGAAACTGTCAAGGGCCCGTCGGGCGGATGGGGTCCCCCTTGACATCGAACACCAGTTCGACTATGCTTGTGGGACATGGAAAAGAACGGATTGACCCCTCGCCAGCAGCAGATCCTCGAGCTCCTCGGCCGCTTCACCACGGACCACGGCTACCCGCCCACCGTTCGCGAGCTGTGCCGCCTCGCCGGCGTCAGCTCCCCGGACACGATCCAGTATCATCTCGACAAGCTGCGCGAGAAGGGGCTCTTAGAGGAAGCGAAGGGCCGTTCGCGCGCCGCCCAGGTCACCAGCATGGAGCGGGTGTCCATGATCCCGCTGCTCGGCCTCGTGCCCGCGGGCCCCACGGCCGGCGCCTACGCCGAGCCGATGGGCCACGTTCCCGTCGTCGCCGACCGCGGCGATCCCGCGCAGCTCTTCGCTCTGAAGGTCAAAGGCGACTCCATGCAGGCCACCCTCCACGACGGCGACACGGTCGTCGTCCGCTGGCAGGAAACGGCCTCCAGCAACGACGTCGTGGTCGTGCGCTACGAGGACGGCGAGGCCACCGTCAAGCGCCTCAAGGTGAAGCCCGCGGGCCTGATCCTGATCCCCGATAATCCCCGCTACGAGCCTTTCCCGATCGGCGAGGGCCGCATCGCCGGCAAGGTCATCTCCCTGATCCGCAAGCTGTAGATGGAGAAGTGCGTCGCGTGCGGAGAAGCGTTCGGCTGCGGCAACGTCGAGGGCAAGACCTCGTGCTGGTGCGCTGATCTGCCCGCGGTGATGCCCGTCACGGACGAGGGCTGCCTCTGTCCCAAGTGCCTCAAGACGGAGATCGTTCGCCGCGTCGGAGACTGCCTCGGCTGCGCGCACTCGAAGACGCTCAAGACCAAGACCGGAAGCGCGATCTTCATGTGTGCCCGCGCGGAGACGGAGCCGTCCTACCCGCGTTATCCTGCGCTGCCGCTCGTAAATTGCCCCGGCCTGGCGTCTCGCTGACCACGGCGAGTAATATCTCGACAAATACCGCGCATAGGGTTGTAAAATTCGCAAACTCCTCCTACACTCACTTCATGAGCAAGCGCGGTCTCGCGTTGATGGTCGCCGGCGTTCTCTCCCTGTCGGCTCAGTTGCGCGCCGACGACGGCGAAGACGCTGAAACACAGGATGCCGCGGCGCCCGTGGCGGCCGAAGCCGCGCGCAACAAAGGCTTTAAAGCGGAAGCGGCGAATACGGCCCCCGCGACGGACACGAAAGTCGGGGCGCCGATCGAGCATCCCAGCCAGCCGAAAACTTCGTTCACGCCGCCGCCTCGACGCCCGTTGGGCGCGGCCGAGCGCCGCGCCGCGGGCTCCGTGAGCGGAGACGCGGCGCCCTCGGCCTCCGGCATCTCCTGCGAGAAAAGCGATCCTCCGTTGACGCGCGTCATCCATAAAGATTTCCCCAACCGGAAGGGGGACCCCAACAGCGGAACTTGGGCGGTCGGCCCCAACGAAGCGATCAGCTATAAATTCACCGCGCCAAAGTCCGGCGGCGGCGGCTTCAGCACAGACCTGGGGACGAACGCCCGCATCGTTCCCCACATGATCACGGTATCGGAGACCCCCTGCGATTTTGACGGCGTCAAGGCGGTGTCGGGTCGGCAGGTGGGTCCAAACGAGCCGAAGCCCAAGTTTGTCCCTTGTTACGAAGCCGCCGGTCCCGGCGGGACGATAAATTTCGCGACCATCGGTTTGGCGCTGCCTCCCGGAACGCCCACGGTCCATATATGTTGGCTCAAGCCGGGCAAGACCTATTACTTTAATATTCGGACTTATCTGCCCTTCCCCGATCGCGACGCCTGCGCCGAGGAGGCTCGGACGTTCGGCCCGAACCTTAGATGCGGCGGCATCTGGGGCTACACCGGAGCGATGGCGGACGGAGAAAAATGATTATGTTGAACAAGCCAGTCTTCGCGTTGATGCTCGCCGGCATCGTCGCCCTGTCCGTGCCGTTGCGGGCCCAAGACGAGGGAGACGAAGAGCCGAATCAGGACGCGGCGCCCGTCGCGGCCGACGCCGCGCTTAACAAAGGCTTTAAAGCGGAAGCGGCGACGCCTCCTCCTGCGACGGGCACGGAAGGTGCGGCGCCCGTCGCGCATCTCAGTCAGCCCAAGACTGCATTCACGCCGCCGCCGCAGCGGCCCTTGGGCGCGGCCGAACGCCGCGCCGCGGCCTCCGGGACCGGAATGCCCTCGGAATCCGGCGCGGGAATCTCCTGCGAAAAAAGCCTTCCCCCGCTGACTCGCGTCATCCGGGAGGAGCGCCCCAACCTCGTTCGAGACACGAATAAGGTCGAGCATTTCGCTTTCGGCCCGAATGAGGCGATCAGCTATAAATTCACCGCTCAGAAAACGGGCTCCGGCGGCTTCGGAACAAACGAGGGAACGCAAGTTCGGAGGGAAGCGACACTCATGAGCGTGTCGGAGACCCCCTGCGATTTTGACATCGAGAAGGCGTTGACGGATATGGATAGGGGGCCCAATACGCCGAGAGGCAAGCCTGCCCCTTGCTATAGGTACAACATCGGTCCCGGCGGCACTATCGCTATCGTACCCATCGGCCAGGCCCTGCCTGCCGGGACCAACACGGCCCCCATCTGCTTCGTCAAACCGGGCAAGACCTATTACTTCAATATCCGTTCATTCTCGGCGGATGATTGGATCAACAAACGGGGTTACCGCGATGCCTGCGCCGAGTCGGCGAAGACGCTTGGGCCGAATCTCAAGTGCGGTGGAATTTGGCAGTACATCGGCCAGGAAGTCGCCGGCGCGACGGAAAAGTAGCGCGGCGTCATCCGCGGTTTTTCGCGGCTTCGCAGAAGCCGTTGAAGATCGTGGACGCGCCCATGAACCTCTCCTCGATCTTCGCGCTCACGGCATCGCGCACGTCTGGGCCCGCGACCGGCGTGACGTCCGCGATGCCCTCCATCACCCACGACATAAGGTCCTCTGGCCCCGCGCGCATCATAAGGCTCATATTGGGCAGGGCCTCCAGAAGCGCTACGGCCGTGTCGGGCACGTTCTGGCCGCCGAGTAGCACGGCCTGCATCGCACCGCGGCAGACGGCGATGACGCTGGGCTTGGGGTCCTTGGTCATGCGCGTCGCATGCGAGATCTGCTGGCAGATGACGGGCACCGTCAGCACGGCGCCCGCGACGGAATCGGCGGCGATGCTCGCCGCGACGGCGTCTTTCGCCTGCTTCTCGAAATCGGTTTCCATGGGCCCATGATAGTAAAAAACCTTTACGAGTTCTTGACGCCGCCTTGACGGGGATTTGAACCCGCGCGTCTAAACTCCCAGCAGGCGAGGGAGGAAGGATGACCGGGATTCAAGGGGCGTTGCCGTTAGTGATCGGGGCCGTGTTCGCGGCGGGCTTCGCGGCCGCCGACGAGCCCGGCGACAAGCAGGCGCGGGCGCTGGCGGCCTCGGTGGTCGTGACGGACTGGCCTTCGGCCTCCGCGCTCGCCGCCAGGCGCCTGATCGCGCAATACGGCGTGCCCGACGAGGTCATGGACGTTCACCTGTCGTGGGTCGACAACCGGCCGTGGAAGCGCACCATCGTGCGCCGCATGCTTCCCGCCGACGTCGAGCCCGGCGACCACGCGATCGTCATGCAGACCGTCGAGTATCCGCTGACCCCGAAGCAGGTGGCCGTCTTGAAGGCCTTCGATTCGCGCCTGAGCTACGACCGCAAGACCATGGAGCTGGGCTCCCGCTCCGAGCGCGAGGAAACGAACTTCCTGCGCCTGAACCTGGTCAACGACATCATCAACGCGCGCATGTCGTCCGCGCAGGCGCGGGACCTCTTCGCGCAGATCCTGCGCCTCGAAGCGGCGGGGAAATCGGCCTCCTACCTTCAGGTGCTCTTCTTTCCGCGCTAGCGCGAGAGGGCCTTCTCGAAGCGGCGGTCCGGGTAGAGCCACATGAGGGCCACCGCGGCGTAGAGCGAATAAGCGAGCCGCGACGAGACGAACGAGAGCGCGATCGCCAAGGCGTAGATCGCGATCGAGAGCTTCCCCTTGCGGTCGTCGCCGAGGGCCTTCGCGAACGTCGAGCCCCGGCCGTGGTGCGCCGCGAGCAGGTGCGCGAGGATGTGGTATGCGATCGCCGTGAGAAGGAGCAGCACTCCGTACAGGACGACCGGCCAGCTGGAGAACTGCTGCCGGCCCAGCCACGCCGTGCCGAACGGGATTAGGGACAGCCAGAAGAGGAGATGCATGTTGGCCCACAGGATCGTCCCGTTTACGTGCTCGGCGGCCTGGAGCATGTGATGATGGTTGTTCCAATAGATCGCGATGTAGATGAAGCTCAGCGCGTAGCTGATAAACAAGGGTACGAGAGGACGAAGAGCCGCGAGGCCCGACCCTTCGGGCGCGCGGAGCTCGAGCACCATGATCGTAATGATAATCGCGAGGACGCCGTCGCTGAACGCCTCGAGCCGGTTCTTGGTCATCGGTCCGCTCCTTTGAGGCCGAAGGTCAGGCCGGCGGGCGCCTTTCCCGAGGCGCGTATCGTCTTCAGCGCGCTCTCGAGGGCGCCGAGCGAGGCGGGTTCCAGAAGCGCCTTCGTTTTGAGCAGCTTCTCGGAGCCGCGATCGAGCAGGTAGAACGCGCCGTCGGTCTTGCTCGGATCGAGCTTGAGGCGGTGAAGCCCGGCCGCGATCTGGATCAGGCCCTGCAGCAGGATCTTCTCGTCGCCCGAGGCCTTCATCCAAAACGCCTCGAGCTCCTCGTGCGCGTCGAAGTATCGCCCCGCGGCGCCGAGCTCATCCGCCCGGTCGAGCGCCGCTTGGAGGTTCATCCGCGCATTCTATGACTTATCCCCATTATTCCACCGGTTGAAATTGGGGATAACGCAGAGGGTTCGTTTGTCGTTCAGCCGTTGATCCATCACTGATGATAATCACTATTCCCGGGAATAGTGATTATCAATAGTTCTCGCCGGGTCCGTTCACTTTCAAAGTCGTTCTGAGCTTCTTCGGTCCAACTGGCAGGAGAACGGGTCAGAGCTTGGGCTTGAAGCTGCGGACGACGGCCTCGAAGATGGGAAGGCTTTCCTGGTAAGTGTCGACGGGGGCGGAGTGTGAGATCGAGAAGAAGCCGCCTTTGACGGGGATCAGCGCGTAGTCCTCTCGCTTCATGTATTCGATCTTCGTGGAGTGGACTTTGCGGAACGGGCGTTCATAATGGAGGAAGATGACGGTGTTGTCCCCGATCTTCTTCTTCTCGACGATCGGCTGCTTGCCGTCTGGGGTGATCTCCCAGAAAGACGCGGCGTATTTGTCGGCGTCCGTCCAGGGATCGTTCTTCGCGTGGGGATATTGGAGGATGCTGATGAACGGCATCGTCGTGCGGACAGGAGTGCCGATGAAGGTGATCGTATCTGTCCCGCGATCTTCCTCTGTTATCTTCCAATCACGCGGCGCACGGCACGTGAAGGCACCTTTGGGAGGATCGTAGTCGATAAGGTCGAACCCGCCGGCCGTTTCAACGGTAGGCGTCGAGTCTACGGCCGCCGGATCGCTTTTCTTGCAAGCGGAAAAAGCGAGAGAGGCGGCGAACAGCAGGAAGATTGGGCGTTTCATTTCCGTTCCATCGCTTTGCGGACTTCTTCGATCAGTATGACATTCCCCGAGGACTTGGCGTATCGCTCGGCCTTATCGAGTAGCACGCTCCGTTCTACTGCAGATTGGGTGTTGAGCGCCCGGTTTAAATAAAAGGTGCCAAGCAACTGGGGCTGCGAGAGCATCGACGCCCTGATAGAGGAATCTATGGGTATCATGCGCGTCGCATGCGATGATTCGAGAGCCCGGATCTCTCGTTCGGCTCGGCTCAACGCGAGCAGATCGAGCGCCTTAAACTTCTGCTCTTCCTGCGTCGAAACAGCGCGCACCTTCACGCGATCTCGACGAGCTTTCTGGACTTTGCCGATCGAGGCGACGTCGAGTGCCCTCGACGGTGACGCGCCCCTGAGGTCCTTGAAGAGCGTGTTGCGCCAAATTTCGGAATCGCGCGTCATCGCTAGATAATCGGAAAACTCCTCGTCCATTTTTACGGAAGTGGGATCGTTCTGAAGCTTGGAATGGATGTATAAATTCTTCGTCTTGTACGCCTCCTCCTCATATTCCAGCGGCTGCGCGTCGGGCAGGTTCCCGCGCGCCATCTCGCGGAAGATCGGATCGCGCTTGTCCTGCCACGCGTGCGTGAGCTCGTGCACGATCAGCACGTCGTGGTCCTTCACGGCGGCGCTCACGGCCTCCGGATGCGCGTCTAGGTAAGCGAGCAGGGCGGCGCGCGTCGAGAGCGAGGCGCGCAGGGCCGAGCGCCGGCTCGGCTCGACCGCGCCCACGACCGACGCCGTGACGCCCTCGCGGTCGAGCACGATCGTCTTGCGGCGATAGTCGTACTGGGCCACGACCGAGCCGGACTGCTCCTCGATCACGATCGGGGGGAGCCGGTCGAGCCGCGCGAGGACCGTCCGGCCGAAGGGGTCGCGCCCGATCTCGGCGGAGGCGGAGGCGCGCAGCTTGTCGCCGACCGCGCGCTCCGAGGCGGTGAAGTAAGGAAGCGGAACGCGCGGACCCGCCGTGCCGGCGGAGACGGGACGGGACGCCGCCAGGCGGTCGGCCGGCGTGCGGCCGCCGTCGAAGTAGGCGGCGACGCCGGTCAGCTCGGAATCCGCCATCGCCTTGACGCGGTTCACGTCGGCGTTCGGGTCCGCGAGCGCGGCCGCGAGCGCGGGCGGCAGGTCCGAGGACAGCGTCGCGAGCTTCTCCGGGTCGAGAGCGCCGGAGGCCAGCATGAGGTTCACGGTCTCGAGGGCCGCGCGCCGGGCGTCCTGGCGCAGGTCTAGCACGGCTTTAAGGAGGACATCCTGGGCGGCCGGCGCCTTGGTCTTCGGATCGAGGGCGCGTCCGTCGTCCTCCAAGCGCCAGCCCTGGCCCGTGAGCGCGGCCTTCACTCGTTCGTCGACCCCGTCGCGGCGCCAATCGGCCGGGATCGACGCGGCGAAGGCCGCGGTGGAAAGAGATAGCGTGACGGCGAGGAGGATGAGGGGCCGCATCGTCGTGGATAGAGTAAAGAGAACCGAATATCGCGTCAAGGGCCCCGTCCCCTCTTCTGTTTGGAGTCTAATTCCTCCCGCTAGGGTTTTGCGCAGCTTTGTGCTCAAAACCCCGGAGGGGAAATTAAAAATTGTATAAGAGAGGCGCCGCGCCGGCCGGTCTCACGACGAGGATGTGACGAAAAAACTTGATTTTCTCGACGAGAAATGCTATGCTATGGCGTAGTTGATGCGTCTGGACGCTAAAAGACAGCACTGGATGGACAGACACCGCCGCGCCGAGGTTCCATGCATCTGAAATCGATCGACATCGTCGGGTACAAATCCTTCGCGGACAAGACTCACGTGTCCCTGGAGCCCGGCATCACGGGCGTGATCGGACCGAACGGCTGCGGCAAGTCCAACGTGATGGAGTCCGTGCGCTGGTGCCTGGGCGAGATGTCCTGGAAGTCGCTGCGCGCCGACTCGATGACCGACGTGATCTTCTCGGGCACGACCAAGCGGTCGCCCCAGTCCCTGGCCGA
>Ga0163144_10010178_pt1 | contig 20086 bp, 12 predicted proteins | sample OliLak19BULKMAT1_FD_123175 | JGI IMG/M metagenome (GOLD analysis project Ga0163144, IMG submission 123175) | Freshwater microbial mat bacterial communities from Lake Vanda, McMurdo Dry Valleys, Antarctica - Oligotrophic Lake LV.19.BULKMAT1 | ecosystem: Environmental > Aquatic > Freshwater >... | reverse complement strand
GCCAACATCTTGCTTATTGCGCGGGTGAGCGTCGCCCGTGTTGCCGATATCGTTGGTGACGGCCATGCCGGTATGCGGAATATCGAGCGCGGCGGTTTGAGCTTCCCAGAGGAGGGGCAATTCGTCCTTCGATTTGCCGCCCCAATTCAAGGGAGCGACTTGGACGTAATAAAACGGCATTTCCTCATTTTTCCAGACTAGTCGATAACCGCGGATCAACGCCTCCATCCGATCGCGATAGAGCATCTTATCGCCGACGTTCCCCTCCCCCTGATACCAAATCACACCGCGGATCGCCAACGGCTGCAGCGGATGGATCATTCCTTTGTAGAGGTCGCCATCGACCGCGCGGTCTTTCTCCTTGAGTTGCGGGACCGCGGCCACGCCGACGCCGGGCGTCCAATTTTCAATCCGCGTTCCCCCGACGGCCGAAACGATCAAGCCGACCGGGACATCGAGTTTTTGATGGATGTCGCGGCCAAAAAAGTAGGCCACCGCCGAAAAATAGCCGATCGAGCGCGGAGAGCAGACGTGCCAATCGGCTTTGATGTCGGGGGCCGGATCCGCCGGTTCCGCTTTGGGGACGGTGAATAAGCGAATGCGATCGAAGTTGGCTGCGGCTTTTTCGACGGCGTCGTTATTCGATTTGGTCACGATCCATTCCATGTTCGATTGCCCGGCGCAGACCCAAACCTCGCCCAGCAAGACGTCTTTGACCGTCACTTCATTCTTGCCGCTGAAATTCAAATCGAACGGCCCTCCCGCCGGACGCGCGGGAAGTTCGACCGACCATTGGCCGCGGGCGTCGGCGACGGTCTTGGCCGTATCTTTCGCCAGCGCGACCGTGACGGTTTCGCCCGGATCGGCCCAGCCCCACAGGCGAATTGGCGTATCGCGTTGCAAGACCATGTGATCGCCGAGCAAGCGAGGGAGCTTGATCTCAGCTCGGGCGAGCGGGGCAATCGCGGCGCATATCACCAAGCAGGCAATTAGAATTCGCCCGGCGCGGCGGCTTGTTTGGCGTTGCGTCAAGAACATTTGAGTCTCCCGTTAGCGTTGTGTGAGCGGCCTTGTTGCGTGAGCGACGGTAAGCGAAACTTGCCGCCTGTCGCGGGTCAGTTCCTCTATGGTACGAATCTTCGCGCGCGTTAGCGAGCGAAATAAGTCCAGCGGTCTTAACATTGCACCAACCGAGGGCTTCCTTTAGGATCGTGAATCGTCTTCCCATTTTCCAGGAGCGATGCTGATGCCGCAACTCACCGCGCCTGAGCACGTCCCGCGCGAAGGCGCGCTAACGCGTTGGCTCCGCAAACAGGGGAACGCGGTCATCGCCCCCTACGCGATTTGCTGCGCGTTTGCGGTATACTTCTGCATGTATGCCTATCGCAAGCCGTTTACCGCCGGGGAGTTTCCGGGGCACGCATTCGAGAGCGATTGGCTGTTGCAAAAAACGGTCTTTATTCAAAGCCAATTGATCGGCTATGTGGTCTCGAAAATCTGGGGACTTAAATTTTGCGCGGAAATCGGACGGCGGCAGCGCGCCTTGGCGATTGTGGGGTTGATTGCGGTCGCCGAGTTCGCGCTGGTACTCTTCGCCTGCTTGCCCGAGCAGTCGAAATTTTTGGCGCTGTTCCTCAACGGTCTGCCGTTGGGAATGATTTGGGGGTTGGTGGTTTTGTATCTCGAAGGGCGGCGAAATTCGGAATTATTATTGGCGGGTCTCAGTTGCTCTTACATTGTCTCCAGCGGAATGGTGAAGGATGTGGGCCGCTGGTTGATGGCGGATGGGAACGTCTCGGCATTTTGGATGCCCGCCGTCGTCGGAGCGTTGTTTTTTCCCGTGTTGTTGTTGTTTGCCTGGTTGATGGACCAACTTCCCGACCCGGACCGCGGCGATCAACTGACGCGGGCTCCGCGCCAGCCGATGGATAAAACGCGGCGGCGTGACTTTCTCCGCGAATTCCGGTTGTTGCTGTGGCCGTTACTGAGCTTCTTTTTGCTCCTCACCGCCGTGCGCGATTATCGCGATAACTACGGCGCAGAGATCTTTGGGCAATTGGGTTACGGCGGAGCGCCGGCGATTTTTACCCGTTCGGAAACGTCCGTCGCGCTGGCGGTGATCGTTTGTCTGGGGGCGTTATTTCTGATTCGCGATCATCGCCGCGCGATGTTGGCCGCGCTGGGGCTGATGTTTTCAGGCGCGGCACTCATCGGCTTGAGTACGCTGCTGTTGGAATGGAACGCGATCAGCGGGTTAACGTGGATGATCCTGATCGGCGTGGGGATTTATGCGGCGTATGTGCCGTTCGGATCAATGCTGTTTGAGCGGCTGATCGCCTTTTCGCGGTTTCCGGGGACGGCCGTGTATGCGATTTACGTGGCGGACGTGACGGGGTATTTGGGGTCGTTTTTGGCGCTATTGACGAGGGATTATTTCTTTGGGGAGTTGACTCAACTGCAATATTGCCAAGGGGTTTGTTATGCGGTCAGCGTGATCGGGAGCGTGGGAATCGCCCTGAGCGCCTGGCTGTTGCTGAGAACCGCGCACGGAGTCAAAACCACTGCTGCCGACAGCGAAGGCCCCGGCCAAGCCAGTGATTAACCGCGAACCCAAACTCTCGAATTCGCCGCAAACAGGAACCGACTCAAATCAGCGCCGGTTTTCATCAAACCGGGAGAGTCGTGCGATTTGCGCAAAATGCCGTACAGGATTCGCGCGTTTCTAACACATGTCTGATACGCTATTTGAAGTATGAGGAGTGAAATCAAGCCGCACCGCGACCGGTGCCGCGTGTCGAGTGCAACGAATGCTTCGGCAATCGTGGCGAATCGAGCCCACAATTTTTTGAACTTGCGACATCAAAGAGCTAATGAGTTAAAACGGATTGCGTTCCTTGTCCAGTCTCCTTGATGCCCATTTTGTTTCGTGTTTCATTTTCCGCAATTCCACACACCCGGAGATTCTGACATGTCGAAGCGTGACTCTTTACGACGTCTGTTGCTAAGCACGAGCGTGCTTGGGTTGGTAGCCGGTTCAGCGCAAGCCGCGCCGGTCGGTTCGCCTTATTACTCGGCGATCACGGCCCTCTCGCCGTTCCACTATTACCCGCTCGATGAGGCTTATGCCTCGCCGGAAGGAACGACGGCGGCCAACCTTGGTTCTTCCGGATTGACCGAAGCAACGTATATCCGGATGGGCACCGGTCTCCAAATCAATGACGGCACCTTGCCGCAAGGGACGGGAATGAACTCGGCCGCCACGATTGGCGCCACCGTCGGTCCGACCGTGATGAACAAATTCACCTTGCCGGAAAATTACGCCTTCAGCACGAACTTCCTGGGCGTCTCGCAAGAATCCTACAAAAATCAATTGCCCGGCTTTGCTCCGAATCTCGGCGATCCGGGCAATCCGGCCGATGCCGGCAATCTCAACCCCGATGTTCTTGTTTCCGGTGCCGCGGGCGTTAATCGCGCGTTTGAAGGAAACCTCCGCGCCGCCATCCGGTTGAATTCCACCGCGGGGGGGAACTCGGCGTTTCAAGGAGATGCCGCGACCGGCGCGTTTACTTGGGCCGGCTGGATTCGCTTGGATAACGGAAACACAAGCAGCACCGTCCGCATTTTTGATACCGGTGGAAACAACACCGTTGCCAACGGCAATTTCTTTCAAATCACCAGCGGCGGTTCTGCCGGGATGTCTATTGCCACCGGCTCCACGGCGGCCGAAACCAGGAGTTTGAAGGCCTTTTATCCTTCCGGTTCGCCGGCGGGTTCGGTCGGCGGCGATCGCGGCGTGGGGGATAGCGGTCAATGGTACTTTATCATCGCCTCGACCTCGGGCGCAACTTCGGCTCAACGGATCGCGAATCTCAAAGTTTGGGAACGCTACGCCGACAAGACGAACGCCATGGGGACAGCCGGGACATCGCTCGGCGCCAGCAATGAATTGGGGATCGCCAAGTTGGGGTATCGCGATTTGGTGGGCGGTTTCCCCGGGCCGGCCCAAGGCGCCAGCGACAAGATGGATGAAATCGCTATGTGGAATCGCGTGCTGCAATACGACGAACGCGAATCGCTCTATGTGAGCGCCACGCAGCCAGCCGGCGGAGCGCCGCTCAACACCACCAACGCCGACGGCAATTGGGCCGTGTCGGGGGGTTGGACCGCCGGCATTTACCCCTTGCAACACGGTCAAAACAACACCCCTTACTTCGCGGCGGTGGTGGATCACAACATCCTCGCGACAACATTTGATAACGGCACCGGCGGCACCGCTTCGTTCCGTTCGAACGTGGCTTCGCTGACGGTTAACGCCGGCAAGACCCTCACGCTGGATAACGGCGCGACGATCCGCTCGTTTCAAGATATCATCGTCAACGGCAATTTGGCGATGAACGGCGATAACGGTGTCTTCTCCAACACCGCCGGAACGAAGGACTTCAATGTCTCGAAAGCGGCCGTGTTGGATTCGGGACGCGCGTTGACGCTCGCTCCCGCGACCGCGATCACGATGGCCAGCCCCTCGAACCAACTGTTGGCCGAAGGGAATCTGACCATCGGCGCGGGGACCGCGTTGACCGTCAATCCGGGGACCAATCTCCCCGCGTCCGGCGCCAAGCTCTATACCGTCGCCCAGGCCGATAGCAATCAAGGGAGCGGCAGCGCGCTGCAAGAGGCGGGCGCATTGTCCGGCACGTTCAATCTCACCTTGAACCAGCCGGTTGACGGGTTAGGCCGTCGTTTCGCTCCGTTGTACGAAAACCGCGCCGCCAACGGCGTTGGGACCGTCGATACGTTCAAAATCGGCTTCGCTCTGCCGGGCGATTTGGACTTCGATAACGACGTGGACTTTGGCGATGCGTTTGAATTGACCAACAACTATGGCCTCAATTCCGGCGCCACCTGGCGGAACGGCGACTTCTTTAATGACGGCGCCGTCGATTTCACCGACGCTTTCGAGCAGACCAACAACTACGGCGCGACCTACGCCACCACCCCCGGCACGATCGGCGATGCCAAATTGACGTTGGTTTACAACTCGATCACCGGCGCGTTATCGGTCGAAGGCCCCGCCGGCGAGCAGTTCAAATCGCTCAGCATCGCCAGCGCGTCCGGTCAGCTCAACACGGGCGCGGCGGGTTGGCTGGGTGCCGCTGGTGTCGGTTTCACAAGCAATACCGTCGGCCTGCAAGGCTTTGCCACCAACACCGCGTTGGGCCAGACCTTTTTGATCTCCAGCGGTTATGCGATCGGGGCAATTCTCGCCCCGGGAATTTCGGAAGCGGTTCTCCTGCAAGACTTGACCATCCAATACGGCATCCAAGGCCTCACCGGCACGCGGATCGGCGACCTGAATTACGTGATTCCCGAGCCGTCGGTCATCTTCGGCAGCCTGATGGGTACGGCCGTGTTCGGTCTCTGCGCGTGGCGGAACCGCAGTCGCCGTCAAAAAACGGCCGCATAGCGATCCCACGCCAGGGGCGGCGCGCGTCATTTGAAGGCCGGACAGCTCGACATGGGGCTGTCCGGCCTTTTTTTTGGCAAGCCGGAGTTTTCCCACCGCGGCATATTGGCGCGGTCGCGCAGGGACGCCGCCCATTGCCGAACCCTGGTTATTGTTGAACAGGAGGAAACGGAGGGAACGGAGGAAGAATTGAAATGCGTGTTGCATATTTTGGGCTGCGTTACCTCGGCTCTCTCCGCAAGTTCCTGTTCAAATAATGGATTTGCATTTTGTCTGCTTCGTGCCGCACAATGTTCTTCGTGCCTTCGCGTCAAAGAATCCGGAAAAGCAATTTGTACAAGGGAAAGCAGAGTAAGCGGAGAGATAAGCATTGAATTGATTGGCCGTAAGGAAATTTCCTCTGCTGCCTCCATTCCCTCCTATTCAAGCTCCTATTGAGAACGGATTTTGTTACTTTCAGCGGCTTAATCGTTGCCGATTTTCCTAATCACCTTTTCACCGTAACGACTGTGTTATGCAAAATTTCATCCGCGCAAGTCTGGGCTGCTGGCTGGTGTTGGCCGCTGCGGCGCAGCTATTCGGCGACGAGACCCCCGCCGCGCTCAAGGCGGCGGCGGACGGGCGCGTCCAATTGTTTCCCGCGCCGGCGTTAATTCTGAAAAGCCTGGCACCGCCGTTGCGGGGCAAGTTGACCGCGGACTCCGTGCAGAACCGCATCTTGGCTTCCCCGGCCGACGCCGTGTGGCATCCGCTGGCGGGCGAAGCGATGTCCACCGACAACGGCTATGAAACGCGCTGGCAAGCGCTCGACGAAAACGCTTCGCAACAGCCGCTCGCAAAGCGGATGATCGGCGGTTACCTTCACGTCACCCTCGATGAACCCGTCGACCGGATCGCGATTTTCAGCGGTTCCGGCATCGGCCTGTTCTATCTCAACGGCGAACCCCATGCGGGCGATCTCTATCGCCGCGGAATCAATCCCGTGCCGGTCAAACTTCGCCAAGGACGGAATGAATTCTTAATGCTGATTTTTGACGCCAAACCGCAAGTTCATTTGTCCAACCCCCAGGCCGAGTATGCGTTTAGCGGAAACCATGTCGTTGCGGATCTGGCAAAGGGTCGCGAAGAAGACGTGACTTGGGCGGGCGCAGGCATTTGCAACGCGACGGACAAACCGACCGGCGGACTGATGCTCCGCGCGACCCGCGCGGGGAGCGCAGCGATCACCACGCCCGTGGCCGCGATTCCGCCCTTAACCACGCTCCGCGTGGCCTACAAAATACCTGGCGGAACGCCGGCGGGGGATTCCCCCGTGCCGGTCAAATTGGAACTCCTTGCCGCCGCCGGTCAAACCGTGATGCAAACCGCCGAGTTGCAATTGCGGGTACACGATCCGCTCGATCCCAAAGAACCGCACCGGCAAACATTTCTCAGCCAGATCGACGGCAGCGTGCAGCACTATGCGTTGAAACAGGCGGCGCAAGACAAGGCCGATCCGCCGCCGGCGATGATCCTGACGCTGCACGGCGCTTCGGTGGAAGCGACTTCCCATTTGATCCATATCAGCGGCAAGAGCTGGGCGCATCTGGTCTCGCCCACGAATCGCGGCGCCTACGGCTTCGATTGGGAAGATTACGGCCGCAAGGACGCGCTGGAGGCACTGGAAGACGCCCAGCGGAAGCTCCCCTACGATCCCACGCGAGTGTATCTTTCCGGCCATTCGATGGGGGGCCACGGCACTTGGAGCATCGGCAGCTTGTTTCCCGATCGTTTCGCGGCCATCGGTCCGAGCGCCGCTTGGATTAGCTACTGGAGTTATCGGGGTCACGCGCCGTTCGACGGTTCCACGCCGATCGACGGCATGATGCGCCGCACGATGCTCGCCAGCGATACTGAGAAACTGATCGTGAACTTGAAGGATCGCGCGGTCTATGTGCTGCACGGCAACGTCGATAACAACGTGCCGGCCGCGCAAAGCCGCCGGATGGCCGAACTGTTGACCCCCTTTCATCGCGATTGGACCTATCGTGAAGAAGGAGGGAGCCATTTTTGGAGCAGCAAGGAAAGCGACGGCAGCACTTCGTGCGTTGACTGGCCCGAAATGATGCAGTGCTTTGCGCGTCACGTCAGACCGCCTGATGCCGCGGTCCGCTCGTTGGAGTTCGTCACGCCGAATCCGCGGATAACTTCGCGGCTGCACTGGCTGACCGTGCATACGCAACAGCGCCACGGCGAACTCAGCCGCGTCAAAGCCCTCTGTTGGCCGTTAAAACGCGAGTTTGAATTAGAGACGGAAAATGTCGAAGTGTTGCGGTTAACCACGCGTCACCTGCGGACCCAGGGGAACATCAGCGTGCGGCTGGACGGGAAAAACCTGGCCGCCAATCCGCCCGACGATCAGGGAGCGATTTGGTTTGAAAAAATCGACGGCGGCTGGCGCGCCTCCGCGGCACCCGCCGCCGCGCTCAAAGGACCGCACCGTTACGGTCCGATCAAAGAAGAAGTCGATCGGCGGTTTGCGGTCGTTTACGGCACGCGCGGCGACGCCGCCGAAAACGCCGCGATGCTCGCCAAAGCACGCTACGACGCCGAAACCTTCCTCTCCCGCGGGAATTGTTCGGGCGAGGTGCTGGCCGACGCCGCCTTCAACCCCGCGGACTATAAGGACCGCACGGTGCTGCTGATCGGCAATGCCGATACGAACTCGGCCTGGACGCCGCTGTTGGAGCACGCGCCCGTCACGGTTCGGCGGGGTGAGGTCCGCGTGGGTGAAAAAGTCTTCACGGGCAACGACATCGCGGTGATGTTCGTGCAGCCGCGGTCAGACAGCGAAACCGCTTGCGTCATCGCGATCGCCGGCACCGGAGCCGCGGGAATCCGGCTCACGCACCGTTGGAGCCTGTTTGTGCCGTTTGTGCGTTTTCCCGATTGCCTGATCGCCCAAACGGCCCCCGCCGCCGACGCACAACCCAAGACCCTGGCGGCCGGATTTTTCGGCCGCGATTGGTCGGTCAAGAACGGCGAGTTCGCCTATGCCGAAGAAAGCAAGCCGGAGTCGCCGTCAGCTTCATTGACGCCCTCAACTCCAGAGACGCCAAAAGCTCCGTAGCCGCCATTCGCCGCACGTCGCCGTATTCAATCGCGGCGCGCTGCATTGCCATTCGCAACCGCGGCCTGCCGATTTCTTGGCTACGCGTTCTGATGTCTGAAAGATAAACCCGGCCGCGTTGCTTAAGTTGCAGCTCACGGAACGGTCGCGTCGATTCCCCGCCGGACAAGTCAACGCTTCCCCCCGGCCGCAAGCGGCAAGTGCAGACACGAAAATACCCCGCGTTGCGCGAGGTATTTTCAATCAAGTCGATGAGCGGACAATCGCTCAAGTGGAGGCGGCGGGAATCGAACCCGCTCAGGAAAATTCTAATCATTTATCTTGTAATGACTTACCAAAACACCCTGCCTCGCGCACAGCAAATTGGCTGGACCCGGGGGGCCTTAGTAGTCACTGCATGTCGGCTCCTGGCGATGACGCATCGCTAAATCAAATCGTCGCAGCTTGGCCCCTTCTTCAGCCTCACGTTCGTGAAGCGATTCAAACACTCGTCGATGCCGCTCTGACGAAGCGATCAGCGGAAGGGGGAATGCCATGAGTTATAACCCCTCTGCGTTTTCCAATTCTACCAAATCGCTTCAACTGCTCGCCAAACAGTTAATCGCACTACGTCAAGATCAACGCGGTGCGGCGATGCAATCTGCGGTTGGATTTTGCCCCGAGCACTCACCTGCGGTCAGTTTCAACGTGGGACCACTGCGGGCCGCATTCTCATCCTTCTGGGAGTCCGCGACGGGAAGCCCCGTTCCCATTCAAGCACTCCGCATCGCGCTGGAGCCTCCGATTCCTATCGGGACAGTTCTAGAGTTCTCGCGGCTAACAATTGCGGCGAGTCACGAGGAGACCGAAGCAGCCATTTGTCATCTTTTGACTCACTTGCAATCAAGATTGCGCGAACTGCGACCGAGCGGTCAACTCCCGCTTTTTTCGGCACTACAGTTGGATATGAAGGTTCCAATTCCATCGCGACAGTCGGTTGGTGGCACAATATCAAATCTCAGTGAGCTCGTTGTAGCAGGCAAGCGATACCCCACCATCTATGCTGACCCTCCTTGGGCCTACGACAATGAAGCCTCGCGCGCAGCGGCAGTCAACCATTACGTCACGATGTCGGTTGCGGAAATCTGTCGCGAACCGGTCCGGGAACTTGCTGAACAAAACGCCCATCTGCACCTCTGGACAACCAATGGGTTTCTGCGTCAGGCATTTGAAGTAATTGATGCTTGGGGCTTTGAATTCAAGTCGTGCTTGGTGTGGGTAAAGGATGCAATCGGCATGGGAAACTATTGGCGTGTCTCGCATGAGTTCCTCTTGCTGGGTGTTCGAGGGAGCCTTACATTTCGCGATCGTTCGATTTCCAGTTGGGTACAAGCCCCACGAACCGTTCATAGTCGCAAACCGGGCAGGATTCGCGTGCTTATCGAGCGGGTTAGTCCAGGACCTTACTTGGAACTCTACGGACGAGAAGAACTGCCGGACTCAGCCTGGACGGTATTCGGAAATCAAGTGGAAAAACGACTGTTTTAACACCGTGTGATTGTCCCTCGGCAAACTTGGTATAATGCCATTTGATCTCGATGGGTATAGTAGATATGGTGATCTCCCCGGATTGGTTGTTTGGTTGAAACCAATTATTCTGGCGGAGATTCTCTTGATTTGCTCGAAAATGCCGTTTGCGGCTTCGCCGCTCCCTGGTTCCACGACCAGAATTATGTGTACGATGGATTGGATCGGCAAACCAGTCGGAACACTTGAACAATGCCAAACGTCATGCAGCCTGCTAACATCGTCTCTCTCAAAGACGGCCAGTTCGACACAATCGACCGCTACAGCGTTGGACGGAGAATAGCACCCCGTATATGGTTCACCAAGTACACCTAGGTCCACCAAGTACACCTACGACAACGCCGGGCGGCTGGACACGCTCAAGCATGGTTCCAGGGCTGGCGAGTATTTCTGGCTACGATTATTGCCGGGACTCGGCGGACCCGCGCGGCCGGCCGATCCTCCGCGGCGCGTCAGCTACCTAAATCAGCTCATTACATTCCCTAACTCGATTGCCTACTGGCAAGCACACAGCATCCTGAACGTTTGACAACGCCGAGCATATTGTCCCACATGCTAGCCGGCGGCTTCTGCTCCACGAACTGCGCTCAGAGGAACAGCCACCTATGTGGTTCTATGACGCCAACAACCTGGGTGGCACAGCCCTTCGGCTCTACTGCCCAATTTCTCTATCGTCTGCGTCTGAGGAAACACTTCCAACCGGCGGGCTCATCTTGGCTTGCAATCATGAGTCATACCTTGACCCCTGGCTTCTCGGTATAGTGTTTCCACGCCGTATTCGTTTCCTTATCACTCACGAATGGTATTTCCGGAGCCGATTATGGACTAGCTTCTTTTGTGCACTAGGAACAATTCCAGTCAATCCTGCAAAGCCGCTTCCAGCAATAAAAATCGCCCGTGATTGCCTGAGAAATGGTGATGTTGTCGGCATTTTTCCGGAAGGGCGAATTTCATGGTCAGGAGAATTGCTGCCTTTCCAAAAGGGGTTAGAACTACTATCAGAAACTGCGGACAGTCCTGTAGTGCCTGTTGCGCTCGTTGGAGCGAGAGATGTTCTGCCTGCCAATTGCCGATTACCACGACCAAAAAGAGTAAGAGTGATCATCGGCAGCGCAATCCGTAGCACAGACATTGCGAACAACTGCCAAAAAACCTGCTTCACTGACTTCGTACGGAACGAGGTGTCACGACTGCGACTTGGTCTCTCGCCTACTTGCTGATTGCCTGCCGAGGCTGCGACTCTACCAAGTCCTATTGAAAGGAGCGAACCGATCGATGGCATCGTCATTGAAGACAGCGGTCGTTCAGTCGCTCGCTGATGCAGATATTAACATCGGCGGGTCGCGCCCGTGGGACATTACCGTGTACGACGATCGCATGTACGCCGCCTTGGCGAAGTCGGGCTCCCTAGGCGCAGGAGAGTCGTACATGAATGGGTGGTGGGATTGCAACGCACTCGACCAAATGGCCGAGCGGTACCTTCGAACCGACTCGACATCGAGAATAGCTGGTGGCCATGTTCGGAATCTTCTTGAGAAGCTACGCGCGACATGGATCGATCTGCAGTGCGGCCTTGGAAGTCGCGAAATCGCCCGAGTTCACTACGACCTCCCTTTCGATCTATTCGAGTCAATGCTCGGCCCAACAATGAACTATTCCTGCGCATATTGGCGCGATGCAAATGAGCTGACTTCTGCTCAGAATGCGAAAATGCACCTAATTTGCCGAAAACTAGGTCTCCAACCTGGAATGCGCGTCCTTGATGTGGGCTGCGGTTGGGGAGGACTCATTGAGTTTGCGGCACGAGAATACTCATGCACAATGGTCGGGATAACGGTATCCGCCGAGCAAGCGCAGTATGCCCGAGAAAAGTGCAACGTCCGAAGCGAGATTCATTTAATGGACTACCGCGACCTGCGACCAGACTCATTTGGAACCTTTGATGTCATCACATCCATTGGAATGCTTGAACATGTCGGTCCCCGGAACTACGCTCGTTACTTCGATAAGATGCGCCGCCTTCTGAGGCCAAATGGCTTGCTTTTGGTGCAGTCCTTTGGAAGGGAACGAAGCCAGCCAGTCGATCGATGGATAAACCGATACATCTTTCCTAACAGCTATGTGCCGAGCGGCCCAGAACTGCTCGCAGCCACGCACAATCGATTCATTGTAGAAGATTGGCACAATTTTGGAGCGGATTATGATCGCACACTGTTGGAATGGCACGCCAATTTCGAGCAGTGGGCAACAGACAAATGGAAGAAGACCGATCCAACAAGATATCGCATGTGGCGATACTATCTACTCACATTTGCGGCTGGTTTCCGCGTGAGGGATCGGGTACAGCTATGGCAGTTAGTATTATCTCCAAACGGCGTCCCCAAAGGTTACAACTCGCTCCGCTGATGGTGGAATTACTTTTCAGCAATCCAAGCCGCTCTTCTTGCGCCTTGTGACAGTTACTATCGCGCGTTCAACGCCTCGAAACACGGGGTTTTTGTGCCACACAACGCTCCCTGTTTCAACGTTAATGTCGTCAATGGAGTCAAGCAACCATTCGCATGCGGTCTTAGCCACAATTCTTGCCAGTGGGGCACCAAGGCAATAGTGGAGACCCCACCCAAAGCCCAAATGCCCGGAGGCATCTCGCTTTACATCCATTACTTCAGGCGATTCAAAAGCCCGTTCGTCGCGGTTTCCACTCCCAAACAACAAAAGGACATTTCCTCCTTGCGGAATTGGTGTCCCGTACAAAATGGTATCGCAAGTCGCCTGCCTCGCTGACATTTGAATTGGCGATTCCAACCGTGCAATCTCCTCGATCGCATTCGACAGATGTCTCCTCTCTTGCTGCAGCAAAGAGTACTGGGTCCTATTATCGCTAAACAGAAGCAAGGCATTCGACAACAGGTCAGTAGTAGTTTGCAGTCCTGCACTAACGACGCCGACTACATTCGAGACGATCTCCGCCTCACTCAGGCCTCCGTGCGACTTTGATTGTGCTATCCACTCTCCGAGGATCGATTCCCTCGAGATCACTTCATTGTGAATTCGAATCAACGATGTTAAATAGCTGTCGATTTGCCGCGCCGCATCTATTGCGGCTGGGAGGCGCTGATCGAGCGGCACAAACGAAAATCCGAGAAACTCATAAATGTCATTTGTCCAGCGTCGCAATCTACTAAAATCATCTGCGGGAAGTCCGAGAAGTTCTGCAAATACATTTGTTGGAAGTTTAGCACAAAAGCTACCAACAAATTCCCAACCGCCGCTCAGTTGGATGCAGTTCACGGCTTTCATCAGCTCGGCCTGTACAACACTCTGGGCCGTCCGCATTCGCGGGGGCAGGAATGCCGCGCCGAGAGCTGACTTAAGTCTCCGTCGGCGCTCGCCATCCGTGAACAACAGCCTATTGCTAAGCATCTGAAATAGGCCCTCTGCGTCACTACGGGTGGACTCTTCCAATTGTCTGTGATAGTGAAGCAATCGGTTGGATGCGAATTCATCGGAAGCGAGTACAGCGCGAATGTCTTCATATCGGGAGACGAGCCAGTATCCAATCTCGTCATTGTATGGGATACCCGGTATCGCCCTCAGTTGCGAGTACAATGCATAGCGATCGGTTGCAAGTGCGTGCAATACAGACATTTTTAAATCTGCTCTCTAATTACCGATGTCGTGTGACAATGAGACAATTCCCGGCATTGCGTGACGATCTTCAGCAGTGGGTCGATTCCATAGGATCTAATCCGAGTTACTACTCGCGAGTTCTCCGAAAGCAATTCCATTAGCTTAGGGCGAACAAACTCGGCATCGCCTTTGCAGTGTACTGCAACTGACAGCGCATACAAATAGTGCGCAAAAGTGATCTCACGATGGACTTCGTCAATAGCACTGGCCTGAATCTCAATGAATGCTCGTTGCAACGTCCGGTTCATTGCCGAGATGCTCGCCTTTCCTTGCTCTGTTCGACACATGAGATCGACAACGAATGGATCAAGTGTCTGCCCGTCAGCAGGCCAGAGAGCGGGATATGGAAGATCACCCTCCGCGTTTAGCTTTCGCAGGGTGCACCACGCCACACTTTTTGCAATCGCTGATATTATTGCTCCGTCTGGAATCCCCTTTCCCGTGATCCAGCCCCGAAAGTGAGTGATGACGAGGTCGCTGTAGTACTTATCGTCATTCCGCACGGCGTTTCGCCCAACGCCGGTCGCAAGAACCAATTGCGTAATGCCAGTTAATGGGGCGACAGAACTAAACAATGCGTCAAGTGCAGGGCCGTCAAACCGAATGTTTGAAATGCAACACATGGCTAGGAAATTCCCCAGCACATACGGTTTGTTGGAAGCGGCACTCATGAACGGAGCGAGTACATCGAGGCTGACCGAAAACCCGGAGAGCCGCTCTCCAGCCATGCGAAACATGAGTTCTGTGCATGCTCCAAAGGCTAATTCGTCAGGTTGAATCCCTTTTGTGCAGCTTGCTAAGTAAATGGAGGAGAGTTGTTGCACCCAGTTGTAGTGCGGAATTCGATAAATGCGGCCCCGATACTCGGGTTCATCAGGAAGAGGGTCTTCTCCAAACTGTGCAAAGACGGTTTTGTGCAGCAGAGACTTGAGTATCGAATCATCCGCCAACAATGGCAGTAATCTGGCCAGGCGCGATCGTTGAGAACTTATCTCGGGATCAACATCCGCAAGAGTGTGGGACCAGGCTTGAACGCGCTCGATCGCTTGCGTTTGAATTCCTCGAAACGTTTTTGAATTACTTCTGAAGAAACCCCATGCCACGACGGAAACCATGTCTCTCCACTGTGCTTCGGATATTCTTGGGAACGATGCCTCCAGTTTGGAATCTCGAATCAACCACGAGAACGCTTCGTCGTAGATCGAAGTCTCTGACTGTAAACGTTCATCCGGTGTTATCTCAAGATGCGGCCCGAGAATGGGCAGGAGCAACGGCGACCGAACGAGTGGTCGCAAGTCTACGCGAACGCGCTTCAATTCCGTTTTCAGCCTCGGGTAAACGTCCTCAGCCTCGCGTTCATTCGGCGCACGAACAAGAAATCGCATTTGTGGAGGAGCGAGAGACTCGCAGTCTGGCAGCGTGGAGCGAACGAAATGCACCAAGCGAACCGATTTATTGCGTCCCGCTCCGGCATAATGCAACAAGACGTCATCAATCATCCGACGGATGTCCGCTACCTCAACAACGTTTCGATGACGGTCAAGGAATTCGTCAACTGACTCGAGAATCAAAAGACATGCACCGTCATGCATCCACCCATAGACCCACTCGGTAGTTGCTTTCACGGGAGGCAATCCATATTTCAATCTACTGTGATTCACGAAAGAAGAGGCCATCGCGCACCAGGATTTCAACAGAAGATCCCATGCCCTATTCGCGTTCGCTTTGGCTCCGGTGAAGGTTGCCAAGACATCTTCCGATTTAACGTCCAATTCCGGCAGCAAGAAGAATAACGGCAAATGTTCCGCCGTTGTTGACAACTGGCAGTACTTCAAGCACAAATCGCGCGTAAGAAACCTGGCTAACACTGACTTGCCGACATTTGCTTCACCCAACACTACCGCTACCGCCGGACCGTTTGCGGCATGCTTAACGAAAGCCTTCAGCGCGTTAATTACCGCAGCTTGAGGACCGGCCTTGCTCTCTTGCTTTTCTCCAAAAGGCTGCACGCAGCGCAACGAAATCAGAAAATCGTCAGCTAAACAGAGTGTCTCCCACGCGACCGCGAGCGCAACTCCATCAACCCAGCCTAACATGTGCCGCCGTAGATGACTGATCACGACGTCATAATACTTCTTGTCTACCCGCCGGATTGAGGTGTGGGTTCGTCGAAAAGTAGCCGTATCAACGTCCGTTCTTATCTGCGGCGCAATCACATTCTCCGCGGTGGCCAAATACTCTATCGCGAGCGGACGTGGCAAATGAGCTGAGGTCAAGTCGTTGATGAGTGAGACATATCGTTCCTCCAGTTTTTGAACGTAGTCTCCGCGGTACTTCAGTTGCTGAACAATCCGGTTTTTTCCGAAGTTGGTTCCGAACACGTTAAGCAAACGAAGGAGTGGCCAAAGTAACCGTTCGTAAACGCCACCCCAAATGCGGGTCTTCCATTGATCGCCACCGTCATGGGGTACATCAAAGTTAATAATCTGGCGCACTGCGAGAATTGCGTATTGCAGTTTGCGGACTGGGATCATTTGTTCATCACCGCTTGATCCGGTGGGTTGACTCCGTAGAGAAATCTGTTTGCGTAGTTCCCTTTCATCAGTCTCGTGGCAAAGCCACTCTTTGACCACTAGTCCGCCGGCGCTGTGCGCAAGTACGAGCAGATGTTGATAGCGGTCGAGCTCCGGCTTTATCATGCTGTGTAGTTGCCTACCTGCGTCAGCAAGATCCGCCGCTTCCGTTAACCCCGCAGGATAATTGTACAACAGCACGTCGCATTCGATCTGAAGACTATTGTGCAAGGATACATGAAGCTCATCCCATGTTAGACAACTGCTTCGAAAGCCGTGAACCATGATCATTAACAGGTCTGAACGATACATGGGACTGCTTTGATCAGGAAAGTACCACCACCCGTCGGCACCGGCGGAACGGGTACATCCTGGGGGCGCATTGGGGGTTGGAGTTCGGTCGGGCCTATCGGACCTGTGACCGAAATCCTCACTCCGGATTTCAGGTCGGTCATTCGAAGGCTTGCGCTTGAGCTTCGGCAGGTCTATCGTGCCATCTGTCGCTAGAGAAATATGACGAGATATTGCGGGAAAGAAGACCCCTTGATTGGCGTTTACTTCGGCACCACAATGCAGCGCAAGCAGGCGGCCATCCCTCTGAATACAAGGAGATCCCGACGATCCGCCCTCAGTGTCTACCGCGTAGAGAACTCTATTCTGGTCATGAAGTACATATCGGCTCGCGATTGGCCCATCAGCAATCTCAATCGGACGGCCGTCTGGACACTGGATGATACATGCGTAATCGCAGATATCCAGGTTTAACGAGAATGAGTCATCTGCAACAAACCACCCGCGAGCATTCCCGACAGGTCGAGATAATCGCACCAATACATAATCCAGTTCGTTCACGGCACTTATCGAAATCAGAGCCGCCTCTTCCAACGGCGGTACAATCTCGCCATCTCCCTCGCGGACCGAATGTTCCTTGAAATCAAAGCGGAAGACAATTCTATGGTCGTCGCGAAGAACCCGATTGTCTATCTGCGTTCTTAGTACATGATAGTTGGTGATTACCAAGTCGGGACCGACGAGAAATCCACTGCCAATCGCAGTTCCGTCAATTTCGACTCGGCAGACTTGCGGAATCCCTTTCTGGTAGATTGCGCCCGGAATGAAGCGATTCCGTTTTGTGAGCCGGCTCTGGAGAACACTGCGATATGTCCCCTCCACATCCGCCCGTAATGCTTCAAGATGTTCCGGATGCTGCGTTAGCAGCCGCGCCACTACCCAGACTTCCCCCACAAGTCCTTCTGCTTGCGCTCGCTGCAGGATGTGTTTTCCATCGCAGTTTGGAATCACATCGCCAAAGACGTATTCTGATAGATGCCGCAGTTGATGATCTTCAAGCGCATCATCAATCGCTGCGGTTAACCTTGATATGAAGTCGTTTGAGCCGCTCATCGCAGGCCTCGTTCGAACGCGATGCAAGGTGCAAGGACGGGTTGATCAACTAGCTGATTTCGCTTCTGTTGCACGGCGAACATCGCCAAATAGAGGCGGCATTCGTAAACATTAACCGAATGGTCCTTGTGCCCATGAAGGAGCGCGTTAACTCGATCAAAAGTGTTTTCGTTATCTGTCGCGTTAATTTCTCTGGGATTTCGCGGATCGCGACGCACTCGCTGCGATCTGTCACGATACAAGTGCATCGTTTGCCTTACACCAATCGAGCGTCGCCAACCCGAACAGCAATTCTTCAATTTCGGCGATCGTGGTTTGGTAGGGCTCCCAGTCTTCTGGTACTGCAAATTCTAGCGGAACCCCGGTCAGTTTTTGTTTGAGCACGAAGCCGAAGGCTTTGGGGCCATCCTCCGTCTTTGCAACAATTATCTTCCAAAACTTCTTGGGGACTTGAATTTTGACCGGGCCACTGGAATCGACTCCATTGAAACGCTTGTCGAGTGGGTCCAAGACTGGTCCCGAAAATACAATCACCCGCTCGGTCGTCGTTTCATCTTCAATCAGATTCTCAAGGTCGCCCCAATTGTCAACGCCCTTCGTTGCCTGATTGAACTTGGCCACCTGCGGAGAGCAATTTGTCGTGTGGAAAGTATCGCCGTTACCCTTTTGCATGTCCTCGAATGATTCTCCCCAGGCGGCGTCATCACGTCGAACAAGGTGGCCGCGGTCGAAAGCCCCTTGATCTTTGATAAAGAACTTGTCTGGCAGTTGATCCTCCGGTGGAATGCGGGGGTCGATCACCCAGGCTTCCTGAGTATTATCATCGTCAAAGCCATTGAGCTCATCGCGAGTTGGCTTGTGACCGTTGGACAGCAGCTTGTCAGTCGATTGCCAACTGACGTTAGAAGCAGTGAATAGCGCCAATCGGCGCTGCTTGTGCATGACGACGGAGAAACGGTGGTACTTGAGCTCGTGGCTGCCATCGGCAAGAACAGCGGCGACATTCGCGCCGTCGGCCGTCAGTTGCGGCAGCGGGACCAATTCGCCACCACCAAGTTCCAGAAAGTTTGGGTCATACCCTGCGCGAAGTTCCAGGTCGGGGTGAATGACTGGAACTTGAAATGTCGCTTCTCGTGCGGCGCGTACGGGTAACGTCGCTGGCAGGAGAGTCGCGTCCATCACAGGCTGACCCAGCGAGATTGAGACTTGAATAGGAATCGTCCAAGTGGCCGATTGGTTGCCGGTTTGTCCGTTCACGAGGTTGCGGGTAGGTGCGACCGCAGTCACAGCACCGCCACCAATCAGCGACTCGATGCCGCGCCAGACGCGGTCCCATTCGTCAGTCGATGGAACCCTACCCACGAAGTTAACCCCAGCGTCCACCACACGCGGGTCACGGGCCAGTTCGAACATTGGTACCGAGTAATTCGCCTTGAGCGTTTCGCCGGCGAAGTGCAGACCAACGACTTCACCAGTTTCGACATCGATAATCGCGGAACCTGAATTTCCGGCCAAGGTGGAACTGTCGTGCGTCATAGCCGATACAACGTGGCCGAAGCTCTCGATCTGCGTCCGTGCTTCGATCTCACCGGGCGCCAGCCGTTTGACGCCGAAAGTTGTGCCGAACACCTTTCGCTCCAATCGCACGGCTCGCCGCGACCGGTCATTTCCGCGTCCAGGATAGCCGATTGCCACGATATTTCGACCGACCAGGTCCTCTGGAGCCCGCACCGAGAGCCGTAGTGCGCTGTTAGGTACTAAAAGTCCATCGACGCGAAAGAGTGCCGTGTCCCAGAAGGGATGCACCATCACCACGTCGGTCAATTGCAGACTGGTTGAAAGATCGTTTGGATCGAGTTCATGCTCTCGCCGGAAATCGATTGCGGACACGATCCCCGGCACGAACGACAATTGACTGCGGACGCGGCCCACGCCACGGATAAAGGCCTCGGCAACGTGCCGGTTTGTCATGAATAAGTTGGGGCCGACCACAAAGCCGGTCCCAATATGCTGGGGAATTCCGCCAGAGATGTCTTCGATGCGACCGATCGAAGGAATCAGTGCATTGATTCGTGTCCGCGTTGGATCCGCGTTGAGCTGTGTCCATGGCTCCGGCAGTGTGTCAAATTCGTTGTCAAAAATGAATACGACCGATCGGCCGTTCTCTTCAACAATCGCCTCCAGTTGCATCCGCTCGCGGGGTGAGATGTTCTCAAAGTCGCCATTTTCCAACTTTTGCAGCGCTATTGCCTCGTCATCGAATGATCGAGCCACGAGATT
>Ga0163144_10010177_pt1 | contig 20086 bp, 18 predicted proteins | sample OliLak19BULKMAT1_FD_123175 | JGI IMG/M metagenome (GOLD analysis project Ga0163144, IMG submission 123175) | Freshwater microbial mat bacterial communities from Lake Vanda, McMurdo Dry Valleys, Antarctica - Oligotrophic Lake LV.19.BULKMAT1 | ecosystem: Environmental > Aquatic > Freshwater >... | reverse complement strand
ATCAATCTGGCCGGCGTGCCGAGCATCGTGCACGCCTTATTCGGTCTCGGCGCTTTTGTCATGTTCGCCAAGATGGGCCGTTCTGTCCTGGCCGCTTCGCTCACGCTGGCCATCATGACGCTTCCGGTCATCATCGCCAGCACCAAGGAGGCGCTGGCCTCCGTCCCGAAACCTTTCCGCGAGGCTTGCTGGAATCTGGGGGCGACACGGTGGCAGACCATCCGCGGCATCGTCCTCCCAAATTCCATTTCAGGAATATTAACTGGGGTGATTCTGCAGGTTTCCCGAAGCGCGGGTGAAACCGCCCCGATCATGTTCACCGGCGCGGTCTTCTCCAAGGTGATCGATGACAATGTCTTTTTCGCCTATGGCTTGCACGACCAATGCATGGCCCTGGCGATGCATCTTTTCACCGTCTCCACCCAGGTGGCCAACGCCCCTGAAGCCCTGCCTTACGCCACTGCGGTGGTCCTGCTCGGCACGGTGCTGGCCGTGAACGCGCTCGCGATCATCCTCCGGGTTTACCTTCGCTCTCGCAAAAAATGGTAAGTGCAACCAAAAAAATCGAGGTCGATCAGCTCAAAGTCTCCTACGGCGCGCACCAAGCGTTGAAAGGAGTCACCTTTGATGTTTACAAAAACGAAATTCTGGCTGTGATCGGGCCGGCTCAATCAGGAAAAAGCACCCTCCTCAAAGTCATCAACCGCACCATCGATTTCATTCCGTCCGCAAAGTGGGAGGGATCCGTCAAGGTGGACGGTGTGGATGTCTCCAAGGTCGATAACGTTTATGAACTCCGCCGAAAAATCGGGATGGTCGCCCCTTTGCCGGTTGGACTGCCGCTCACCATTTTTGACAATGTCGCATTTGCCCCGCGCAGCTCGGGAATAAGGAAAAAGGGCGAACTCGATCCGTTGGTGGAAAAGTGCCTCCGTCAGGCCGCGCTTTGGGACGAGGTCAAAGACCGTCTCGACACGTTGGGCACCAAGCTTTCCGGCGGACAACAGCAACGGTTGACCATCGCCCGTGCCTTGTCGCATCAACCGGAGATCCTCTGCCTGGACGAGTTTTCCATCGCCATTGATCCAGTGACCACCATGCGGATCGAGGATGTGTTGAAGGAATTGAAGGCGGACATGACCATTATTTTAGTGACCAACCTGGTGCAGCAGGCCAGGAGGCTGGCGGATAGGACGGCATTTTTTCTGAACGGTGTGATTGTGGAGCTGGGGAACAATGATGTGATTTTCTCGGATCATCCCAAGGAGCAGAAAACCTATGATTACGTGAACGGGATTTTTGGATGAGTTCAGAATTTTGCATTCAAGCATCCGATGTCTCGCTCTGGTACGGAAAGTTCCAGGCGCTCAAGGGCGTTTCCACCAACATCCGTCACGGTCTGATCACCGCTTTGATCGGGCCTTCCGGATGTGGCAAGACCACACTTTTGCGTTCCTTCAACCGGGTGAACGAGAGGTTTGGAAACGTAACCACCACCGGTGCGATCCGGATTCTGGGCAAAAACATTTACGACGCCGACGTTTCGCTGCCTGAACTCAGAAAGGCCGTGGGCATGGTCTTTCAGCGGCCCAATCCGCTGCCGATTTCGATTTATGAAAACATCGCCTTTGGACTGAGGGTTCACCGTCCTGGAAGCGAGTTGAAAAGGAGCGAGATCAACGACGAGGTGGAGAAAGCTTTGACGCATGTCGGCCTTTGGGACGAACTCAAAAACGATCTGAAAAAGCGGGCCACACTTTTGCAGTTGGAACAGCAGCAAAAACTTTGCATCGCCAGACTGCTGCCTTTAAAACCGCAGGTCATACTCATGGATGAACCTTGTTCGGCCATGGATGTGGAATCGACCCGTGCGATCGAGAACCTGATGCTCGGTCTGGCCGGGGAATACACCATTGTCATTGTCACCCACAACATGGCTCAGGCGCGGCGTGTCAGCAGCGAATGCATCTTCATGTTGATGGGAGAATTGATCGAGCACAGCCGGACCGAAGATTTGTTCATCACCCCCCGGAATCCCAAGACCGCCGAATATATCGAGGGCCGTTACGGGTGATTTGATGTCCAGATGGGGAACTGCCGGTGGACCAGATAATTTTTACCCCCCCATTGCGTTCACCTGTCGAGTCGCTATACAATTCTTTTAGGAAGGATTAAACTGTTTCCTTTGAAAACTCCTTTGCTCAAGACCGTCCGCGTGGATCGCCAGGTGATCCGCATCATGACATTCGATGAAGCCGAAAAAGAAGACCGCGAGTACTGGTGGTCGCGCACGCCCGAAGAGCGACTCGCGGCGCTCGAGCAAGCGCGTCAAATCAATTACGGCCGGGCCGTTGCTTCCAAAAGACTTCGCCGATTTTTTGAAGTTGTTGAATTCAAACCGCGTTGAATACCTCCTTGTCGGGGGTTATGCCGTTTGTTACCACGGCTATTACCGAAGCACCGGTGACATTGATTTATGGATCGCTGTCAATTCGGCCAACGCTGAGAGGGCGGTCATTGCGCTCAGACAATTTGGTTTCGATCAGCCGGGGCTTTCCAGCAGGCTTTTCTTGAACGAGGGCAGGATGATTCGCATGGGTGTCGAGCCGTTCCGTCTGGAGATTTTAACCGCTATCTCCGGTTGCGAGTTTAAGGGTTGTTATTCAAGGCGACTGACCGCCGAAATCGACGGAATTTTGGTTGATATCATTAGTTTGCCGGACTTGAAGGCAAACAAGAAAGCGAGCGGACGCCACAAAGATCTTGCTGATCTGGAAAATCTCCCCTGACCTGGATTCAGTGTTGCCTCGGATTCTATTCAAGGGACTAAAAAAACCAGGGTTCGGGCACAGAATTGTGATTAGGTTTGCAGGTCATATCGGGGTGGCACTGACCGTCGAGATGAAATCCAACTGATCTAAATAGTCGCGTTGACACATCTCAAGTGTAGCCTCAATGTATAAACATGACTGCAACGATTCAGAAATGGGGCAACAGCCTCGCACTGCGCATCCCCCTGGCCGTGGCCAAGCAAATCCGCGTTCAAGAAGGCGATTCGGTGGTGCTCAAGGTCAGCTCCGCCGGGCTGACCGTGAAAGCCGCTCCGAAGCGCCTGAACCTTGATGATCTGCTTGCTCAAGTCACCACCGAGAACATGCATCCCGCCACCGATTGGGGTGCGGATGTCGGACGTGAGCTTGTACGGCCATGAAAGTTAAAGCGCCACCTGTGCCCGAACTCGGCGACATCGGCTGGCTGGTGTTTGATCCTCAAGCGGGACGCGAGCAAGCCGGGCGCCGCCCGGGCATCGTCCTCAGCCACACACGTTACAACGAGAAGACCGGCCTCGCTGTCTTCTGTCCCGTCACCAGCCATGCAAAGGGATACCCATTTGAACTCGCCCTGCCCGAGGGTCTTCCGGTGTCGGGAGTGGTACTCTGCGATTATGTGAGATCGCAGGACTGGAAAGAGCGCAAGTGGCAGCCGATCTGCAAAATGCCTGCCGCCTTCGTGCAGGATGTGATGGCGCGGACTCTCACATTGTTTAAAATTTCGCCGACAAGTTGACAGTCACGGGCGGGAAGTGTGCTGGAAACCGCGCATGCGCCGCTCCCGGAGATTGCGTCCGCAGATGGACACAGATCAACGCAGATTTTTCCGGAGAAACTCGTTCACACCGCCTTTTTCCAAATGGGCACGACTTTTTTCATCTGGTCGATGAGATGCTGACAAGCGGCGAAGGCTTCAGCGCGGTGACCGGCCCTGACTTCGACCCAGAGCGAACATTCACCCACCGGCACATGGCCGATGCGATGGATCAACCGGATGGAAAAAATCGGCCAGCGTCTCTCGATTTCATCGAAGATGAGTCGGAATTGATGTTCGGCCATGGGGATGAACGCTTCGTATTCCAAGGCCAGGATCGTCTGGTTCGTTTCGGTGTCCCGGACGATGCCGGAAAAATAAACCGCCGCACCAGCTTTGCCGCCTGGCTCGCGATTTCGAACCAATTCCAGCTCGTCGATGGGATCAACGGAAATTAAAAGTTCACGCTCCATGTTTTTTCAAAAACAAAGATTTTTCAGCCCCCCTGAACTGGCGGGAAAAACGAGATGACATCCCCCGGTTGCAGATGGTGTTCTGGAGAAACGTAATCATATCCCACGGCGATCAAAGTCGATTTGTGGAACGGGGCGAGGTTTGGAAACTGCTGGAAAACCTGTGCCGCCGCAGTCCTCAATTCGGTTTGTTCCGGAAATTCAAGGGTTGTTTCCGGGCAACCGGCAAGCTCGCGGTAATAAGAAAAGAATTGGATGCGGATCTGCATTGAAAAAGAGAGTAGTGGGCGAAGAAGTGAGCGGCAAGGGGTGAGGGGGGGTATTAAAACTGGGTGAGGCTGCCTCCCCGGAGCGCGGGTCTGTGACGTTTGTTACCCGCGCTGGAGTTTGGACATTTTTCAGGGAAAATCCCAACGGGATTTCGTCACAAAGCCCAGGGTTATACGACGCAGTCGTTACCCTGGGATTATGAATTCAATTTTTTCAACCCCAACGTGGGTTGCGCCCCAATCCCAAAGATATCGTTCATCTCGCAACCCACGTTGGGGTTGTTTGTCTGGGGGTTTATTTACCCAGGGTGGCTTGTTCAACTCGACACTGGGCTTTGGGTCGAAATCCCTATGGGATTTGCGGCAAAGGTCTTCGTCCTGCCTAAATAATATCCAAACTCCAGGCTGCGGCTCACAGAGCTCACAGACCCGCGGTCCGGGAAGGTCTCTTTACATTTCACCCACTTTTAATCCCGCCGGGGTGCGGAGCCATTGGCCAGATTTACAAAAAAACTTCATTTGTGTGGGAGCAAATTCAGAACCTTTCCGTCCAATCACTGTTGGGCATGTTATAACTATGTATTGTCAGCTTGAATTTTTATGAAACGCACTGTTTTTTTATTGGGAACTGTCTTGTGTCTCTCCGCTTCCTCATTACAGGCCCGGGTCAAGCTCGTTGCTTTGCCCGACCGAGGCAAGATGGTGGTCTCTCTTCTCAACCCTGCCGCCACCCTGGTGGAGGAAGAACGAACCGTCGCCCTCCAACGGGGCGGTAACGACATCGATTTTTCCTGGAAGGGGGTGCAGCTTGATCAGGGATCAATCCAGGTCCGTCCGCTGACCGCCCCTGACAAAATCCGAATCGTCAGCACCAGTTTTCCACCAAACGAAAACGCCCTGATCTGGAATGTACAAAGTTCAGAGCCCGTGGAAGCCCGGTTTCGGATCAGCTACTTGATCTACGGTCTGGAACGGGATGTGATTTACAAGGCGGTGGCCGAGCCGGATGAAAAAGCCCTGAACTTGCGGAGTTATGTGCGGATTAGAAACAACTCGGGCGAGGAGTTCACAGATGCGGAGTTTCATCTGCCGCAAGGGTCTGTTTTTAAAAGATCGGTGAGTCACGAAGAAATCGTGGAGATTCAGTCGGATCGAAAGGATCTGGTCCCCATGAAAAAGGTTCTGACCTGGGACGCAGCGACCACTCCCTGGGTTCCCGAGTATGAAAACAAAACCGTCGGACTTCCCATGTCGTATGAACTTTTGAACACAAAAGGTTCAAAGCTGGGCGGGTACACGCTTGAAGCAGGAAAAGCCCGTATCTTCATCAAGACCCGCGATCCGGGTGCTGCGGCCGGTTCAGATCCGCAAGGCGTGACTTTTTCCGGTGAAGACTGGGCGGTGCTGACCCCGGTGGACCGGGACATGAAACTTTCCATCGGTCAAAGCCGCGATGTGAAGGTGATTCAACGGCAGACAAAAAACGACAGGACCAACATCCGGCGCAACAACAAGAACCAGGATGTGGTCTGGGACACCGATGAAGTGATGAAAATCGAGGTGGAGAATTTTAAAAAATCGCCTGCGGAATTGGTGCTGGTGGAGCATATCCAAGGGTTCTGGAAGATCTCTGAAAGCACCCACCCTCACACCAGGAAGGACGCCTTCACCCTGGAGTTCAAACTTTCGCTCCCTGCCGAAAGTGTGGGTGACAAGAAAACTGTCATCACCTATTCGTTCAACCGGTTTAACGTCTCCGGCCAGGAACCTTCCAGCTACTGATTTTGAGGTTTTTTATGAAGATTTTTACCAAGATTTTGGCGTTATCAATTCTGATCACATCGGTGCTGAATGCGGCGGCTCGTGTGCAGGTGGTGACCCTTCCGAAGCGGGATTCGGTTCAACTCACCATTTACAATTCTGTTGATCTCACCCTGGTGCGGGAAACCCGGTTTCTCACGTTCAAAAAGGGAATCAACAAACTGGAGTTTTCCTGGGCCAACACCTTGATCGATCCCACTTCCCTGGAGTTTCGTCCGCTAAACCACGCGGATCAGGTGGAGGTGCTGGATGTCAGTTTTCCTCCCCGCGTGGCCAATACACTGGAGTGGCGCATTCAGAGCGAATTCTCCGGCGAGGTTCAGGTGGAGATCCGGTATTTTACCAGCGGCATCAATTGGAGCGCGGATTACACGGTGGAGTCCGGGTCGGATGAAAAATCAATGAACTTCAAAGGGTTCGTGAAAGTGAACAATCAGAGCGGTGAAGATTATGAAAACGCCCAGATCCGGCTGGTGGTCGGGGTGGTGAAACTGGTGGAAGAAATCGCCAGCCTGGCCAACGGAGGCCGGCCTAAAAATCCGGGTGCCGGAGCCACGACCCTGTCGTTGCCAAGGATGAACAAAACCCGTGCAGTCCTTCAGGCCATGGATGCAGCCGTGGCGAAGGAAGAACTGGACGGCGGCATCGCCAAGGAGGGTGTGTCGGAATATTTCCTCTACACCGTTGCCGGGCGGGACACGATCCCACAAGGATGGTCAAAACGCCTCGCCTCCTTGAGCGCCACGAATGTCGCCCTTTCGAGCTACTACAAATTCGAAGCGGAACGCTGGGGGAATAGTGTGATCCGATTTTACAAGTTTCGAAATGACAAGACCAACAATCTGGGGACCGAACCGCTTCCGGACGGGGCGGTCATGGCTTTCCGCACGCTGCCGAAAGACGGACTGTTTTCTTTCGTGGGCCGGACTTCGGTGAAATATATTCCAATCGATGAAGAGGTGGAGTTGGAACTCGGCCCCGACCCCGAGGTGTTGGTGAAACCGAGGTTGATGGCCTGGGAAAAATCGGACCTTCGATTTGACGTGAGAGGCAATGTCGATGGCTGGACCATCAAGGAAACCTGGGAGCTGGAAGTGCAGAACTCCAAGGAGATCGCCGTCACGCTGGATTATAGAAAGAATCTTCAAGGCGACTGGACCCTGACCTCGGCCCAGAGTTATGAGAAAGTGGATGCGGCGAAGGTAAAATTTGTTCTTCCCCTGAAGCCTTTGGAGAAAAAGAAAATCACCTTTGACCTGGTGACCCGTCATGGCACGAGCAAGTTGAAGTGACATGTAGAGGGTGAGCGGGAAATGCAAGCGCCCGCTCCGGGGAGGGTTTGGTGTTCTCCTTTTCCGAGCGGTCGCTTCTTTTCCGCCCCGGCTTGCCTTCGAATGGGCCATGGATATTCTGTCTCCCAACATTGAATGACGAGAACCGTTTATGTCCCTGACATATGAGCAAGATTCCTGATCCTTTCCGCGAGAAACGAAACAGCGAAGGTGTCCTGGCCTGCGAGTTTCAAGGCGAGAATGTGCCGATGATCCTGCGTCATGAAGATGTGCGCAAAGCCGCGAAAGATTGGAAAACCTTCAGTTCCGACGCCCCGTTCCGCGTGCCGATCCCTTCGGAAGAGGATGTCCGGACTATGCGCCAGCTCCCGGTCGAGACCGACCCTCCAGATCACACAGATTACCGGAAGATTGTGGAACCCTTTTTCCTGAGGGCAAAAGATCCGGCCGTCATCGCGCATGTGGAAGCATTGATCGAAGGCATGTTGTCTGAGGCGATGCGACGCGATTCCACCGAGATTGTGCGGGAATTTGCCCTGCCGATTCAGTCGCGCGCTCTCGCCTATCTGCTCAACGTCCCGGAGTCGGAGGCGACCACCTGGATCGGCTGGGGTGTCCATGTGTTCCGGGATGGGGGCTCAAAAGGATCCGCGCTGGAGACTTATCTCCACGGACAATTTGACCGCGGGCAGGCTGAATCCAGCGAAGATTTCTTCAGCGTGTTGACGCGGGCCACCTTCCGGGGGCGACCACTGACTCGTGAGGAGATGATGGGCTTTGGCAACCTGACGTTTGCCGGCGGACGGGACACGGTCATTCATACCATCTCCTCTGTGCTGGCTCATCTGGGGACGCATCCCGAGTCCCTGGAGTTTCTCCGGCAGGATCCCTCCCGCATCGTTCATGCAGGCGAGGAGTTTTTCCGTGTCATCACTCCGTTGACCCATATTGGCCGGGTCTGTCCGGTGGACACGGAAGTTCATGGGTTCCCGGTCAAGGCCAAGGGAAGAGTCTCGCTCTGCTGGGCTGCGGCCAACCAGGATGAATCAGTTTTCGATTCCCCGGGCGAGGTGCGACTGGACCGAAAACCAAACCCTCATCTCGCCTTTGGTTTCGGAGCCCACCTTTGTCTCGGGGCAGCGCATGCGAGGTTGATTCTGCGGACGCTGCTGCAAAAGTGCGTTCAACACATCGGTAGCATCGAGCTGCTGGAGGCGAGGGAGCGGGTCGAGAATGAATCCAGTTTCCAGCGCGTGATGGGTTACGAATCTTTGACCCTGCGTCTTAAGCCGCGTTGAGCCGTGTCCGCCCGCAGGATGACGCTCACCGTCCAGTTGCAAATCCAACGCGGAGTAGAATCGTTGCCTCTCCCCGGGGGAGAGGGTTAGGGTGAGGGCGATGTTTTTTTCAACTGCATCGTTGGCTGAGTTCGGACGCCCATTGGGTCTTGCCGTGCGACTGTGCCTTTGACGTCAAACCCTGGCGACTTGTCCGGCGGCTTGCCGCACTGAGGAGGGCTGATTTTGGAATTCTGAATGGCGGCTTTTTCTTCGAGGCGCTTTTTGCGCCTCCAAAGCTCGATCCGGGAGGCGGTCGCGAGAAGGAGCATCCAGAGCATCATGTTCCTCGGTTGAGTCAGGACACGTTCGAGAAAGCTCTGCAAATAATTTGTCAGACAACCCATGGCCAGACCGAGGCTGATGGCGCTCCACCATTGCGATCTGAATTTCAGAAAAGCCCGAAAATTGAACCAGAGAAACCCGCCGATAAAAATCAGATAGGCCGCAAAACCGGGATAGCCGGTTTCCGCCAGCAGGAGGAAATAATGACTCTCCGAAATCCCTTTTTTGTGCTTTTTGTCAATGATCTCGCCGAACTTGCGGGAACGTTCCTCAATGACGTCCCCATATTTGTAGGGGTGATTGATGGTGATTCCATAATTGTTCCATCCCACTCCGAGCGCGTGATCCCGCAACATCGCACGGGAGGCATTGTTGAGATCGATCCGGGTGAAGTTGCTCGCTTCATTGTATTGATCGTTGAAGCGCTTGAGAATGGTGTCGAGGGTGAATGCCAGTCCGATGGCCCCGATGATCGCCAGAGCGGTCATCACCGCCACGCGTCGCACCGTGATTTTGTCGATCAGGCCCAGCAGCAGCACACCTGTCGTTCCGGCTGCAAAGATGACCAGACCGGCCCTCGAGAGGGTGGATTGAACGGTGATCGCACAGGCCAGGAATCCGGCGAGATACCAGTACGAATTCCTGTGTCGCGCCGCCGACCCGAGTGCGAGAAGCAACATTCCAAGCATGGTGAAATACATGGAGAGGGAGTTCTGATGTTCGAAAGTTCCGCTCACTTGGTAGAGGCCGTTGAGGTATTTCATCTTCAACACAACTACACATTCCCAGAGCGCGGTGATGGACATGGTTTTGAAAAAGAAATGAAGCTCCTCGTCCCCCTTCAAAAACTGGTAACCTGCCAGGAAAATGAGGGTCACTTTCACCGATTTTAAGGCCGCCATGGCAAAAAAGATCTTGTCCGGCGCGTTGACCAGCGAAAGCGCGCTGGCAGCGATGTAGAGCAGGTAAAGCATCAGCCCGGGTGGAAGCCACCTGAAGGAACGCGGGGCCTCCAGGAACCTGGCCACGATCAACGCAATGGCCGGCACTTCGTTGAAAAAGAAATGGAACCCGCGGGCGTGTCCGCTGTAGTTGGGGTCGAAAAGAATGGTCAGACCCCATTCCGCAGGTTTTAAAAAACCTGAGATGGTCATGAAGACCATGGCCGCAAAAACATATTTTTGGATTGTCGGCCTGTTTTTGATGAGCAATCCCAGGAACGGCCCCACGATGCTGAACAGGAACAGGATCAATGCCAGCTTCAGGATGTCGTTCTCGTCCACGCGCCGGAGATTAAAGGCATCCCGGCAGCGGTGGAAGAGGGTCTCTTCTGCAAAATCAAATACAGGGCGATGGAAAGGCGGCATCCTCCATTCACCCTCCCCCGGTCAGGGTTTCTCCTGCGCGCCGTAGGGGCCGCCTGAAACCGCGACTAGTAGTTCTTCCGCCGCTTTGTCCCTGCGGCCACCCGATGTTCAAACCGGTCCTGTCGGTCTTAGATAACCCACAGAGTTCGTTCAAAGAGCTTCAATCTAAAAAATGCAGGTCGTTCATTTACTCAGAAAATACAATCCTGCGGAGTGGGGTGGAACCGAGACGGCGGTCAAGCGACTGGTTGACGGCCTACATTTTCATGGCGTCAACCCGGTGGTGTACTGTCCGGAGCTCGACATCCCATCCACCGATGATCCGTTTCAAATGGCCGGGTATCCGGTCAGGAGATTCAAGGCATGTGTTCCCGTCTGGGGGATTTCTGACCGGCAGAAAAAGCAGCTGGTATCTGTCGGCGGAAACCTCATGTCTTTCCAGGTGATATGGGATTTGTTGATGGAAAAGGATGTGTCGGTCATCCACACCCACACTCACAACAGACTCGGCGGGATTGCGCTCACGGTGGCGAGGATCAGAAAGATTCCGCTGGTGGTGACGGTGCATGGTGGGGTACTCGACCTCCCGGCCGCCGCCCGTGACTATCTGCTCAAACCGCTCGCCGGCGGTTTTGAATGGGGAAAAGTTTTTGGTCTGCCCCTGCGTTCGCGACGGGTTCTCCAGGACGCCGACGCCATCCTCACATGCAACAAAACCGAGGCCGACCTGTTGCAGAAAAAATATCCGTGCCAGCGGATCGTGGTCCAGCCGCACGGCGTGCCCTGCTCGCATTTCGAAAAGGATGTTCGCGAGCAAGCCCTCACTGCCTTTCCGCAGATCAAAGGCAGGCAGCTGCTGCTGGTCGTGGGTCGGATCGATCCGGTGAAGAACCAAGGATGGATCATTGACCATATTGCTCCGGTTTTTGAAAAATTTCCGAAGGCGGTGCTGGCCTTCGCCGGCGCCCCGACCGACAGTCTCTATTTTGAGGAGATCAGGCAGAAGGTCTTTTCGCGGGGCTGGGGTGAGCGTGTGTTTTTCCTGGGAGGAATCCCGCCCGGAGACCCGGCTTTGACCGGTTTGATGCAACAGGCTTCGGTGCTGTTACTCCCATCCCTCTCGGAAACATTTGGACTGGTGATCCTCGAAGCATGGGCCTCGGGAACAACGGTGGTTTCCAGCCGCACCTCTGGGGCAAAATCAATGATCAACCACGGAGAAAACGGCTGGTTGTTCGACCTGGAGAATCCTTCCGGATTCGTCAGCGCGACCGAGAGCGCCCTTTTGCGCACCGATCTGGCCCGCCAATACGCCGCCGCCGGAAAAGCCAGGGTCAAGGCCGAGTTCGACGACCGGGTGCTTGGTGGACGGGTCAAGAAACTTTACGGGGAGCTTATGGAGTTCAGGCGATGAAATACGTGGTTATCAGAGACGACGACACCAACCCATTGATGCCGGTTGAATATCTGGAGCGGCTTTACCGCCCTTTCCTGGACAAAGGCCTGCCGGTCAACCTGGCCACGATTCCAAATGTCAACACCGAGGCCTGCTACGCCGAGGGCAAGCCCGAGCTTTTTCTCCTGGCAAAAAAAGGGCCCACGCCCAAAACCATGCCGATCGGGTCCAATCCCGCGCTGGTCAATTACCTGAAGTCAAATCGCGGTTATTGCATCGTGCAACACGGATGCAGGCACGAGTTCGTCAACCAGGATTACGAGTTTAATCACGCAAACCGGACGGATATCGCACGGCGGCTGGACGAGGGAGCCCGGCATCTGCAGGATGCCGGTTTTCCCCGCCCTAGCACATTCGTCGCTCCCTACGACCGGCTGTCGAAGCAGGGGCTCGTGGAGGTGGTATCCCGTTTTCGCGTGCTTTCCACAGGCTGGTATCAGCTCGGAAAACTGCCGCTCGAATGGTGGCCCGGATACGCCTTGAAAAAAATCCTGGGCCGGCCGCATTGGAAGGCGGGCCGCACCCTGATGCTGACGCATCCCGGATGCCACCTCTCTTATCACAAGCCCTATGACACCATGATGAGCGAGATCATCAAGAGCATCGAGAGCCGGCGGTTGACAGTCCTGGTGACCCATTGGTGGGAATATTTTCGCAACAACGAGCCGGATGAAAAATTCATCAGCATCCTCCATGAGACCGCTGAATTTCTGGCTCGAAGGAAGGATATAAAAACCATCCGTTTTGATGACCTGGCCGCCGGAGCCATCAGCCTCAACTAGCCGCAAATATGAAATCGGAATTGTTGACCATCCTCAGATGCCCCGAATGCCGCACAAGGTTCGGACTTTTTCCGGCGGCATCGGACCACCGCGAAGTGCGACGCGGCACGATTGTCTGCAAGGGGCTCGAGCCGCATTCGTACGAAATCGTGGACGGGATTGTCCGCCTGGAAACCGGCTTCAACCATGATGCGGTCAGGAGGGAGATCGACTACGAGAACAGCACCTATTCAGGGAGCGAGCGGCTTACTGATCCCAGAATCATTGCGCAGTTTCCGGATACATTGTCGGATTTGTGGCCGCACACCTGTCATTTTGGTCCTGATTTCCAGGTCTTGATTGACCGTCTCGAGCTGGCTCCTGACGCCTGGGTGCTCGACATCGGCACCGGGCCGTGCTGGAGCAGCCGATTGCTGGCGCAGCGGGGTGCCCGCGTGATCGCGCTCGATGTCAATGAGGCTGACTATTATGGATTGAAGACATCGGACATATTGTTCGAGGCGCACGGGGTCTATTTCGAGCGGATTCTTGAAAGCATGACCCGGCTTCCGTTCAAGGACAGCTCGGTCCATGCCATAACTTTTAACGCATCCTTCCATCACACTCCGGATCTTGAGGAGACCTTAAAGGAGTGTGCCAGGGTCATCCGGCCCGATGGAGTTGTTGCCATGGTCAACGAAGAGTTTGTCTCGTTTCGCCACCGGATGTTCCCGTCCGGGCAGTCTAGTGACACCGGATCGCACCACTGCATCCCATACGTAGAATTTGAAAAAGCGAGCCGGAGCAATGGTTTCTCCTCCAGCTATTTCGTCGCGGATCATGTCCGGAAACGGCTGGAAGGAAAACTCGCACCCGCGCTTGGAGGCCTCCTGGTCAGGGCTCTGGAAACATTTCCTTCAACCCTGAAACAGCTGAATTCAGCCTTGATCCTCCTTCGCAAAACCAGTCCTTCCACCCGCCCGACTCAGGGCGTGAAGGTGCTGGCGGAAACTGCTTCTTCCTGAAGAAATGCCCAGGAGACGACATGGAGAACAGTAGATCCACCAGCTCACCGCCAATCGCCATCCTCGGTGTTCCGTTCGACAACGTCACCACCGCTGAGACCGTTGATTTGATCGGAGAAATGATCGCCACCCGGCGGCCCCATTACCTCGTCACAGCCAACGTTGATTTTTTGGTGCAGGCGCTGCATGACGTCGAGCTGCGTCGCATACTCATGGACGCCCACATGGTGCTGTGTGACGGGACCCCCCTGGTCTGGGCTTCGCGGCTTCTTGGGAATCCGTTGCCGGAACGGGTGGCAGGTTCAGACCTAGTCCCGCTTTTGATCCGTGTTGCCGCCGAAAAAAAACACCGGCTTTTTTTCCTGGGCGGTACCCCGGAGGCCACCGGGAAGGCGGTCACAAAACTACGGTCTCAATTTCCCGAACTCTGCATCTGTGGTTTTTATTCCCCGCCATTCAGCAGGCTGATGGACATGGATCACCAGGAGATACTCCGTCGGATTGAAGAAACACGACCAGACATTCTTTTTGTCTCATTCGGCTGTCCGAAGCAGGAAAAATGGATCGCCATGCATTACCGGGCCATGGGTGTGCCGGTGGCCGTGGGGGTCGGGGCCACCATCGACTTTCTAGCTGGAACTGCAAGGCGGGCTCCGAAATTCATGCAGCGCACCGGGACTGAATGGATTTTCCGAATGGTTCAAGAGCCGCGAAGGCTGTGCAAGCGGTATTTCAACGACCTCTGGTGGTTCAGCCAGGCCATTGTCCGGCAATGGTGGGCGATGCAATTTTCACCTCGGCCAAAACCGAACCCGTCTCCTGCGGCACCGATTGTCCAGGAGAAGTCGTGGAAAAGGATCCGCATGCCGGAGCGCCTGGACGTGACCAGCGTGCGTCAGGACGGATTGCGTTTTGAGGAGGCGTTGGCGGCATCGCGTTATTGCCTGCTGGAGCTTCGCACCGTGAAATTCATCGACAGCACCGGAATGGGGTTGTTGATTCGGTTGCAAAAGCGGGCCCGGAACACCGGGCGCAAGTTGATACTGCTCTCTCCGAGCCCCGAGGTCGTTTCAGCGCTGAAACTGATGAAGCTGAGTGATTTTTTTATCACCGCCCGCGACTTCAGCGCGGCGATTCATCTCATGCAGGAAGATGATCAGCAACCTCATTCCGCAGAGCTACAGCAGAAGGATTCTCCAGCTGAAACGAGCCTCCTCTGGCGAGGGGAATTGACCGCCGCCAATGCGGAAAAGGTGTGGGAGTCCACGCATCAGCACATCATGGCAAAGTCTGACCATCATCCCGCCAAACTTTGCATCGATATCACCGGGCTCCAGTTCATCGACAGCACCGGGCTCGGCGTCATGCTTCGAACCAAAAAGAAGGCCTTGCAACAGGGCATGAGCATCGTGTTCACGGGGATACAACCCAATGTCCGCAACGTCCTGAAACTCGCCAAGCTCGAAGGATTCCTTTTGGGGGAACCAAAGTAGGATGAAGATAGGCCTCTCAACTTTGATGATTCAACGCGGGCGCACCGGCATTGCCCAGTATGTTTTCGCCCTGGTCGAAGCCCTCAGGTCTCACACCGCAGATTATCAGCTTTCGTTGTTTGTGCTTGAGGAAGATCTGCCCCTCTTTCGATTCGCCTCCGATTTTGTCCGGACCATCACGGTCCCGGAGAGATATCGCGGCGCCCTGCGCAATCTCGTCTGGCACCAAACAGAACTCCCTCGCCTGAGCAGGGAACTCTCCCTGGACGTGCTGCATCTGCCGAGTTACCGGAGGCTGGTGTGGTCGCAATCCATCCCGTCTGTGGCCACGATTCACGATCTGGCCCCTTTCAGAATCAAGGGGAAATATGATTGGAAACGGATGTTTTATGGGCGTGTGGTGGTGAAACAGCTCGCTCATCGCCAGAAAAAAATCATCGCCATCAGCCGTTTTACCGCAGAGGACGTCCATCATTTTTTTGGCATACCGCGAAGTCGCATTACCGTCATCCACAACGGTATTGATCATAAGCGATTTTCCCCCGGAGACCGTTCCTCCGCCCTCCAGACAGTGAAACACCGGCATCAGCTGAACCATCCCTTCCTGCTTTACACGGCGAGAATCGAACATCCGGCGAAAAATCATCTTCGATTGCTGCGTGCCTTCGAGGAGTTCAAGCGTGTGACGGGAAAGCCGCACGAACTGGTTTTTGCCGGGGCGGAATGGCACGGCTCGGAAGTGGTTTCACGCGCGGTGGAGGCGTCGCCTTACAGTAATTCGGTGAGATGCCTCGGTTTTGTCCCCGACCCGCACCTTCCTGATCTGTATCGCGCCGCCGACCTGTTTGTCTTCCCATCCCTTTTTGAAGGATTCGGATTCCCGCCCCTGGAGGCCATGGCTTGCGGTTGTCCGGTGCTCTCCTCCGACCGCGGCGCCCTGGGCGAAGTAGTCGCCGATGCAGCCCGTATTGTTGATCCTGAAAGTACCGAGGAGATTGCGGACGGAATTCGCGAGATGCTGGAGCCCGTTTCGAGGAACGAGTGGATTCATCGCGGGTTGATCCGGTCAAAGACGTTTGACTGGGGCCTCAACGCCGAAGCAACTTTGAGGGTATATCAAGCGGCGGCCGGCGGCGCGGGGTCGTGATTAAACCGGGTGAGTTAGGCGAGATTCACCCCTGAAAGTCCACCCAGATTCTGGTGGCATGGGGCTTCAAAAAACGGGAATCGATCAAGTTTTTCCCAGATGTGCCGATAAAAGTCCGGGAATTTTGGCGTTTTAACGGCAAATTTGGGTTGTAGATTTTTCATCCCTGTTCTTGCTTTGCGCTTAAATCGTGAGAAGTTATCTGAGTTTAATTCGGGCGCAATTCTTGATGACAAACCCTCGGGAAAAGTTAAAACCGTCGGAATTTCTCATCTGCCCGCTTTGACGGGCGGGGAATTGAAACCTGAAAAACAGGAAAAGCATGAAAATTTTGCAGGACAAAATTGTAACAATCAAAACGGCCGGCTGGATTTGGCTGATGACAAACATCCCGAGTTCCCGGAGGTTCTTGGTCCTGTAAAATCGAAGGCTGATCCTCTTCAAACAACGGTTAACCTTTTATCACTACAATGGCATTTATTTTTTGGACTACGGTCGGTTTTGGGGGAGGGATACTTTTCTCATCACTTTTTGAATGGGTCTTGCATCGTTTCGTGATGCACAAGCCGCTGGGCGCTTTTCGATATCCTTTCGAAAGTCACGCCATCGTTCATCACACCGTCTTCAAGGCGGATCACACCTATCTGTTGATCAACGAAAAGGACCGGCACATAGTAACCATGGCTTGGTGGAACGGCCCGGTGCTTGTCTCGATGTGTATTCTTCCGTTCGTGATCCTCAGTTTCATCTTCCAAAAATGGGGTCTTGTCGCCGGTTCCATGGTTTCCTGCACCGCCTATTACGTCGCCTACGAATACATGCACTATTGCATGCATGTCCCGCGTAAACGGAATCTTGAGCGTTCCGGAATTTTCTTCCGCCTCAACGGACATCATCTTCTGCATCACCGTTTCATGCACAAGAATTTCAACGTGGTTCTGCCGATTGTTGACCTTCTCTTCGGAACCTTGCTCGTTCGTTCCCCCATTCAGTTCAAACAGGCCGAAGGACCGGCTTTGCCGAATGTTCAGCCCCGAAATTCAGCTCCGACCAAAAAACAGGTCTTGACCAACGCCTGATTCAGGCCGGGTTGTTTTTCCCTCCATTTCCGAATCCCCGGGCAGATCTTCGCCCGGGGATTTTTTTTGCCACGAAGCATTGTTTTCCATTGAAAACAAGCTTGCGCGCAAGGCGGTTCCGGTGATGAGGAGGAAACCATGGGCGCAACTTTCGGATTCGGTCTTTGACCTAGCTTCCAAAAGCCTATTAAAATGTTTCATGCCTTTCCAAATCGATCAATCAGACCCCGCCATTTTCGATGTTCGAACTTCTGCCGCCGGGCCTGAGGGTTCGCTTCCCATTGATGAATCCTATCTGCTCACCCGGCCGAGCGGAGATCTTTTCGGTCTAACCCAGAATGCCGGGATGGGATGGAAAGCCTCTGAACTTGGTCGGACCGAGTTCCTAATATTGAGCACCCAGGGAGGGCTCCGCGCCCCGGATGGTTCCCCGATTGCGTTGGGGTTTCACACCGGGCATTGGGAAATCGGAATCCTCGTCGAGCTGGCCGCAAGGGAGTTTGCACGCCTGAAAACAATTCCATTCGCGGCTTATTGTTCGGACCCCTGCGATGGCAGGACGCAGGGCACTGCAGGAATGTTCGACAGCCTCCCGTATCGCAACGATGCCGCCATCATTTTCAAACGCCTGGCCCGTTCTCTCCCCCGAAGGTCGGGGGTGCTGGGGATTGCAACATGCGACAAAGGGCTGCCGGCGATGATGATGGCCATGGCCGGGCTTGGAAATCAGCCTGGAGTGCTGATACCCGGGGGTGTGACTCTTCCTCCTGAATCGGGCGAGGATGCAGGCACGGTCCAAACTTTAGGGGCGCGCTTTTCTCATGGGTTGATTTCACTCGACCGTGCGGCCGATCTCGGTTGCCGCGCCTGCGCCACGCCGGGTGGCGGTTGCCAGTTTCTCGGGACCGCCGCCACTTCTCAGGTGGTGGGTGAGGCGCTTGGAATGTCGTTGCCCCACACGGCGCTGGCACCCTCCGGGGAAAAAGTTTGGAAACAAATCGCGGTGCAATCCGCGCGTGCGCTGGTGGATCCGGAGAAAAAACAAATACCCCTTTCTTCGATTCTCACCGACGGAGCGGTTCGTAATGCCATGGTGGTTCACGCCGCCTTTGGCGGATCGACCAATCTGCTTTTACACATTCCAGCCATCGCCCACTCAGCCGGTCTCTCCAGACCTACCGTCGAGGACTGGATTGAGGTCAACCGCAAAGTCCCGCGCCTTGTCAGCGTGATGCCGAACGGCCCCATTTATCATCCCACCGTCCGGGTCTTCCTGGCCGGAGGTGTCCCCGAGGTGATGCTGCATCTTCGCGGTCTTGGCTTGCTTGATCTCAATGTCCTCACAGTCAGCGGACTTCGTCTGGGCGAAGTCCTGGATCAATGGGAACGATCCGACCGGCGGCTCAGGTTCCGCGCCGTGCTCAAGGAAAAAGACGGGGTTGATCCATCGGATGTGATCATGGACGTGGCCCAGGCCCGCCAACGCGGACTGACCAGCACGGTGGTTTTTCCCAAGGGAAACATCGCGCCTGAAGGCTGTGTGATCAAAAGCACCGCCATCGATCCCAGCGTGGTGGGTGCCGACGGCGTGTATCGCAAGTCAGGTCCGGCGCGGTTTTTCACCAGCGAACAGGGTGCCATTCGTGCGATCAAAGAGAAACGCATCGTCGCGGGAGACATCATGGTCCTGGCGGGGATCGGTCCGATGGGCACTGGAATGGAGGAAACTTATCAGGTCACCTCGGCGCTCAAACATCTGCCTTTTGGCAAACACGTGGCGCTGATCACCGATGCAAGGTTTTCGGGAGTCTCCACCGGTGCCTGCATCGGACATGTCGGTCCTGAAGCCTTGGCCGGAGGCCCGATCGGCAAACTCCAGGACGGTGACTGGATCGAGATCGTGGTGGATAGGACACAAAATATTGGCAGTGTCAATTTTGTGGGTACGGCGGAAAATCCGCTCTCTCCGGAGGAGGGTGCGGCGGTCCTGGCGGCGCGTGAGCCCAGAAAGGATTTAATGTGTAATCCACAGGTTCCACCCGAAACCCGGGTCTGGGCCGCTTTGCAGGAAATTGGCGGAGGCATCTGGGGCGGTTGTGTTTACGATGCGGAGGAGATATTAAAGACACTGGCCGCAGGCAGGGAGGCGCTGCGTGGCCGGTGATCCGATTGCCTTAACCCATGCCGGTTTCAGCCGTTTCTGAAGGTTGATTTCGTTTGTAATTTTTCCGAATCTGGAGGGACGGCATGCTTATGGACACTCCGGGCCTATCAGCCGTTCGATTTTCGAAATTAGTTTGACCAAAGGGAAACTCCCTCTTGATCTCCTGGTTTTTTCCTGCATCTTGTGGGCTCGTTTTTCACCACACAAGGAGTCGGTGAAAACCTTAAAACCTTCAGGCTTCCGGCCTGGCTTAAATCATCGGGGGGGAGAGTTTGGATTCGTGCCGTCTTTTGGCGGGCCGTTTTCAGGGCCATGATTTTTGAAATCTGAGAAAGGAAAATCATGAAATCTTTTGCCGCCGCCCTCCTGCTTTTTATCGCCTGCAGTCCGATTTCCGCCGCCTCTTTGCATGTGGTTGGCGACCCGCTCCGTCCGACCATCGTCCAAGCCTCCGGCGATCTTCAGAACTGGTCCAATATTCAAACCAATCCGCCAGGCGCACGTTTCCCGATCGCGGATGGAACAAGCCGTT
>Ga0163144_10010174_pt1 | contig 20090 bp, 12 predicted proteins | sample OliLak19BULKMAT1_FD_123175 | JGI IMG/M metagenome (GOLD analysis project Ga0163144, IMG submission 123175) | Freshwater microbial mat bacterial communities from Lake Vanda, McMurdo Dry Valleys, Antarctica - Oligotrophic Lake LV.19.BULKMAT1 | ecosystem: Environmental > Aquatic > Freshwater >... | reverse complement strand
GCGCTTCGCGCACATCTACGCCAGCCAGGTCCCAGGTCAACATGCGAGAGTCCATTTGCATCGCGTTGTCAGTCAGAATCTGCTCGGCAATATCCGCCATCAGGCCCTGCTGTCCGCGCTTGCCGTCACCGCTGATCGGGTACTCATCGTCACCGCGAATGGCGATGCTCTGCGCACCTGCCATACCCACCAGGCCCAGACCCAAGCCCAGGCCTAATCCCAATCCCAGGCCTAATCCCAATCCCAATCCCAGGCCCAAGCTCAGCGACACCCCGGTCAACTTGTTTCGTGACACCACGCCAATCTCCCGCCGCAGGCTTCGAAGCTGCTGTTTGGGCGAGTTTTTCGAACTGATTGCCGCGGACAGGGGAAATGTTTCTCAACGGGGCGCGGCTGAATGCAGCTTAGCGGCTAGACTGTCGCAGGGGTCGGACTGTGCCGACCATACGTCCTTAGGACTTGGAGGTGGCAGTGTTCGGGTCAATTCGCTCTCGTCTGATTTTCGGTTCCCTCGCGCTGGCGCTCATCCCGCTGCTGATCGCAGTCGCACTGGTGGGCTTTGTCTCGTACCGCGAAGCAAGCACCTCGCTTGAGGCGCGCCTGACCGGTCAGCTTGATTCCCTGCGCAGTGTGAAGTCATCTGAGCTATCGGCTTACTTTGATGAAGTGAGCAAGACCATGAACCTGCTGGCCAGCACGCCCACCGTGCAGGTCGCTATGGTGAAATTTGGCGAGCACTACGCCGATCCGAGCACCTTGACCACGGTCAGCATCGAAGATCAGCGCGCCGCGGTTCGCAAGTACTTCACGGTCGATTTTGCAGCCAACTACAGCGCGCGCAACGGCGGCGCAGCGATCGAAATGGCGGACACGGTGGAATCGCTGCCCGCGGAAGCCATCGCGCTTCAGTACCAATACATCGCAAGCAACCCAAACCCGCTCGGCAAGAAAAACGATTTGGACGCGGCTGAAGCGGATGCCTCGACCTATACCCAGCTGCACCGTGCATTTCATCCCTTCGCTCGGCAAATCATCCAGCAGTTCGGCTTCTACGATGTTTTCCTGGTTGACAATGACACCGGCCGAATTGTTTACAGCTATTTCAAAGAAGCCGATTTCGGCACCTCGCTGATCGATGGGCCGTATGCCGGAAGCAATATCGGCGATGCCTTCCTGGCCGGCCGCGATGCCCCACGCGGCACCCTCACGGTGACAGACTTTCAGCCCTACGTGCCTTCATATGAAGATCCGGCCGCTTTCGTCAGCATCCCTTTGTTTGACGGCGAGAAGCGCATTGGCACCTTGATCACGCAGCTGCCCATTGACCGCATCAACACCGTGCTGAGCTTCTCGGAAAAGTGGCAGGAGGTTGGCTTGGGCCGCACCGGGCAGGTCTATGTGGTGGGCTCTGACAAGCGCGGCCGCAGCAAGCTGCGCAATCTGTTTGAAGATCAAGCGGGCTATTTGGGCCGGCTGAGCGAAGTCGGTGGCGTGCAGGCGGATCTGCTGGCGTCGATCAAAGCGCGCGGCTCGAATGTTGGCCTGCTGGAAGAACAGCTGCCGTTTTTGGATCCGATGATCAAGGGCGAATCAGGGGTGACGCGGTTCAGAACGCCTGCGCGCGGCGCCATGATTGCGTCCTATGGACCGTTCCGCGCTCAGGGCTTGAACTGGGGCATCGTCGCAGAGTTCGGGCAAGCCGAAGCGCTAGCGGCCGCGAACCGGCTGCTGCTGACGATTTGGCAAATTGCGGTCGGCATTGCGCTGGTACTGGGAATCTTGGGCTTCTGGCTTGCCACACGTCTGGCCGGCTCAATCAACAAACCAATCGGGCAGATCTCAAGGACGGTGGATGCGCTGCAAGCTGGCGATTTCGATGCCCGCACGCGCATGCAGTCAAGCGACGAACTGGGCACGCTGAGCGGCGCGCTGGATCGCCTGCTGGATGACCGCGTGGCCTCGCTGAATGCGCAGGCAAAAGAGAACGATCAATTGAACAACTCGGTGATCGAGATCATGCAGGCGGTCGGCCAGCTCTCCCAGCGCGATCTGACCGTGAAAGTGCCAGTCACCGCTGACGTCACCGGCGCGGTGGCCGACGCCATTAACCTGATGACCACGGAAACCACGCAGGCTCTGCGTCAGGTGTTCAACATTTCGGCCAACGTTGCGCAGGCCGCCTCGCGCGTGAAGCAGCGTTCGGACGCCGTGTTGACCATGGCCGAACAGTCCGGCGCCGAAGTGGGCGCCGCCTCCGATGAGCTGGCCAGCGTTGCGCAAGTGCTGGCGCGTATCGCCGATGACGCCCAGTCGGCCAATCTCACGGCCGGGAAAGCAATCCTGGCAACCGAGGAAGCGCTGCGCATGGTGTCGGAGACCGCCGGCGGCGTCTCGGCATCGCGCGAAACGATTCGAGAAACGGAAAAGCGCCTGAAGCGCCTTGGCGAGCGCTCCCAGGAAATCAGCTCGGTGGTGTCGATCATCTCCAACATCGCCGAACGCACTTCAATTCTGGCCCTGAACGCATCCATGCAGGCGGTCGCGGCAGGAGAAGCCGGACGCGGGTTCGCTGTGGTTGCCGACGAAGTGAAGCGACTGGCCGAGAATGCACGCGAAGCTACGCAGCAAATCACCAATCTGGTCGGAGGCATCCAGGCCGATACCGTCGACGCGATTCAATCCATGAACAACGCCATCACCCAGGTGGTGGATATCTCACGTCTGGCCGAGCGCGCGGGCGAGCAGATGCAGGCGACCAAGTCATCCACCGACATTCTGGTCGGATCGGTGCGTGATATCGCGGCACTTACGGCCGAACAATCTAAAGTGTCCGATACCCTGATTCGGCGCGCCGAACAGATCACCCAGTCAACGCGCGGAACGCTTGAGCAGGTTGGCCAGCAGAACGAAGAAGCATCCAAGTTGCTGCAATTCGCGCGCAACCTGCTTGATACGGTACGTCAGTTCAAATTGCCCTCGGCGTGATGGCTGAGTCGCCATGAATCAATATGCCATTCAGCTTGGCGCGGGTCCTTGGCTGTCTTTGGCGGCCGGCGTGGTGCCTGAGCTGCTGCTTGCGCCGCGCGTGTCCAAAGTGGTGAACGCATCGCCAGACATTCACGGCTTGGTGAATCTGCGCGGCGTGCCGGTGTTGATCCTCGACCCGGCGCGCGCTTTGGGCGTCACCGCCACTGACAAGCGCCGAGTGCTGGTGCTTGATCGTGACCAGGAGGCGATTGCGGTGCTGATTGTCGGAGAACCCAAGCTGCTCGGTGACTGGCTTGAAGGCGCCCAGGAACAGGCCGTCCCTGCGCCGCTTGCGCCGTTTGTGTCACGGCTTGGCCGCGGTGACGCCGGCGATGTGGGCGAGTTTGACCACCGTGGCTTCCTCAAAGCGATTGCGGGGGTAAGCCTTTGAGCATGCTGGCGAACGTTCAAGACCTGCTGGAGCAGTGCGTCGCGCAGCTGTTTGAGTCCGTTGCCGATGAGCGCAGCGGTTCAGCGGCAGAGCTGGTGGCAAATTTGCTGCCGGCGGCACGCGCCGCGAAAGCAGCCGAGCTGTCCGGACTTGCGCTGCTGCTTGGCCTGCAGCTGCGCGCCTTGACGGAACTTGCCCGGCAAGGCAAAAGCCTGGCACCGGATGATCTGCTGGTATTGGCGGGCTGGCTGAGCGACCTGCAGCTGTATCTTTCGGGGCAGCAGGCCGAATCCGAAACGCCGATCCTCCTGGATGCGCTCAAGCAACAGTGGTGGTTGCCGAGCCTGAAGCCAGAACTGCACAGCGCGATCCTTGCGCAGCTGGCGCGGGCGCCCTGGCTGCAAGACAGTGCGACGCCTGCCACGCCTGCCGAGCCGGCCATGCCTGAAGCACAAACCGAGCGCGTCAGCGACCCGCAGCACGAACTGCACCCGGTCAGCAGCGTTTCCGCGCCGCAAACTGAGTTTGCTGAGCAACCAAACGCGGTGACCGAACTGGAGCCCACAGCGACACCGAGTCTGGAGCGGGCGCCGCTCGCCGATCCTCGGCTCGGCGCAGCGCTATTTGCGCAAGCGGACGCCACCCATCCCGATGCGCGGGTGGCGGAGCAGCGCGTTAGTGCGTCACCTGACGCCAGCGTCACGCCGCCGCCCGGATATGACCCGCGCGAACCTTGGAGCATGCACGCGACGCGCTCCGACGCGCGCTCTGAATCTGAGCTTGAGGCTCCGGAAAGCATCCGCTGGATTGCTGCCGAAGAGCTTGAAATGCTGGCGCAGGCGTTTACCGCCCAGCTGCTGCCAGTCACCCAAGAGGTTTACTCGTGCGATCCAGAGCAGCGCGTCGGCGTATTGCAGCGCATTGCCGATGAAGCACATATGATCGGCCAAGCGTTCGAGGTGATGAACCTGCCTCAGCTGAAGTTTTCGGTGGACCAATTGGAAACCAACCTTGAACTGCTGGGCGCGGATCCCGATGCGTGGCATGAAGTGACTCAATCCGTGCTGGGGGATTGGCCGCTGCTTTTGTTAGCCACGCTTGAGCAGCCGGGCGATGAGAGCATTCGAGGGGCCTTTCGCGACGGTTTATGCAGTTCTGCTTGGCCACTTCCGTTCGACGATGCCGCGTGGGCGGCCTTGGAAAGGGAGCTTTTGGAGATTCGCTTCGGCTATGACCCCGCCATGGTGGCGGCGCGCAAGTCGGAGGCAACCCCAGAAGACGTCAAGCTGGAATTTGCCGAGGACCTTACTCCCGCCGTGCTTGAGGGCATGTTGCGCGAGCTTCCCGGCAACGTCGCCGAGCTCAGTGCGCGCGTCCATGCGCTGGTGAAAAGCGCCAGCGAGGACGATATCGACGTGGCATGCCGTATTGCTCATACGCTGAAGGGCGACGCCAACATCGTCGGCTTGCGCGGCATTGCGAACTTGACGCACGCATTGGAAGACATCCTGATCGAACTCAAGCGGCAGCCGATCGTTCCGCAGCCAGCGCTCGCCGATGCGTTGATCGAGGCCAGCGATTGCGTTGAAGCGATGGCTGACTATGTGATGCGCCGTGGCCCTTTGCCGGATCAGTCGCTCGACGTTTATCAGCACATCTTGCACTGGGCCAATCTGGCGCTCGACAAGCGGCTGCAGCGCGAAGAACCCGCTGCGGATGGCCATGCAAGCGCTGCCAACCAAGCAACGCAGGCAGCTGCCACAGCAAGGCCAGCATTGCCACCGTCCGCGACATCGGTACGCGCTGCAGCGGTGGGCACGGCCGGGGACACGACGGCCGGGGGCATGACGGCCGGGGTCACGACGAGCGGACCGGCAGAAAGCATCGAATCGGTTGCCACCATGAACGTGCCGGTTCCGGTGCTCGACCAATTGTTGCGGCTTGCCGGCGAATCCATGGTGGTCACCCGACAGCTCGAACAGCTGTTGAGCCTGCTCAAGCGTCAGCACCGCGAAATGATTGAAGGCGCACGTCTGAGCGAACGCCTGCATCAGGAGCTTGAAGATCTGGTTGGCATGCGCGGCGCGGCGCTCAATAGCGCGCAGACTTCCGCGGGCGGCATGGATCCACTCGAGCTTGATCAATACAACAACCTGCACACCGTAAGTACGCGTCTGATCGAAGCCAGCGCTGACCAAAAAGGCCAGGTCGCAGCGATTTCGCGCGCGCTGACCGATTTCAACGAGCTGCTGGCGGAGCAGGACCAGGTTCAGGACACTTTGCAGGTCGCGGTGCTGCGCACCCGCATGGTGCCCGTCGATTCGCTTGCGGCGCGCCTGAAGCGCACGGTTCGGCAAACCGCGCGCGCGGTCTTGAAAGAGTGCGAGCTGACGATTGACGGGATCGATTTGCAGATCGATAGCGACATCCTGTCTGGTCTCACCGATCCGCTGATGCACGCGCTGCGCAATGCCGTCGATCACGGCATTGAAGGCAGCGACGAACGGCGCGCGGCTGGCAAACCCGAGCACGGCAGCGTTAACTTGCGCTTTGCACGTGACGGCGCGTTCGTATCTGTTGAGATCAGCGACGACGGCCGCGGCCTGGATCTTGAGCGCATTCGCGCCAAGGCCATCGAGAAGGGCTTGATCACCGCCGCAGATCAGCTCGACGACGAGCAAATGGCGCGCCTGATTTTGCTGCCCGGGTTCTCAACCCGTGAACAAGCCAGCCAAGTCTCTGGTCGAGGCATCGGCATGGACGTGGTGGCGAGCGAAGTGCGCGCGCTGAAGGGCACTTTGCAGCTGCATTCCACCGCCGGCCAGGGCATGCGGCTGGCGATTCGCGTGCCCGCCAGCCTGCTCGCCGCGCAGGTGCTGGTGTGCGATTTGCCCAGCGGCCGCGTGGCGATTGCAACCGACCGCATCGAACGTCTGCAGATGGTGCAGCCGTTTGAGCTCAGCGAAGGGCCCAACGGCCTGCGGATTCAATATCTTGGCCAGTACGCGGCAGCCTATGAGCTGGACGCGCTGTGCTTCTCCGGCGACATCCGACAAGGCGAACTCGGCCGCAATTGGATTGGCATCGTGCTGCGCGATCTCAATGGCAAACCCGTGGTTGTGCTTGCGCCAGCACTCGGCGAGGCGGTCAATGTGCTGATCAAGCCATTGGGGCGCTACGCCACCCATATTCCAGGCGTGCGTGGCGCCTGCGTGCTGGGCGATGGCGGCGCAGTATCCGTGGTGGATTTACCCGACTTGATCGCGGATCGTGTCTCCGAAAAACCCGGTTCCAGAAAAATGGTTGAGCGGGTGGTACGCACACTGCCGCGGGCGCTGATCGCGGACGATTCTCTGTCCGTGCGGCGCGCCCTGAGCCAGCTGCTGCAAGATGCCGGTTACGAAGTGGCTGCGGTTCGCGATGGCCTAGAAGCGCTGGGCGAACTTAACCGGCAACTGCCCGACATCATGCTGGTCGATCTTGAAATGCCGCAGTTAAACGGCCTGGAAGTGTGCAGCTTCATTCGCAGCACCGACAGCATGAAGCACATCCCGGTGATCATGATCACCTCGCGTTCGGGCCAGCGGCATCAACAGATGGCCAAGGATGCCGGCGTTGATGTGCTGGTGACCAAACCTTACTCCGATGACTTCGTGCTGCAGACCGTGCAGCAACTGCTCGCACGCTAAGGCCGGCCGCTGCGCGCAGGGCTGCTACGCAGCGAGAGCGTCGTCCTGCGCGCATCCGCTAGGCACAAACAGAAACATTCTGCGCGGAGCCGTCAGGCGCAGTCGCTTCAATCCACAGCTTCCGGTCGCGGCCAAACCGAACGCGATTCACCCTAAGCTAAGTTGTATCGGGCATCGAACCGCGACCCAGACCATCCGCCGGGCGAAGAAGCTTTACAGGCTCCGCGCGAGGGGGGTACGATGTCACTACCCGTCACATTGCAGAGCTTTTCCATGAAATTGCTGTCACTACTTTGCGTCGTCTTCGTCTCGCTGTTGTCGCCGGACGGTGCGTCGGCAGGAACCATTTGGCAGCGCTGCGACAACTGCAATCCACAAGTCTCTACATCGATGGCAGAGCAGTCCGGTCCTTTTAATGACATCGTGATCTACGACCCAGCCCTGAGCACGGCACTGGCATTCCTCACCACGGAGACGGCGGTCGGGGAAAATTGTCACCCAAGAAGCCTCGCCGACGCACGAGCGAGCCGCCACTCGGCTGGATGCCAGTACGTCACCGTCGCAAGTTTGCGAGAACTGAGCGCACCTGAGATTCAACTCATGACTAGCCTGGGAGAATTCTATGACTACACTTCTGGCCAGATGAAGACCAGAATTACGGTGTCATCGGACGATTTCATCGGGCTCACACAGCCGGGTCTATTCGCTGGGGATCCCCAAGGCTGGACCGCACACGACGTCAGGAATAGTGCAAACGTAGAAGGAATTGTCCGGGCGGCCACAGTTGAGTACATGAACAACATCAACGCAATTCGGAATGTCTTCGCCGCATTGCGACAGGGCCTCTGGATAATCTTTTTTGGTGCCGACTTCACAGTCACCTTCAAAATCGTATTTGGCGACGGTTCGTATATTTTACTTCGAGCTCACCCGGACAGTCCCCTGCCTGAAGTTGGCGAGGCTGTCGATTCCCGCGGCGTCACGGTCATGACCTCAGACAATACCGGCAGATTTATTGGCGACAATGATTTTCCAGACCTTCGTGACGCCCAAAACTGGCTGAACAATGCCGCTGCTTTGGGCATTCCGATTATCGTCAACGGAAATGTCCCTTCGGGCTCAGTGCGAGTGGAGTGTATTTTGCGTAACGGCCAAGTGAGCTGCGAGTCGCCTATCCCACCCGTACAGAATTAGGGCAAGCCTGCCGAACTCGTGACGCGCCATGAATTTTGGCGCCAGGCCTGGCCTCAAACTTTAGCTAGCGGCGCAATCTATCGCGTCCGAACTCAGGGTGACCTGAGGGGGAAATTCGCACCGATCGACGCACATTGGACCGCGAACGAGATCGGTGGCGTGGGCTACGACGCACGGACGCGATAAATCGCGCCCGTACAGGACCGGACCGTCGCTGATATCTTGGTGAGCGATCGGACCCTAACTACCTTCAGCCACCGACTTGAGCCCCGGGCCGCGCCGCCCCAGGCCGCCCCGCCCCAGGCCGCCCCGCCCCAGGCCTGGCCTCAAAGTGCCCTCGCTAGCGGCGTGATTTGTCGCATCCGAACTCAACGTGACCTGCGCGGGAAATTCGCACCGCTGGACGCACCTGGGATCGCGAACGAGATCGGTGGCGTGGGCTACGACGCGCAATGAGCGTTCCGTTACTTCAACGGGACTTACTCCCAGGGCCATCCGCCCGCTTTTGTTTGCGCTCTGCGGTGGTTGTTGAATATGATCCGGGGCAATCCATTGAGGTGGCCTGCGCGCAAGTGCCGGTCGAGCGTGCGACATGCCAACTACCAGCATTCCAGGCCAGGCTTAGGCGCGCGTTCTCGATCTTCGTGGGTGAAGCAGACGAGCGCGAGGCTCGTTTTTTTTCGCCCAAAAATTGGTCTTGAAAACCATTCTCGATTGCCATTCCAAAAGGAATATTTATGCCAGTGATTACGCTCCCCGACGGCTCGCAGCGCCAGCCTGAGGCGCCGCTGTCGATCCTTGAATTTGCCGCTTCCATCGGTCCTGGCCTAGCCAAAGCCGCGCTTGCGGGCAAGATCGACGGCCTACTCGTGGACACCAGCTACCTGATCGAGCGCGATCTCAAGCTTGAGATCGTCACCGAAAAGCACGCCGATGCGCTTGAGATCGTGCGCCACTCCACGGCCCATTTGCTGGCTCAGGCGGTGCAGCGATTGTTTCCGGAAACCCAGGTCACCATCGGTCCGGTGGTCGAAAACGGCTTCTACTATGATTTCAGTCGCAAGCAGCCGTTTACGCAGGCGGATCTGTCCTTGATCGAAGCCGAAATGCACAAGATCGTCAAGGAATCACTGCCGGTGCAGCGGCGCGTGCTGTCGCGTGAGCTGGCGATCGAAGCCTTCCGCGCCAAAGGCGAGCACTTCAAGGCCCAGATCATTGACGACATCATTCCGGCCGGTGAAGAAATTTCGCTCTACGGCCAAGGTGGCTGGGAAGACCTCTGTCGCGGCCCGCACGTGCCCAATACCAGCAAGCTGGGCGCGTTCAAGCTGATGAAGGTGGCCGGCGCCTATTGGCGCGGCGATCAGAAGAACGAGCAGCTGCAGCGCATCTACGGCACCGCATGGCTCAACAAGAAGGATCTCGAGGCCTATCTGCACCAGTTGGAAGAGGCAGAAAAGCGCGACCATCGCAAGCTCGGCAAGCAACTTGCTCTGTTCCACATGCAGGAGGAAGCGCCCGGGCTGGTTTTCTGGCACGCCAAGGGTTGGGCTTTATGGCAGGTGATCGAGCAATACATGCGGCGCGTGTACGTTGATAACGGCTACGCCGAGGTGCGCGGGCCGCAGATTCTGGACCGCTCGCTCTGGGAAAAATCCGGGCACTGGGACAACTTCCACGCCAATATGTTCACCACGCACTCGGAAAATCGCGACTACGCGGTAAAGCCGATGAATTGCCCCGGCCATATCCAAATCTACAACTCCGGCCTGCACTCATATCGCGATCTGCCGATGCGTCTGGGCGAGTTTGGCAGCTGTCATCGCAACGAAGCCTCCGGCGCGCTGCACGGCATCATGCGCGTGCGTGGTTTCACTCAGGACGACGGCCATATCTTCTGTACCGAACCGCAGATTCAGGCTGAAGTGGCGGACTTTGTGCGCTTGCTGCGCAAGGTGTACGCAGATTTTGGCTTTAACGACATTATCTACAAGCTCTCCACGCGACCCGAAAAGCGCATGGGCAGCGACGACTCCTGGGACCGCTCCGAAGGTGCGCTGCAAAAAGCGCTTGAAGATCAAGGCGTTGAGTTTGAACTGCAGCCCGGTGAGGGCGCCTTTTACGGACCAAAGATTGAGTTCACCCTGAAGGATTCGCTCGGCCGCCAATGGCAGTGCGGCACCATGCAGGTGGATCCGTCGATGCCGGCCCGCTTGGGCGCCGAATATGTCGCCGAGGACTCCAGCCGCAAAACGCCGATCATGCTGCATCGCGCGATTCTGGGTTCACTGGAACGCTTTATCGGCATCCTGATCGAAAATCACGCGGGCGCCCTGCCCTTGTGGCTGTCGCCCGAACAGCTTGTGGTGATGGGCATCACCGACGCACAAGCCGACTACGCGCACGGGGTCACCAAGCAGCTGAAGGCGGCTGGCTTTCGCGCCATCTCGGATCTGCGCAATGAGAAAGTGGGCTACAAGATACGCGAGCACACGCTGCAAAAGATTCCATACCTGCTGGTGGCGGGCGCGCGCGAAGTTGACGCCCACTCGATCAGCGTTCGCAAGCGCACCGGTGAGGACCTCGGCGTAATGACCGTGGAAGCCCTGATCGCGATGCTCCGCGATGAAGCGTCGAAGTACTCGCGGACTGAGTAAGGCCCAGCCCGCGTGCATCGGAAATCTCTGAGCAAGGCTAGGATGGTCCTGTTCAGAGCGCGAGGGCGAAGCGGCCGTTCTTTTGTTGTCATCTCGACCAAAGCGGACGTTCTTTTGTTGTCATCGCGACCGAAGGGAGAGATCTCAACCATCCGACATTAGATTTCTCCCTTCGGTCGCAATGACACAGCAGGTCGAACCAACAAGCCACCTAACCGTCATTCTGCGCAGATCTGTCAGGCGCAGTCGCTTAAATCCACCGCGTCCGGTGGCAACGAAACCGAAACAGACTCCGGCTAAAGCACATGGCCCTGCGACAGACTCAGCGTGATCGCAGCCTTACCGCACGCCCGCCGACGCTGCTCGTGGCACTCGCGTCACGCCATCTGACGCTCTCATCTACCCTAGAATTCCCAGCCCCAGCCCACACGTGAGCGCAATGGCCCAACGCAACGCTATCGGCACGCCGATCGACCGCGCCAGAGCGTCGCGCCGCGACCAGCCAAGCCTGGGGCGATTGCGCCGTTGCGTAGCCGCCAGCCATGAGTGAATTTGCTGGGCGCATCGCCGCTCTGGATATGTGGCGAGCGCTTGCCGCGTGGATGGTGCTGCTGGGCCACGGCGCGCTGTTTTTCTACGCATTTTGGCCCGAGCAGAAGCTTGCCTGGTGGTTTGCGACCATCGGCGTGGATCTGTTTTTCGTGCTGAGCGGGTATCTGATCGGGCAAATTCTTTGGCAGCAGTGGCCCGATTTCAACCGCAGCAGGCTATGGCGCTTTTGGCAGCGCCGCTGGCTGCGCACGGTGCCCAACTATCTGCTGTTCCTGCTGCTCAACATTGCGATTTGGCGCTGGACGCTTGGAGCCTGGCCGGATGCCTGGCTGCACTTGGGCTTTTTGCAAAACTGGGCGTGGCCTGCCGCGCTCTTCTTCCCCGAATCGTGGTCTTTGGCGGTCGAGGAGTGGTTCTACCTGCTGGCACCGCTAGCCCTGCTGCTGTTCAAGGGCAAACGCGACCCCAGGCTTTGGCTTGCGCTGATCGCCCTGGTGATCCTCGCCTGCGGCGGTGCGCGCCTGGTATTGGCTTGGCACAGCACGCTCAGCTGGGATGCCGGTTTCAAGAAAATGGTCTTGCTGCGCCTTGACGCAATTGCCTACGGCTTGGCGCTGGTAGTGCTCATGCCTTGGCTGCTCAGGCGCCGGACGCACAGCCTGTTTGCCGCGGGCCTAAGCTGCGCGCTGGCCAGCGCCTGGCTGTATCTGGGCTTTGAAGTGGACCGATCCGTGCTGGCCAAAACGCTCTTGTTCCATCTTTCGCCGCTCGGCTTTGCGCTCTTGATTGCTGCCTCATTGGCGGCCTCCTTGCAAGCGCAGGGAAGCCAAAATTCGGCCCGGAATTCAGCACCCCAGCCTTGGCATGCACGCCTGGCGCGGCAACAGGCCAACTGGAGCTTCTCGCTCTACCTGACCCATTTGCCGGTGATGCGGGTGCTTGATCACGTGCTTGGCCCAAGCGCCACGCTCAGCCACGGCTGGCTGAAATTTGTGCTCTATCTTGGGCTCGCCCTGGTCTGGGCCGCGCTCAACTACTACCTTTTCGAGCGCTATTGGCTTCAGCTTCGAGCGCGATACTTTCCTTGACCGGCACGCGCACCGGATATCCAAAGGTGGCTAAATGCGCGGTCAGCAGATCGTTCACTTGGCCGCCACCGCTCAGTCCAGTGACCGGATACTCGTCCCGGCCGGGCGCGTAATAAGTGCCAAACAAGCGATCCCAGAGCGGGAAAAACACCGCGAAGTTTTTGTCGCGATGCTGCGGCAGGCGCGAGTGATGAATGCGATGCAGTTGCGGCCCGCTGATCCAGGCGCTCAGCGGCCCCAACGGCAAACGCAGATTGGCGTGGATGAAAAACACCCAGCCCGACACCATGATTGCAGCAAGCCCCGCCAACGCCGGCCGGTCCGCGAACAAAAAAGCCATCGGCAGGCTGATGAAAAACACCTTGATCGGCTCTTCCAGCCAGTGCTGGCGAAACGTGGTGCTGACGTTGAGCGTCTCATCACTGTGGTGCAAAAGGTGCTCGCGCCACAGCAGCGGCAAAGCATGTTGAGCGCGATGAAACCAATAGTAGAAAAAGTCGAAAACCAGAAAATAGACCAAGGCAAACATGGCTTTGCCGAACAGCCCAAGTTCGAGCAACATCGTGTGCACGCCCGGGCGCAGCGGCGTCACGTGCACCAGCAACCACGCAATCAGCAAAGTGCTCAGCCAAACGCCCAAGGCATAGGCGCTGAAGAAGTACAGCACATTGAAACCCATCGCCCGCAGGCGCTGCGGCTCAGCCGGCTGCAGCCGCTCCCAAAGCACGAATGGCGCGGCGTACAGCAGCAAAATACCTACGGATTGAACAATGTTCTGCCAAAACATCAGGCGTGCATCTCAAAGCGCATGGCGTCGACTCGCGCGCACGCAGGGTGCCCCTGGCGCGCTAGCAGCGCGCGCTCAACGCAGTGCGATGTCGGCGCCGATGCTGCCTTGAGCACAGCCGCCAAGCCGCGCAAACGCAGCGCATCAACGCCGCACAAGCGCCCGCTTGGGGCGCCAAGTTCGAACCCGGGCGCTGCCTGACTGGACTGCAACATGGAAACTCCCTGACGTGGCACAAGCACGAATTGATTTAAACCAGCGCGAGAGCGAAGTGTTCAACATTATCGCGTAGCTCAAGCTCAAGGTGGAGCAGGCTACCCCATCTTGCGATTTCTCAAGGATTGTAGGCGCGTAGCGCATCGGCCAAAAGCCATCGGCCCACTACCAGCGTTCACGCTCATCACCACGACTGCGAGCCACTTGGGAGCATAAAACGTGGCGCCGCCAAGACGAAGAGCGTCCGTCATCTCGACCGGCTCTCTCATCTCGACCAAAGGGAGAGCTCTCAAGCCGCCCACAACTCCCGCAAGCGAAGATCAGATTTCTCCCCGCGGTCGAATTGACACCGCCTGTTTTGCGTTGTTGCCAGGGACAGCAAAAGAACTTCCCCTCCAATGCCGCAAGCGGTTTGGCGATTGCGCAAAAGTTGGGTTTATTTAGCAATGGACGGATTGGCCCAAATTTGTCGCCCCTAACCGTTTCCTTCCAGTTTCGCAGCCGACAGATATCTGGAAATTTGGGGGGGGGGTTGCCGAGGTTTTGGGCCGGTGAGTCATGCGCGTAGAGCTGGCAGCTGTCATTTCGAGTCACCGGGGAAAGCTCATTTTCAAGGCGGTTCGTTGTCTCTCCCTTCGGCTCCCTTCGGTCGGAAATGACAGGAATTAACGATCCTGGCGGTGAATTGACGCTGCGGGACCGCGATCGAGGTCGCTGGGTGCTCTAAGTCTCAGCAGCTCTCAGCAGCTCTCAGAGCCCCGCGCGCAGCTTTTTGTGAATTCGCCGCGTGATGCCCCAAACGGCGCCCAGCACCAATGGCGTCAAAACGCCCACCGCAATTTCTGGGTCAAGCGCAAATCCAGCGGCCTTAAGCGCTTTGGCGCCATAGAGCAGCAGGCTGACGACGTAGTACGAAATCGCGGCAATCGAGAGTCCCTCAACCGTCGTTTGCAAGCGCAACTGGAGCGCCTGCCCACGGGTCAGTTTTTCCAACAGCTGTTGATTTTGCGCTTCGGTAGCAATGTCTACCCGCGTACGCAGCAGCGCGCTGGCGCGCGACACCCGTTCGGAAAGCGAAGCGAGCCGTTGTTCTGTCGCAACCACCGTCGCAATCGCAGGCGCAAGACGGCGCTGCATAAAATTGCCCAGCGTTTGTGTGCCGGGAATCGCCTGCTCGCGCAACTCAACGCTGCGTTGCAAGACCAGCGCGTGGTAGGCCCTGGTGGCGGAAAACTGATAGGCATGCTCTGCTGTGGCGCGCTCCACACCTGCGGCCATCGAAACGAGCGTATCCAGCAAATCTTGATCGGAGGTCAGCTTGTTCTCGAGCCTCGCCGTCACATCTGCTAGCGTTCGATCCGCGTGGCTGAGCATCGGCCAGAGTTGCTTGGCCGCCGAAAGCCCGCGCAGGGACAGGATCCGATAGGTTTCAAGCTCCAGCAACCGCTGGGTGACGCGCCCAGCGCGTGTGGTATTGGTTCCCGGCGGCGCGATGACCAACATGTGCTCAAACCCGCTCGGACGCAGCATCAGGTCAGTCACTGCCAGAGAGTGCCCAGTTGCGCCCAAGATCGAGGCCAATACGGGGTGCTCGCCAAACCACGCGCGCGACTGCTCAAGACATGCAGCAGGATTGCTCAAATCGCCGGGCAGCAAGGCGAGTTTTATGGCCGCAATGGTTTGACCCGGCAAGCCGCGCAGCCATTCCGGCGCGAGCCGCAAAGCCGACATCAGGTTCGGGTCGCTGGCCCCAAGCCAGACGCTCTCTGCCAGCGGCTGAACGATCGAATAGCGAGTGAACTCGGTGTGGCGCTCCCAGGTCACCGAAAAACCATCGAAATGCAAGCGCAAAAAATTGCCAGCCAAGCGTTCAACTTCAAGCGCACTCAGCCCCGGCAGCAGGCGCAAATGCTGGCACTCCTGTTCGCGGGTAACGTTGTCATTGAGCATTGCCGCGTAAACCACCAGCGTCGGCAGGCGAATCGCTACCGTGGGTCGGGCATGTACCTCGTTGTGCACGATTGCCCTTTGCGCGGCGTCTGCGGGCAGCAGGCGCACTGGGGGTTCTGGCGCCGAGCGTGGCGCGTCCTCAGCTGCGCGAAGCGGGCACACTTCGGCGCCAGATAAAGCGGCAGGGTTCATCACGTTGCCTTTGAGATATCCATACACAGGCCGGCAAGATTATCGGGCGCGCGCCGGGCCAAACGTGAAAGTCTGAGCGCGTGGGCTGGATGCCGCTGGAACCGCCTCGCTTCAGCAGCCATCACGCGCCGACGCTAACCCTGATCTGGACGCACAGACGTCTGCACCTCACGGTTTGACCTTAAGGCCCGGAACGGCAGGCAGCACATCCGGGAAGGACATCGACGCAGGACATGCCTGCAACCCGATAGAAACCGTAGCGAGCGGTTCAAATACACAGCGCCTGGGGCGCAGGAACCGCAGGGTACAAGGCAACAAGGCGGGCGACGCACAAGGATTCCGAGCAGCGCGCAACACCGCAATCGGACCGGGCAGTGGGTGTATCGAAGTTCCCAAATTTATCCGCGCCACTCAGGCGATCATACGCTAGCATGCTCTCCCTGCCCTCGGCACAGCGTGTGTTCGGGACTCAGGTACTCACCACGAAGCAGCGGAAATGGCCCCAAAACCGTTTTTCAATGAAATGTACGACAGCGCTGGCCAGGCACGGCCGCACTATGCGGCTTTCGCTGAGTGGCTGAAAAACACTTCGCCGAAGAAAATCGCGCAGAATCGAGAAGCGGCCGACATGTTATTCCACAGGGTCGGCATCACCTTTGCGGTCTATGGTGAAAGCACCGGCACCGAGCGCCTGATTCCATTTGACATCGTGCCGCACATCATTCCCGGGAGTAGTTGGGAAATGATCTCCACGGGTTTGAACCAGCGGGTTAAAGCGCTCAACGCTTTTTTGCATGATGTCTATCATGATCAAGAAATTCTGAAGGCAGGGAAAATCCCCGCTGCCGCGGTGTTAGAGAACTCGCAGTTTCGCAAGGAAATGATTGGTGTGCAGGTGCCGGGCGGAATCTATGCGCACGTCGCAGGCATTGATCTGGTGAAAGATGGCGACGGTGAATATTACGTTCTGGAAGACAATTTACGCACGCCTTCAGGTGTGTCCTATTTGTTGGAAAACCGCAAGATGATGATGCGGCTATTCCCAGAACTATTCGCCGAACAGCGCATTCGTCCGGTTGATCACTATCCGGACTTGCTGCTGGAAACTTTGCGTAACGCCGCGCCCGCAGGCGTGGATCACCCAACCATCGTACTGCTCACCCCAGGGCACTTTAATTCCGCATACTTCGAACACGCATTCCTGGCGCAACAAATGGGCATTGAACTGGTCGAGGGCTCGGATTTGTTTGTGCAAGACGACACCGTGTTCATGCGCACCACTCATGGGCCGCGCAAAGTCGATGTGATCTATCGCCGCATTGATGACGATTTCATTGATCCACTCGCGTTCCGGGCTGATTCGATGATCGGGGTGCCTGGACTCATGCGCGCCTATCGCGCCGGACGCGTGAGCCTGGCGAACGCAATGGGCACCGGCGTTGCTGATGACAAGTCCATCTACCCCTTTGTGCCCGAGATGATTCGCTTTTATTTGGGCGAAGAGCCGGTTCTGAAAAATGTCCACACCTGGATGCTCGGCAAGCCAGCAGATTTGGAATATGTCTTGGCCCATATGCAGGACTTGGTGATCAAAGAGGCGCAGGGCTCGGGTGGCTACGGCATGCTGATTGGACCCGCATCAAGCCGCGAAGAACGCGAGAAATATCGTCAGCGAATATTAGATGCGCCGGCTCGCTTTATTGCGCAGCCAACGCTGGCGCTGTCGGCAGTGCCCACATTCGTTGATAAGTCCTTGGCGCCGCGCCATATCGACCTGAGGCCCTATGTGTTGTCAGGAAAGGAAGCCAAGTTTGTGCCTGGCGGCTTGACGCGCGTGGCGTTGCGGGAAGGCTCCTTGGTGGTGAATTCATCCCAAGGCGGCGGGGTAAAAGATACTTGGGTTGTGGACTAATCATGCTCTCTAGAACCGCGGCAATGCTTTACTGGATGGCGCGCTACGTCGAGCGCGCGGAAAACCACGCGCGTATTTTGGACGTCGCTCACCGGATGTCCCTGCTCAGTAAAGATCCCGAGCTGCAGCATCAAGAGTGGTTTGCGCCGCTCAATATCACGGGCACCGTTTTCCCCTTCAAGGGCCGCCACAGCCTAGTCTGCGCGAAGGAGGTACTGCACTACATGGCCTTGGATCCGAATAATCCAGGTTCAATCTACAATTGCGCGCGGCAAGCTCGAGAAAATGCTCGCGCCGTGCGCGGCACGATTACTTCGGAAATGTGGGAAGTACTCAATTCAACCTGGATTGAGCTGCAAAACATGGACGAGCGGCGCATGTATGAAAAGGGCGTTGGAGCTTTTTTTGAATGGGTAAAAGAGCGCTCCCATCTGTTTCGCGGCGTTACTTTAGGCACCATGCGAAGGGATGAAGCCTTCCAATTTCACCGCCTTGGAACGTATCTTGAGCGCGCGGACAACACGGCGCGCATCATCGACGCGAAATATCACATCCTGTTGCCCTCAGCCGGTGATGTCGGTGGCGCGGTGGATTATTACCAGTGGTCGGCGGTATTGCGCTGCGTGTCGGCGTATGAGTCGTTTCGTAAAGTTTACCGTGACGCGATCACGCCGCTGCGGGTTGCGGAGCTGCTGATCTTGCGCGTCGATATCCCGCGTTCGCTGCACTTTTGCATGCATGATGTTTATGAAATTTTGCGCACGGTTCAAAACAGCTATTCCGGCGAAGCCACCCGCCAATCTGGCGAAGTGCACGCCGCGCTCAAGTTTGGCCGCGTGCAAGATATTTTTGCCAAAGGCTTACATGAATATTTGACAGATTTTCTAAACGCGACCAGCAGGCTCAGCGCTGAGATCAACAGCGCATTTTTTGCCGCTAGTTTTCCCTCGGAAACGCTGGCGATTACAGCGACAGGTTTGCAACCCACACAGCTGCAGAACCAAACAAGTTCCAGCAGTTAGCGCTGGCCTAGACGATTGACAAAATTTCGCGGGAGCGAAGAGAATGACTTATTGTGTTGGGCTGCGCCTTGATTCTGGAATGATTTTTGCCTCCGATTCGCGCACAAATGCGGGGATGGATCATATCGCAACGTTTTGTAAAACCAGAGTGTATGACCGTCCTGACGACCGGGTGATTGTGGTGCTGTCGGCAGGCAATTTGGCGGTTACCCAAGGCGTGATCAATATCCTCGACCGCCACTATCATTTACCGTCGAGTGAGGCGCACCGTTCGATTTGGGCGGTGCCTTCCATGGCGGACGTTGCGGTATTGGTGGGCGAAGCCTTGCGCGAAATGCAGCGGCGCGATGGTGCCGCTTTAAGCCAAGGTGGCGTTGATGCCTCGGCAAGTTTAATTGTTGGCGGACAAATCAGGGGCGAAGGGCAGCGCCTGTTTCAAGTCTATCCACAGGGAAACTTTATCGAAGCGCATGATCAAACGCCCTATTTTCAGCTGGGTGAAGCAAAGTATGGCAAGCCGATATTGGATCGCATCCTTACCACATCAACACCGCCGCGCGAGGCCGCGAAGTGCGTGTTGATATCGCTCGACTCGACGATCAAGTCAAACATTTCCGTGGGCCTGCCGATCGATATGCTGTGGTACCCGCGCGACTCGTTGCGCGTTGGTGTGCAGCAGCGCATTCGCGAGGATGACGCTTATTTTTCATTGGTGCGAAATCGCTGGGGCGCCGGCCTGAAGCGGGTTTTCACCGAATTACCTGATCCGGATTGGATGGAGTTTTAAGCCATGCACAGCAGCGATCCAACCGCATGACTATTCGCGTTGCCCTACACCACAAGACTCACTATCGCTTTGACCGAGCGGTGAACTTGTCAGCGCATGAAGTCCGTTTGCGCCCAGCCGCGCACGCGCGCACGCCAATCGAAAGCTATTCATTGAAAGTGCGCCCAGAAAAGCATTTCATCAATTGGCAGCAAGATCCGTACGGCAACTGGCTCGCGCGCCTGGTGTTTGCAGAGCGGGCAACTGAGCTTTGCATCGAGGTCGATCTGATTGCCGATATGACGGTAATCAATCCTTTTGATTTCTTCATGGAGGCGTACGCCGAACAATTCCCCTTTCAATACACGGCAGACAATCGCCGCGAGTTGAGCGCGTATCTGGAAACCGAGCCGCCAGGGCAACGGCTTATGAACTGGCTGAGCGCCACGCGTGCGCGCTGGCTGGGTGGCCCGATTAAACCAGGTCCAATCAAAACCATCGACTTTCTGGTGGCGGTAAACGCCAAACTACAAAGCGATATCTCTTACTTGATTCGGATGGAAGCGGGCGTGCAAACGCCCGAACAAACGCTTGAGCGCGGCCAGGGATCTTGCCGCGATTCCGCTTGGCTGCTGGTGCAAATTTTT
>Ga0163144_10010173_pt1 | contig 20091 bp, 20 predicted proteins | sample OliLak19BULKMAT1_FD_123175 | JGI IMG/M metagenome (GOLD analysis project Ga0163144, IMG submission 123175) | Freshwater microbial mat bacterial communities from Lake Vanda, McMurdo Dry Valleys, Antarctica - Oligotrophic Lake LV.19.BULKMAT1 | ecosystem: Environmental > Aquatic > Freshwater >... | reverse complement strand
GCAGCCAGCTGCGCGATATTCTCGACGCCTGCGAAACGGCGCCGAGATCCGCCGCATGACCTCGTCGCCCCTCCTCGAATGAGCTAGGGGATGCACACAAGATTGCACAGCATTTTGATGTATGTACGAGAGGGCCGGCATCGCGTCGATCAAGACTCAAAACCCGAAGCGCAGCCCGCAATGAGGAAGGGTGACTGCGTCGTGAAACCGGTTCCGGGTTTCGAATTCGGAACCCGGAACCTCTTTTTCTCTGACGTGGCGCGTCACGCCGCCGCCATTCTTCCGAAGCGGGACAGGGCTTCCAATCCCTTGGGCGACAGCGTGTAGACGCCGCGCTCGACGCGCTGGAACCAGCCATAGACGTCGTCCTGCAGAATGCGCGCGGCCTTGGGCACGTCGCCTTGGACACGCAGCGTCGCGATCTTCGTCGCTCCATTCGCCTCCAGCAGCGTGGCGCAGCGCAGCGCCTCCTGGCGATAGGCGGTCATGATCGGCATGCGGGTGATGCCGCCACGGTTGGGATCGCCAATGCGCCGCGCATGTTCGCCGAGCAGCAAGGCGCTTCGCCGCTTGTTGCGGCGTGGCGAGTAGGGAACGGGATCGAGCACGATTTCGACACGTCCGCGCGCGACGATCATCAGCCCCAGGCCGAGACGGCGACAAAGCTTGCGCGTCTCGCTCAGACGCCGCGGCCAGATCGCGACCGCGAGATAGACGATGTCGCTGAGGTCCAGCCGATCGATGCCTTGATGCAGCAGGCCGAGGCCGAAGCCGAGCTTGAGTTCGACGATGACCGGCGGCTCGTCGCCACGCACGCCGACGACGTCGCAGCCCTTGATCTCCGCCTTGACGACATAGCCTTGCGTCTCGAGGAACGCCTTCACCGGCGCATAGAGCTCGGCTTCCGATTTCATGCCGAGCGGCGGCGCGCCAGATCGGCGAAGAAGCGCGACGGGAATTCCATGAACGCACGACGCTGCAGCAACCACAGGCGATGATCCTCGTCGCTATGCGGACGCTGGTTCACGGGCATGGCCGGCCACTCGGGAATCCGCAGCCACAGCCGCATCATGTGGCGACGCCGCGTGAACTCCGGATGATCCTCGTAGGCGGTGCGGCCATGGAAGATCAGGCGGTTGTTGAGGAACTGGATGTCGCCCTCGCCGATCGACATGTCGAGATAGAGTTCCGGCAGGGTCGCGATGCGTTGCACCGCCGCGATCGCTTCGCGCTGCAGATCGCTCAGCACGACATCGCCGAGTTCCGCCGCCTTGAGCGCGTAATTCGTGCCGAGATAGCAGGAGAGTTCGCCTCCACTCGGAACGAAGGTCGCGATCGGAATTGGACGGACCGCGACGCCGTCGCCGAGCTGCGCGTCGAGATCGTTGCGATGATAGATGAAGCCCTGGCGATGCAGCGCCGCAAGATCGGGGCGGGTGCGCTCGAGCTCGTCAAGGATCGCAAGCGCGCTGACGATCCGGCTGGCGCCACCGGACTCGGCGGCGCGAAAACACATCAGACCGATGATGTCGCAGGAATCGCTGTGCATGTTCTGGCCGCCACCATACTGGTAGCCGCGAACGCTGGGATCCGCGTCGCTGATGTTGACGACATGGCCGAGAAGCTCGCCCTGGCGCGACTGCGTCATCGCCGCGCCGATATGCGCACCGAGCCCGAAATAGATGCGCGCGAAATCGTCGTCGTCGTAGCGCGCGCGCGGCAAACCGCGCAGCAGCTTGAAGCCGGCGCCGTAGCGGAGCTCGTCGCGAAACCCCGCGAGGCGGGCGCCGAACCGCGGCAGCGGAAATCGCGCCGCCGTGATGTCGGGAAAATCGAGATCACCGAGGCCATGAAGATGCACGAGCGCCGCGTCGATTTCCGCCAGCTCGTCCGGCGACAATGGGACCAGCCCTTCCTGCCGCCAATCGAGCGACGAGCCCTTCCAGGCGGTGGCGGGCGTCATCGCCAGGCGATCCCGAGATAGGTGCGGTCGTCGGCCTTGAGCGCGCCGATCGTGCCCTTCACGCTCGCATGGGCGCCGATCTTCGCCGGGTCCTCGGCCTCCACTTCGCGGAATGCGCGTTCCCAAGCATCGACGCCGAACCCGTCGCCGCCCTTGAAATACCCGTCACTGTAGAGCTCGATCGATGCGATGCCGGCGCGCGACACGCGCTCGTGATGAACGAATTGCAGCGGCACGTCGAAGCCGTCGAGGCAGGAATAACCGAGCGCCGAGTGCGGATTGTTCTGATGCCCGCCTTGGGCATGGATGATGCCGCCCTGGACGAGTCCGGCGATGTCGCCACGCGACAGATGCGGCAGCGCCGAAAGGTTGGCGGCGATCGCCGCCGCTTCGATCGTCACGAGATCTTCGGCATCGAGCACGCCGGCGAATTCCGACGCCGCCTGGCGCGTCCCGCCCCAGGTGACGCGCCGCGAGACCGTCTCACGCAACGCCGGATCTTCGGTGCGTCGCGCGATCACGGCCCAGGCCTGGCGGCGCGACGTCGCCGTGATGCGATCGAGATCCTTGTCGACGCGGATGTCGCGCGTCACGCCCAGCCGCACGCCGCTATCGCCGATCAGCAGCAGTTCGAACGCATCTCCCCGCTCGAGAACGAGTGCGAGCGTCGCGGAAAATCGGAAATTGCAGTCGCCGCGCGCGCGCTCGAGATTGCCGTGGCGGCCATAGGCGTCGGCGATGACCGCATTGAGCGCCGGCACCAGCTCACGCGCATCCGCCGGCGCCGCGCCGCGCCGGCCGAGCATTTCCTCCAGGGCTTCCTTGACCAGCACGGCGCCGTACTGCCCGGCGAGCATGCCGTCGTAGCGTGTGCCCAGGCGATCGGTGACGCCGTCGATGACGGCATAGGCGCGCCCGGGCAGCACGACGAAACGATCCTCGTTGGCCTCGGGATGCGCGGGATCCTTGCCCTCGGAGAATGCTTCGAGCCGCATCGTGGATGCGTCAGCGCCGCGCCTGCGCGAGGGCGCGCCACTTCGCCTGGATGTCCTTCACGTCCTTGCCGATCTGCACGGAATCGAGCTTGATCAGTTTGATCGCGCTCAATGGCGGTAGCACGGCACTGGCCGGCACATCGGTGCGCACCGACCGGCGACCGATCTCGGAGACGAGATATTCCTGGGTCGGCTTCGACAAGGTCCATTCGATGAAGCGCTTGGCGTTCTCGACGTTGGCCGCGCCCTTCACCAGCGCGATGCCGTCCGGCGGCACCGCGGTGCCGTCGGCGGGGTAGATGATCTCCACATTGCCGCCGGCCTTCACGTATTGCAGCGCATTGTCCTCGAGCGTCAACCCGACCAGAGCCTCGCCGTCGTTCACGAAGCGCGGCACCGCGCCCGACGAATTCGACAGCGTGAAATTGCCGAACATCCTGCCGTACATGTCCCAGCCCTTATCGCCGAAAATCGACAGCACGATCGTCAGCTGCGTGAAGGCCGAGCCCGAGCTGTCGGCGCGCGCCGAGGAGATCTTGCCCTTCCATTTCGGATCGGCGAGATCGGCCCAGGTCCTGGGATACTCCGCCGGCTTGAGCATGCTCTTGTTGACCGCGAAGACGTACATCACGCCCGTGTAGGGCAGATAGTTGGTGCTGATCTTGTACGCCGGGTCGATGCTGCTCCATTCCGCGGGGATGAAGCCCTGCAGCAGATCGGCATTCTCCTCGAGCTGGTCGCCGCCGATGCTCCAGATGACGTCCGCTTTCGGCGCAGCCATCTCTGCGCGCACGCGCTTGACGAGGTCGCCCGAGGGCAGCTTCACCACATCGACCTTGATGCCGCTCTCCTTCTCGAAGCGCGGCACCATGGCATCGACGATCGCGGAGATGTGCGCGGTGTAGACGGTCACCCGCTTCTCCTGCGCATCCGCTGTGCCGACGGCGAGGGCGATGGTCATGGCGGCGACGAGAGTTGCTATTCGCAACATGAAGTCTCTCCCAGAGAGGTGTGTTCATCCCCGCCGATTCGCTTTGCGAACAGCAGGGAATGGGTGCGAGTTGCCCAAACTTGACGCTTCGATGGGCGGTTTGTAAAGCAAGCCGCCAGGACTGGCGAGAGTAGAGGGGGCGATGGCCGATCTTTCCGTGAAGGGCCTCGTCAAGGAGTACGCGGCCGGCGTGCGCGTCCTGGCCGGCATCGATCTCGATATCCGCTCCGGCGAATTCTTCACGCTGCTCGGCCCCAGCGGCTGCGGCAAGACGACCCTGCTGCGCACCATCGCCGGCTTCATCCGACAGAATGCCGGCACGATCCATGTCGGCGCCGAGCCGCTCGACGACCAACCGGCGCATAAGCGCGACATCGGCATGGTGTTCCAGGATTACGCCGTGTTCCCGCATCTCAGCGTCGCCGACAATGTCGCTTTCGGGTTGAGGGCGCGCCGTCTGCCGCGGGACCAGATCGCGACGCGCGTCGGCGAGGCGCTGCAACTCGTCCATCTCGACGACTATGGCAGCCGGCTGCCCTCGGAGCTCTCCGGCGGCCAGCAGCAGCGCGTCGGGCTCGCGCGCGCGATGGCGATCCGGCCGAAACTGCTGCTGATGGACGAGCCGCTGTCCAATCTCGATGCCAAGCTGCGCGTCGAGCTGCGCGAGGATATCCGCGACATTCAGCGACGTCTCGCCATCACCACGATCTACGTCACGCATGATCAGGAGGAAGCGCTCGCGGTCTCCGATCGGATCTGCGTGATGAGTGCCGGCCATATCGAACAGGTCGGCGCGCCGCTGGAGATCTACCGTGCGCCGCGTACGCGCTTCGCGGCCGGCTTCGTGGGCACGATGAATTTCCTGGCCGCGCAGATCGATGCGCAGAATCGCCTCGCCGTGGCCGGCACGGCGGCGCCTCTCGCCGGCAGGCACCAGACGGGCGCCGTCGCGCTCGCGATCCGGCCCGAGCATGTGGAAGTCGTCACCGGCGATCCGGCCGATCGCTCGGCCGCCTTGCACCTGCCCGGCACGATCCTCAAGACGATCTTCCTCGGCCGTGAAGCGCATCTGAAGATCGACACGCCAAGCGGCCCGGTCACGGCCGAGCTTCTCGATCCGCGCGCCGAGCAGCTGGAGATGACCGGCGCGAATGTCACGCTGCGACTGGCTTTCGGCCATCTCCGCGCATTCGATCAGTCCGGCGCGTTCCTGCCGCTGGAGTTCGTCGCGTGAACCAGCCGCGCGGATTCGATCTCTGGAAGCTGATCCTCGTCGGCGCCTGGATGATCATCGCGCTGCTGCTGATCTATCCGCTGTTCTCGGTGTTTCGCGCCAGTCTGATCGATGGCGAGCGCGGCGCCTATACGCTGGGAAACTACATCGCGGTGCTGGGTGATCCGATCTATCGCCGTGTGATCGGCAATACGCTGTTCGTCGGTGCGGCCGGCATGATCGGCGCGCTGCTGCTCGGCGTCGCCCTCGCCGTGCTGATGACGCGGTTCCGCATCCACGCCCGCGCCCTGGTCGGCACGCTCGCCGTCATTGCGCTGATCTCGCCGCCCTTCATCGGCGCCTATGCCTGGATCATCCTGTTCGGCGCCAATGGCGCGGTGCGCCGCTTCGTGATGGATCTCGGCATCAACATGCCGCCGATCTACGGCACGACAGGCGTGGTGCTGGTCTTCGCCTTCAAGTTCTTCCCGCATGTCTATCTGATCACCTCGGGCGCGCTCGCCAACATGAACCGCTCGCTCGAGGAGGCGGCGGAGAGCCTCGGCGCCACGCCGACGGCGCGCTTCTTCAAGGTGACCCTGCCGATGGCGCTGCCAGCGATCTCGGCGAGCGCGCTGCTGACCTTCGTATTGTCGATCTCGGATTTCGGGACGCCGCGGATGATCGGCCGCGATCTCGATGTCCTCGCCACCGAAGCCTTCACGCTGTTCGCGGCCGAGCTCGGCGGCAATCCCGGCATGGCCTCGACCATCAGCCTGGTGCTGGTCTTCATCTCGATGACGGTCGTGCTGCTGCAGCGCTACGTCTCGCGACGCAACATCTATCACGGCTCGATGATCGCGAGGATCGCGCCACGCCAGCTGCGGGGCTGGCGCAATCTGCTCGTGCATGGCTTCGCCTATCTGATCGTCGCGATCGGCGCGCTGCCGGCGACGATCGTCGCCTTCTATTCGTTCCGCCGCACCAGCGGCCCGATCTTCACGCCCGGCTTCGCGCTGCAGAGCTACGAGCGCGTGCTCTACACGCTGCCCGACGTGATCTGGAACACGCTGCGCTTCTCCTTCGCCGCGCTCGTGGCGATCGTGATCATCGGCACGCTGATCGGCGCGCTGGTCGCGCGGCGGCGCAGCGTGGCGGTCAGCCTGCTCGATGGCACGCTGATGATCCCCTACGTCATTCCCGGCATCGTGATGGGCATCGCCTTCATCGCCACCTTCAACGGCCCGCCCTTCGCGCTCACCGGCACCTGGATCGTGATCGTGCTGGCGGTGTTCATCCGCCGCCTGCCCTATGCGGTGCGCGCCGCGGCGGCAGCGCTCAAACAGGTCTCCCCGAGCCTCGAGGAAGCCTCGATCAGCCTGGGCTACAGCCCGGCGCGGACCTTCATGAAAGTCACCGTGCCGCTGATCCTGCCGGGCATCATCGCCGGCGGCATGCTCAGCTTCGTGACGGCGATGAACGAATTGTCGTCGTCCCTCGTGCTCTATGTCGGCAGCACGATGACCATGCCGGTGAAGATCTATCTCTCCGTCCTCGACGGCGAATACGGCACGGCCTCCGCGCTCTCCACGATCCTGATCGCGCTCACCGCCGCGGCGGTCTATGCCGCGCTGCGCGTCTCCGGCAACGAGGCGCGCTCGCTGGTCTGAAATCCACGGTCGCAGACCCCGATATCCGATGGCGTGTGGGTGGTTTAGGGACTAAGTTTCGAAGGTGAGCGAGTCTGAGGCCATGGTTGCGGCCCTGCGTCGTTCGACCGATGCGGAGATTGCAGCAATATTCGAGCGTCTGGTGCGTGATGCACCCGATCATGAACTCTGTCGCATCAATGCCATCGCCTTCGCGGAGAAGACCGACCTCGGGGAGGAACGCGCCATTGCCGCCTTCCTGCACGCGGCACGGCACGGTTTCTTCGAGCTGTCCTGGAACGTGCTGTGCCCGGGATGCGGCGGCGTGCTCGACGCCAGCGCGACGCTCAAGACTCTGAACCAGGACCAGTATCACTGCGGTCTCTGCGCCGCCGGGTACGAGGCAACGCTGGACGAGGTGGTCGAGGTCACCTTCACGGTCAGCCCGCGCGTGCGGCGGATCCGCGCGCATGATCCACAGCTTCTCTCGATTCCAGAATACTTCCAGCAGATCTTCTGGGGTTCGGGTTTCGATCTGCCGGACGATTTCGAGGCGATGATCGATGAGGTCACGCTCGAGATCATCGAACTGCCGGCGAGAGAGAGGGCGGTGCTGTCGGTGCAGCTGCCCGCGGAGTTCATCATCCTGTTCGATCCGGTCACCCACGCGACGCAGTTCATCGACGTGAAGGGCGAACCCACGCGCGAGCGTCAGACGCTGGCGATGGTCTTCATGAAGGGTGCCGCGCCGAACGAGACGATGACATTGCGGCCCGGACCCTTGCGCATCGCGCTCGAGAACCGCACCGACCAGCGCGTGCTGCCCGGTCTGTGGATAGCGGCCGATCAACTGCACGAGTTGCTCGGTCGACGCAGGCCGTTCCTGACCGCCAAGCGGCTGCTCACCAATCAGACCTTTCGCGACATCTACCGGACCGACACGCTTGCCGTCGATCAGCGCCTCAAGATAACCAGCCTCACCTTCCTCTTCACCGACCTCAAGGCCTCGACCGAACTCTACGAGCGCGTCGGAGATCTGGTGGCGTACGACCTCGTCAAGGCGCATTTCCAGGTGGTCCAGGAGATCGTCGCTGCCGAGGCGGGCGCCGTCGTGAAGACGATCGGCGACGCCGTCATGGCGACGTTCCCGACGCCGAACCGCGCGATGGCCGCGGCGCTGCGCATGCGCGATGCGATGCAGTTGCTCAGCACCAAGCATGGACGCGAGGATCTGTTGCTCAAGATCGGGATCCACGAGGGGCCGTGTCTCGCGGTCCTGCTCAACGACCGCCAGGATTATTTCGGACAAACCGTGAATATCGCGGCGCGCGTGCAGGGCCTCGCGGTGACCCGCGCGATCTTCGCGACCGGCGCGGTGGTCGAGAACCCGGAGACATCGAAGCTGCTTGCGGCGTCCGGCCTGATCCCCATCGCGCAGCACCGGACGCTGCGCGGGATCGCCGATGCGCTGACCCTCTACGAGATTCCCTGACGATTTTGCGACGGCCCCGCCGCCTCAGCGCGCCGCCTTGAGTTCCTTGAGAAGGGTGGCGTCGAAGGTGACGTCGAGTTTCGGCCCGCCGCTGCCCGTATCGTCGAAACTGAGCTTGCCCGCGAGATGCGTTGCGTCGTCGGCCTTGGCGACGAACGCGCTCGGCCGCTGCGTGCCGGAATGCTGGATGCGCGCACCGTTGCGCACCATCCAGTAGTTCAGCCGCGGCCCGGCATCGAAATCGACCGTCATGCCGTCACCGAGATCGCGGTCGGTGCAGCTCATGTTCGCGCAGGCCTGGATCTTCGCCCCGAGATCCGTCGCCGATAGGATCAATTTTCGAATGATCTTTTCCGGCTCGACGGCGTCCGGTCCCTTGACCAGATAGGCGAACTTAAGCGTCACGTTCGCACCCTTGTGCTCCATCTTGCCCGCGGCCTCGCCAGCAAAGGCCATGTCGGGGAGATGGGTCGAGACCGAGGTCGCCGCGATCGCTAGGGCCAGAAGAAATGGGCGCCGGGTCAGAAAGCTCATGATGTCCTCTCACTGTGAAGTTGGGCCTGGTCATTCTGCGCATCGAGCGCGTCGAGCAAGCGCTGCGCTCGCGCGCGATTGGCGGCATCGGGGTCGCGCGCGACGATTCGTTGTAGCACCGAGCGCGCGCGCGGATCGCCAGCCTCGCCGAGTGCGAAGGCCAGTGCGTCGCGCTTGTCGAACCAGGTCGTGTCGAAGGGTTTCGCAGTGAGGGCCAGGCGTTTCCAGTAGTACTTCAACGCGTCCGAGCGCCAATCCGCATAGACCTCTTCCCACGACAGGGGCTGGCCATCGGGGTTGGCGTTGTCGAAATTGAAGGGCTCGCTGACTCTCTGGAATCGCACATCCATCGACATGCGCAGACGATCGCTGTGGTTGGGCACGCCCTTGTGCACGAGCATGGAATGGAAGATCAGCACGTCGCCGACTTCGAAGCTGCCGCTCGTCCATCGCCCTTCCAGCCCATCCTTGATCTCGATCCCGCCGGCGCCGGCGCCGATATGGAAATCGTAGACACCGGCGTGATGCGAGCCGACGGCGACCTGCAGCGGGCCCACCTCCATCGGCACATCGATCAGAGGGATCCAGGCGGTGAAAACTTCGGTCGTGCCCTGCACATTCGGAAAATCCTGATGCGCCTTGGTCGTGAACTCCGCCCGCGCGGGGAAGATGTTGCGCATGAGGACGCGCGGATGCGGCAGGATCTCACCGCCGAGCATGCGCTCGAACATGCCGATCAGCGCGGGATGATGCTTGAGCGCGTGATAGGATTCGAGACGATTGATCCGGCGCAGCGTCGTCAGATAGGTCGGATCGGGATCGACGCAGAACCCCTCCGGATCGGCGCGCGCGGCCGCGATCGGGGCGTCGCGCCGCAGCCACCCCGCCTCGCGCGCGAGGGCGCCGACCTGACCTTGCACCTCGTCGACGCTTGCCCGCGGCAGCAACCCGCGCAGGAAGAGATGACCGTCGCGCTCCATCCGCGCGGCCAGGCCTGGCCCGTCGGCGACCAGGTCGGTGGAGTCGATGAAGCTTTTCATGGACGGTCCCGGCAGCAGCTCAACTCGTGGGCGGAGCGCAGCGCCGCCAGACCTGCGGCGCACCACCGGCGGCGCCGAGAGCGACATGCACCGTCTGTTCATTCACCAGCGTCATCGACACGGTCTCGCCCGCGCCCGGCTCGCGCGCCGGGACGACGTAGCTGAAGCCATGGCGCGTGTAGTCGCCATCCATCTTCGCGCCGCCTGGCGTGACGATCTGCGGCCCCTGGATCGAAAGATAGCGGCCATCGGCGGCGCACCAATGTCCGTCGATGGTATCGGCCGCGGCGCGCTCCGCCATCAGGCACATCACGCTCATCACGACGAGATTTCGCAGCTGCATGAGTCTCACTCCCTTGGCATCGAACCCGGCGCCGCTCACGTCGCAAGGCACTCCTTGAACAACTCGTCGACGTCGACCAGCCGGTTCACGAGGCCCGCGCGATGCGCCTGAGCGCAGAAGGCTTCGAGCGTGGCGCGATTGATCTCCAATCCATGCGGATGATACTCGACGCCCATCAGCGCTTCGGTCTCGTCGAGATCCGCTTCCTGCCAGGGCGACGCATAGGGAAACAGGCGCGACGCGGCGATGAAGCGTCGCTCGGTCTCCTCGAACATCGTCTGCAGGCGGCCGAGGATCCATGGCGCCTTTTCCCAGACCGCACGCCGGATGATCACGAGATGCTGCGGCGGGTAGCAGCGCGTCACGCGGAAATATCCCTGCTCGATCGCGCGGAAATCCGCCATCAGCCGCACCAGCTTCCCCTGCGCGCCATCGAAACCACGCGGCCGCAGCGGCGACACGATCGCATCGAGATCGCCGTCCCGCAGCATGTCGCTGAGTGCGCGGCCTGCGGGCGCGGCGGCGACAGCACTCGGCAGGCTTGGCCCACGCACCGGCGCCGGATCGTCGATCGGCCCGATCGTCCAGTGGATGCGGTCGACCGGCGCCTGAAGATGCGCCAGGAGATGGCGGTACCAGACCGAGCCGCTGGCGCTCCAGCTGTACATGCCCACGCGCTTGCCGATCAGATCGGCCGCGCTGGTCAGCCCGCTGTCGCGCCGCACGAAGATGTCGCGCGCGCCGAAATTGCGCAGCGGAAAGACCGGCAGGCCGACATGCGAGCGATCGCCTGAGGCGATGCGATAGAGATGCTGCGCCAGCGAGTGTTCGCCGCCGTGAACCTCAGGATCGGTCAGCGCCCGGTTCAGCGCCTGCACGCGGGGCCCGCGAATCCAGCTGAGATCGATGCCCTCGGCGCGCACATCGCTGAGCGCCAAAGGCACCAGTCGCGCGTATTCCGGAAAGCTCAGCGTCAGCGCCAATCGCATATCGTCACCCCCGTCGATCCCCGGTCGATCCAGGCTGGCATGGCCATCAGCCAGCGTCCATGCCGGGGCTGGGCATCAGGCCATGGCTTGCGAATAGGGCCCGAGGACAGGGCCCTCGCCGGCCACCGTGGTGCGACGGGAGACGCGGCGGTAGCGCGCCATGTCGTAGTCGCGCGCGCGGTGCAGCAGGCAACGATTGTCCCACACCACCAGATCACCCCGCTGCCAGCGATGGCGATAGCAGAACGCGGGCTGCGAGACATGCGCGGCCAGTTCGCGGTGCAGGGCTTGGCCGTCTTCCAGACTCATGCCGCTGATCTCGTTGCCGGCATTCATGGTGATGAACAGCGAGCGACGCTCGTCGCGATCGGCATGCACCCGCACCAGCGGATGGCAGACCGGCGGCACGAATTCGCGCTCGGCCTGCGAAACCGGCGGCAGCTGCGCGAAGATGCGTCGGCCGAATTCGTAGGAGTGCACCATGTGCAGCGGCTCGAGGCGCCGCTTCATCGCATCGGAGAGCGCGTCATAGGCGAGGAACATGTTGGAGAATTCCGTCTCGCCGCCTGCGGCCTCGTCGGGCAGCACTTCGATCCCGTAGAGCAGCGAGCAATAGGCGGGGATGTAGCGATAGGAGCTGTCCGTGTGCCAGCGCGCGTTGACCAGCTGCGCGATCACGCGGTGATCGCTCACCGGCAGATGTTCGCCCTCGGCCGAGACATTGGCGACGTTGTAGATCGTCGATGCGGATTTGGTCTTGTCCTTCTCCGGAAAGACCTCCAGCGGACCGAAGCGTTCGGAAAAGGCGATCTGCTGTTGCTCGCTCAGAGTCTGCGCCCGGAAGCAGAGCACGTGGCGCCGCTGCAGCGCCTCGCGCAGCCGGGCGAAGCTCGGCGCGTCCATCGGCTGCGCCAGATCGATGCCGGTCACTTCCGCGGCGAGCGCGGCGCCGAGCGGCTTGATCGTCAATTTCTCCAGGACGGCTGGATCAGGCATTGAAGCTCTCCGGGCGTTGTCACGCATGTATTTCTCCCTCGAATTCGCGGCGTTCGGCAAGGTAGATGCCCTGCGTCCGCCGCGCCTCTGCGCTGAGCGTGCCTCGGGACTCCGCTATGAGTCTCCCCGCGCATTTCGCGCTAGGATCCCGGCCTCGACTCAATCCAGGGGAGAAGAAACGTGAAGCTGGTTCGATTTGGCCAACCCGGCAGCGAAAAGCCGGGCATCGTCGATGCGCAAGGTACGATCCGCGATCTGACGGGCGTGGTGCCCGATATCGGCGGAAAATTCCTCGAGGCCGCCAGCCTCGACAAGCTGCGCAAGCTCGACACCTCCAAGCTGCCTGCCGCGCCTGCCGGCGTGCGCCTCGGCGCCTGCGTCGGTGGCGCGCATAATTTCTACGCGGTCGGCCTCAACTATGTCGACCATGCCAAGGAGACGAACTCGCCGATCCCGAAGGAACCGATCCTGTTCAACAAGGCGACGAGCTGCATCGTCGGCGCCAATGACCAGGTGATGATCCCACAGGGTTCGATGAAGACCGATTGGGAAGTCGAACTCTGCATCGCGATCGGCAAGCGCGCGCGCTATGTCGAGGAATCCGCGGCGCTCTCGTACGTCGCCGGCTATTGCGTGTGCAACGACGTCTCCGAGCGCGAATACCAGATGGAGCGCGGCGGCCAGTGGATGAAAGGCAAGGGCTGCGAGACCTTCGGCCCGATCGGGCCGTGGCTCGTCACCGCCGACGAGATCCCCGACGTCCAGAACCTGTCGATGTTCCTGGAGGTCAATGGCGAGCGCGTGCAGAAGGGCTCGACCAAGACGATGATCTTCGGCGTCGCGCACATCATCTCGTACATGTCGAAGTTCATGGTGCTCGAGCCGGGCGATCTGATCACGACCGGCACCCCGCCCGGCGTCGGCGCCGGCTTCAAGCCGCCGCGCTTCCTGAAGGCCGGTGACAAGATGCGCGTCGGCATCGAAGGCCTGGGCGAGCAGAACCAGAACGTCATCGCCTGGCGCTGAAGCCGCGACGACCACCCTGCGCGCGCAGCGCAGGGTGGTCGTCGGTCAGCCGAGCTGGCGGGCGTGGTGGGCGAGGTGGTCGGCCACGAAGCTCTGGATGAAGAAATATCCGTGATCGTAATCGGCATGGCGCCGCAGGCGCAGCTTCTGGCCTGAAGCTGAAGCCGCGGCTTCCAGCAGCTCGGGCTTGAGCTGCTCGACGAGAAATTTGTCGCCCAGCCCCTGATCGACCAGGATTTCCCTGGCGAACGGCTTGGCCCGCATCAGGACGCTCGCATCGTAGGCCGACCAGGTGGAACGATCAGCGCCGAGGTAATTGCCGAGGGCTTTGACACCCCACGGACATTGCATCGGCGCAGCAATCGGCGCGAAGGCCGAACAGGACGCGAAGACATCCGGACGCTTGAGCGCGCTGACCAGCGCACCGTGTCCGCCCATCGAATGACCGAAGATCGCGCGACGCTTCGGATCGACCGCGAAATTCGCGTCGATCAGCGCCGGCAGTTCCTCCGTCACATAGCTGAACATCCGGTAGTTCGCGGCCCATGGCGCCTGCGTGGCATCGACGTAAAAGCCGGCGCCCTGGCCGAAATCCCAGGAGTCGCGATCACCGGGGAGTTGCGGCTCGCGCGGGCTGGTATCGGGCATCACGAGGATCAGGCCGAGCTCGGCCGCGACACGCTGCGCACCGGCCTTGATCGTGAAGGTCTCCTCGGTGCAGGTCAGGCCCGCGAGATAAAACAGGACGGGCAGCTTGCGGTGCTTCGCTTGCCCCGGGATGAAGGCCGCGAATCGCATCGGTCCGGCGCACGCCGTCGAGGCGTGGCGATAGAAACCTTGCGTGCCACCGAAGCACGCAAGCGTCGCGAGGGTTTCGAGAGCGCTCATCGGAGCGTCCTCCCCCCACCCCAACCCTCCCCCACAAGGGGGGAGGGGGTTTGTAGTGCTTGGTGTGCTTTCGCCGCTCTCACGATGGGTCCCCTCCCCCCTTGCGGAGGAGGGTTGGGGTGAGGGGATGCGCGCCCATCCTCAAAACGTCACCACGGTGCGGATCGATTTGCCCGCATGCATCAGATCGAAGCCCTCGTTGATGCGCTCGAGCGGGATCACGTGCGTGATCAGATCATCGATGTTGATCTTCTTGTCCATGTACCAATCGACGATGCGCGGCACGTCGGTGCGGCCGCGCGCGCCGCCGAAGGCCGTGCCCATCCAGCGCCGTCCCGTGACCAGCTGGAAGGGCCGCGTCGAGATTTCCTGTCCCGCGCCGGCGACGCCGATGATGACCGAGACGCCCCAGCCGCGATGGCAGCATTCCAGCGCCTGGCGCATCAGCTTCGTGTTGCCGACGCATTCGAAGCTGTAATCCGCGCCGCCGCCGGTCAGCTCGACCAGATTCGCGACGAGATCGCCCTGCACGTCCTTCGGGTTGACGAAATGCGTCAATCCGAATTTGCGCGCCAGCGCCTCGCGCGCCGGATTGAGGTCGACGCCGATGATCATGTTGGCGCCGACCATCCGGGCGCCCTGCACCACGTTGAGGCCGATGCCGCCGAGACCGAAGATCACGACATTCGCGCCGGGCTCGACCTTCGCCGTGTTGATCACGGCGCCGATGCCTGTCGTGACGCCGCATCCGATGTAACAGACCTTCTCGAAGGGCGCGTCGGTGCGGATCTTCGCCAGCGCGATCTCCGGCAGGACGGTGTAGTTCGCGAAGGTCGAGCAGCCCATGTAGTGGAAGATCGTCTGGCCCTTGCGGCTGAAGCGGCTCGTGCCGTCCGGCATCAGGCCCTTGCCCTGCGTGGCGCGGATCGCGGTGCAGAGATTGGTCTTGCGGCTGAGGCAGCTTTTGCACTCCCGGCATTCCGGCGTGTAGAGCGGAATGACGTGATCGCCCTTCTTCAGCGACTTCACGCCCGGGCCGACATCGACGACGATGCCCGCACCCTCGTGACCGAGAATGGCCGGAAACAAGCCTTCGGGATCGGACCCCGACAACGTGAACTCGTCGGTGTGGCAGATGCCCGTGGCCTTGATCTCGACCAGGACCTCGCCCTCCTTGGGACCAGCCAGATCGACCTCGTCGACTTCGAGCTTGGCGCCGGCCTTCACGGCGATGGCTGCACGAACTTTCATCGTCTCGACTCCCCAGTGCTTCGTGGTTTCAGTGCTTGGCGTTTGAAACGGCGGCGAGCGCCTTGGTCCATTCCTCGCGCATCCAGCGTGCGCAGGCGACGTTCTGCTCGAAGATCGAATATTTGTGGCCGGCGCCGTAATCGACCGCGGGAATGTGCTCGCAGGAGATCTGCCGGATCGGGCTCGCCTCATGCGTCGCGTGATGGGCGAGCAGGTCGCGCACCACGCGCTTCCACGGCTCGAGCCGCTTCTCGTCCCAATCGTCTTCGACATATTCGCCCGGCTTGGGCTTGATGAACGGATACTGGATGCCGCGCCCGCAGCTGCCATCGGGATGCTTGGCCCAGGTATTGATCGGATTGGCGGGCACGGCGCAGCGCGCATGGGCGTGGTGGACGAAGTTCGCGTCGATCCATTTCTTGGCGACGTTGCCCGGCTTGGCCGGATCGAGGATCAGGCGGCCGGCATCGATTTCGGCCTTCATGTCCTGGACCATCTGCTCCTTGGGATTGTCGATCTTGAAGATCACGTGGCTGTGGTCGAGCGTCATGTAGAACGGCAGTCCGCGCTTCTTGACCAGCGCGGCCACCTGCTCGACGCGGCCGAGATGCTCGGACCACATGTTCACATGCACTTCGAAGCACGGCACCACGCCCTGGCGCATGCCGATCTCGTGGGCGCGCACGTAAAACTCGGCGACCTCCTCGTTGGTCGCGACATGCCCATCGACATGCTTGGTCATGACCTGGACGTTGTGGACCGTCGTGCCGAGCAGCCGCGCCTTGTGGATGTTCTGCTCGAACAACGGCTCGTCGCGACCAAGCGTGTAGAACCAGCCGCTGGCCAGCACCGGCAGATCGTATTTGTCCGAGGCCTTGAGCAGGTCGCGGAACTCCTCGTCCGGCGGCGTGCGATCGATGAAGTCGAACACGCCGGCTTCCTTCACCATCTTCACCTTCGTGGTGATGTCGGGAATGTTGGTGTCCTGATGCGTCGCGCCGCCGGCCGTGCAGCCGAATTTCAGATCGCCGAGCTGTCTCACGTCATCCCCCTTGGAGTTTCTCGAGTGCGTCAACGCGCCACGTAAGCTTCGCCCAACGGGCGTGCCCCGTTCAAGCCACCGTAACTCATGCCGCCATGTCCAAGGGGCGGATCACCGAACCACCGATCATCCTCCGCCTCTGCTGCGGGCTGCCACCGCACGTCGCAGGACAGCCTGACGCGACCGCCGCCCAAGCGGTTGTCGCACGATCCGTGCAGGGTGAACATATCGAACAGGATGACGTCGCCGGCGCGAAACGCGCTGGTCAGCAGGCGGCAGCCCCGCTTCGTCGCGAAGGAGATCGCATCGTCCGGGAACGAGCCGGGCAAGCCATCGCGATCGACATCGACGCCACGAAAGCGGGCGATGAGATCCTCGAATCGATTCGACCCCTCGACGAACATGATCGGCCCGGCCTCGACAGGCACATCGCCCAACGGCACCCAGGCGGTGACGACATTGTGCGAGCCGCGATTCATGTAGACGTGATCGAAATGCAACGGACTCGCGCGCCCCTCGACCATCGTGCGCAGCCACAGGAAATCGAAGGGCTTGGCCGCGCCGCCGAGGATCGCCGCCGCGATCTCCGCCAACCCGGCGCCATGAGTCACCGCGCGCAAGGGTGGCGCTTCGCAGACGCCGCGCCAGAACGCGCCGGGATCGGCGTTGAGCGCCGCGCGCCGGCTGGTGCCGGTGGCGATCGCCGCATCGAGCGGCTCGGCGATCTCGCCCACCGCCGACAGCCGCGCCAGCACGTCGCGCCGCGCGGCCAGCACGCGGTCGCGATCGAGCGCGCCGCGCAGCAGCACATAACCATCGGCGGCGAGACGCGCGGGAAGCTCCGCTGCCGCGGCGCGCCAATCGGCGATCTCGTTGAGCCTGCCGAGCAGCTTCGCCGGCACGCGCTGCCCGGCGATATGCGCGAGGTCGCCGTTCAGCAATTCGGCAACCTCCTGCAGCCGCGATGCAGCGGATTGTCGGGCGGCAGCAGGCTGCTCGTCAGCCCGTGCACGAAGTCGTGGAACGCGGGATCGTCAGGGCCGGTCGGCGGCACATCGCTGCGTCCGCGCACGCCGGTCAGCAGGCGATCACCGATGCAGAAGGCGGCCGCGGCATTGAGGGCGCCATCCAAGGCGAACGGCGCATCGGGAGCGGCGCATAGACCATTGGCCCCGAGGCTGGGCTGACCGAACACGACGATGATCCGGTAGTCCACCGAGCGCGGCCCGGGATCGGCGCTGGTCAGCCGCATCGGATAGAGCGCCGCGGAGCTCGACATGCCGGCGATCACCGCCGCGGCAAGGCGCTCGCGCGACTGATCGGGGAAAGGCGATCCGCGCAGCACCAGCGGCACCGGCCCCTGCCGCCCCGCCGAGTGGACCTCGATGCGCTCGTAGAGCGCGCTGAAATGCTGATCGTAGTAGCGCGCGAACGGCGTCGTGCAGCCGCTGAGCAGGGCAGCGCCGAGGAGCAGAAGCGAAGCGAGTCGTTTCATCGCGGTCTCCTTCCATTTCATGCGCCCGCCGAAGCGGGCAGGATCAGGCGCGCCATCAGGCCAGGCTGGGCGTCGTCGAGCTCGAGCCGCCCACCATGCAGCTTCGCGACCGACACGACCAGACTGAGGCCAAGACCGCTGCCGGGCGATCCGCGGCTTTCCTCCAGGCGATAGAAACGTTGGGTCACCTTGTCACGCTCCGCGATCGGAATGCCCGGGCCGGTGTCGGCGACGACGAGCACGACGTCGTGGTCCTGGCGTCGCGTGGAGACGCGGATGTGGCCGCCGGAGGGCGAGTATTTGATCGCATTGTCGACCAGATTGGCCAGCGCCTGGGCGATCAGCATCCGGTCGCCCACACATGCCGCCGGGCTGGCCTCGACCTCCAGCGCCAGACCGCGCTGCTCGGCGAGCGGCTGGTAGAACTCCGCGACGTCGGTGGCGATCACCGCGAGATCGACCGGCGCGAAGGCCGCACGCTGGTGACCGGTCTCGATCTCGGCGATGCGCAGCAGCGCGTCGAAGATGCGCACGACCTGATCGAGTTCCTGCAGCGCCGACTCCGCCGTCGCGCGGAATCGCGCCGGCGAGTCGGCCGCCTTCAGCGCGGTCTCGAGCCGACTGCGCAGCCGCGTGAGCGGTGTGCGCAGATCGTGGGCGATGGCGTTGGAGACCTGGCGCACGCCGTCCATCAGCTCACCCAGTCGATCGAGCATCACATTGATGTCGCTCGACAGCCGATCGAACTCGTCGCCCGAACCCGTCAGCGGCACGCGGGTCGACAGATCGCCGAGCACGACGCGATCGGCGACGGTGGAGATGCGGGCAAGCCGCCGGGCGAGAAGCGAGCGGGCGAGAAGCCCGACCAGGATGGCGATGCCCGCCGTCACGCCGATCGACCACACCAACGTATCGGCCACGACCTTGCGCACTTCCAGCCGGACCTGGACGTCGCGGCCGACGAAAAGCTGATGCGCGTTGCTCAGCGTGATGCGCAGCACCCGCGCCGTCGAGCTGCGCGACTCGCGCACCAGCTCGAGGTCGAACCATGCCGATGCATTCTCCGGCGGTGCGGTCTCGAGATTGCCGGCCAGGAGCCGCCGAGCGGGATCCACCAGCGCGATGATCTCCTCCTCATCCGCTTCTTCGGCCAGGCGCGACTCGATCGCGCGCACCAGACCGGCCACGCCGTCATTGCGAAACCGCTCGAGCAGCGCGTCCGCACCCGCCACGATCGTCTTGTCGGTCTGACGCACGAGATAGCGGTCGGTGGTCCAATAGATGTAACCGGCGAGCACCAGCGCCGAGGCGACGAAGAGCACCGCGTAGCCGATCGCCAGGCGCAGTACCGTGGAGCGCAGCATCGCGTGTCGGCCGCGCTCAGGGCTCGAGGCGCAAGCTGTAGCCCGCCCCGCGAATGGTCTGGATCAGCGCGCGTGCGAAGCCCTTGTCGATCTTCTGGCGCAGCCGGCTGACATGCACGTCGATGACGTTGGTCTGCGGATCGAAATGATAGTCCCAGACCGCTTCGAGCAGCATCGTTCGCGTCACGACTTGGCCGGTGTGGCGCATCAGGTATTCGAGCAGACGCAGCTCGCGCGGCAGCAGATCGAGCTTCTTGCCCGCGCGCTTGACCTCGCGCGACAGCAGATCGAGCTCGAGATCGGCGACGCGCAGCACGGTCTCCACCGCCTTCGTCGAGCCGCGGCGCAGGATCGCCTCCAGCCGCGCCTGCAACTCGGAGAAGGCGAAGGGCTTGGTCAGGTAGTCGTCGCCGCCGGCCTTCAGGCCGCGCACGCGTTCATCGACCTGGCCGAGCGCGGAGAGGATCAGCACGGGCGTCACATTGCCGGCGCGGCGCAGCGTCTCGATCAGCGTCAGGCCATCGATGCCGCCGGGCAGCATGCGATCGACGACCAGCGCATCGAAGCTCTCGCCGGTCGCGCGGTAGAGCCCCTCGCGGCCATCGGGGGCGTGCTCGACCATGTGGCCGGCCTCGGTCAGGCCCTTGACCACGAATCGGGCGACTTCGGGGTCGTCTTCGACGATGAGGAAACGCATGTGAACTGGTCCCCGTTTCGTGGACGCCACGAGGGGTGAGGAGCGTTATCCACGGACGGCCGGTTCGGTCGCTTGCGACGAACCGAACTGGCCGTCGGTGGGTAACGCGGTGGTCGCTCGTTT
>Ga0163144_10010172_pt1 | contig 20092 bp, 21 predicted proteins | sample OliLak19BULKMAT1_FD_123175 | JGI IMG/M metagenome (GOLD analysis project Ga0163144, IMG submission 123175) | Freshwater microbial mat bacterial communities from Lake Vanda, McMurdo Dry Valleys, Antarctica - Oligotrophic Lake LV.19.BULKMAT1 | ecosystem: Environmental > Aquatic > Freshwater >... | reverse complement strand
CCATCAAGGCAATAACTTTCTGTTTGAGTCAAGACTGAACCAGTCATTCACACCGAGACGCATCCAACAGATTATCCGCAAGTATGCAGACAAGGCTGGTCTCACGCGCAGCGTGCATCCGCATCTACTGCGGCACCAGATGCTCACATTCTTGACCGCGCAGGGACTCACTGACGCGAAAATTCAGCTCATCTCCGGCCACGGCAATCGAAAAAGCCTTGAGCTTTATCAGCATTTGTCGCTCGCAGCTATCGAGGGTGACTACCAAAAAGCTGTTCGCAATTTAGAAATTTAGGCAATTTTTGCAACAGAGCCTTTTTGTACCTTTGTTTAAAAACACCCTACTTTCGGGGCCCGAATGGCTACGTGTACAGCCGCGTCTTGGTGAGATAAGATGAGTTAGCAAATTTTGTAATTTTTTAGGGGTGATCAAAATGGCTGGAGTTTTAGACTCGAAGGGAGTTCTTAGTCGCGTGCCCTACCAAGGCTTAACTACCTTCTGGCGAGCTGACTATACCCAAGATCTTATCTGCGTAGATTTTGCAGTTTACGGCGTGCCCAACGATATCGAGATCGTCAACCGCCCAGGCACTCGGTATGGTCCACGAGCCATCCGCGAGCAGTCCCTGTATGTTGGTTTTCCCGGGATTCACTGGCCTAATGATTACAACCTTATGGAAGAGCACAGGTTGATCGATTACGGCGATATTCCGTTTTATCCCGGACAAGTCGATCAGATGTTAGCCAATACTGAAGAACATGTTGGACTCATGTCAGCGGCTGGCATCGGTACTCTCGGACTTGGTGGTGATCACCTAGTGGCATATCCAGCCATTAAAGCTCATGCCAAGCACCATGGCAAAATATCGCTGATTCATTTTGATGCACACACTGACACGTTCGAGTCAACCCATCTCAACCATGGCAGCATGTTTTGGCATGGTGTCCAGGAGGGCTTCATCGATCCGGAGTCCAGCATACAGATCGGCATACGCACGATTATTCCACCAGGCGGTGACCGCTTTACCATTTTGACATCGCATCAGTGCATTGATATGGGCGCTAAAGCGATTGTGGAAAAAGTTCGACAAGTTGTAGGTGACCGCAAATGCTACATCTCGATTGATGTTGATGGAATGGATCCTGCCTGCGCGCCAGGCACCGGCACACCTGTTCCGGGTGGTATCACTTCGGCAATGCAACGTGAGATTCTCTGGGGAACACATGGTCTGAACGTTGTCGGTGGCGACGTGGTTGAAGTATCACCACCTTACGATCCATCGCACATTACGGCCATCCTTGGCGCGACATTAGGTATGGATATCGTCTATGCGATGGCAGCCGCACCGTTTCGCAATCTAACTCGTAAATCTTCTGCTGTTCATGGGAAATAATCGCGCGAGGAATCTCTCTTCCACTAGGTTCATTCTGCGGCCTGAGTTTTCGTCAAACGTTGGGGCCGGAAGATTTTAGGCGGCCTCCTTTTCTTTTTTGATTCCATCAACGAAATTGATTCCTTCGATTACTTCAGCAAGATGGTCTTGTCCATTCAGTTTGCGCCAGCGTTGTTGAGCACTTAAACAAAGCTTGAACACCATGGTGAGCATGGTCTCTCTGCTCAGTGAACCTCGTGTTTTTGCCGTTCTTGGCTCTGGGATAGCGAAGCTGTTACCAGATGCAAAGTCATAGGCTCTGAGGTGGCGAAGCTGCATCTACCGGCAATGTCCGATGAAACACCTGATGAATAGCGAGTTTTGTCACCTAACCGATCATCGAAATGGTTCGTCACCTCAAATCAAAAAAATCGACTACTCGCGCCAAATTTATGTTGATTTTCTATAAATGCATGCGCGCCTCGCCTGAGCACCTCAAGAAAAGTTCCTAGAACGCTATGTGTAGGAAATTTTCGCCTCAACTTGACGCTTCTGCACGGCTATACGCCCATAACTGACTTGGAAAACCATCGAAGTGCACTTGCTAAGTCAATAATCGGAACTTGGTATTTTACTGTTTAGATTGCCGGTAGCGACAAGAACGCCACCTCAGAGCCTAATCCGAATATGCTTCCAAACGGCGTTATGAGCCGTTCGACACGTACCGGCCACATAAACACGGAAAGTATGCCTAAGCTACTTGACGAGTTGACAACAGCAGGCTTCTGTCAAGCTACTAACGCCCATTCAGACCGTGTTTCAAGCCTCACTGCTGATTTAGATCGCAATTTTGTTGACAAGAACCGCTTGCCAGCGTTTTAGGTCAGCAGCCCTTTGGGTTGGTTTTATTGCTAAGCCAGAGTCGATTGCTGAGTAACGATTTCGGGCTTAGCGTAGGTTTTGACCATTTAAATGTCGGGACCCGACATTTAAATGGTCAAGGGGTGAAAGTATGTTTAATCCTGCCCAAGACTCCGCCTGACAATCCCACTCAGCACTTTACAACGAGGCTGCTCAAGGCCGTGACCTCCCCCCACCTCGCTCCTTTCTTCCTAATTCGATTTAGATTTAAGAAGCTAATCTGTCTTTTAGGTCTCTCATTTTGGCGTGAGTACCTACTTGGATCGCAAGTCGCTACATGTATCCGTGCGAACGAGGCTCTATGTTGCAACTCAGTGGTACTGAAATTCTGTTATGGGTTCAAGGAAATGCAACAACTGTCACTGGTCGTGATTTTTTCAAAGAAGGCAAAGGAATCCCCAGCCCTATCTTGCTCACAAGGTACGCTGGTCATGGCAGTTTTAACGAGTCATGCAAAACCGCCCTTGCACTCACAAAGATGGATTGGAACAGCGATAGCTTATACAGCAAAGAACCAGTAACAATCAAATATGCTGGGGTTTTAGCTGATATAGCAAAGCGGATGGATACGGTGGGTTCACAACCCTACGAATTTCGTTTCTTTATGTAGGATACCTGATTATTTGTTTGTGACAACTGTTCCTCAAAAATTTATTTTTTTGATGGCAGGCCAGACTTAACATTTTTTTTGCAAGCACCAGGTAGGCGAGACTCATGACTCGTCAGAATTGACGGATCAACAAACCTGGCGCACAAAAAAGAGCGCTCGGAGCGCCCTTTTTCAGTTTTAAGTTGGTTTTAATTCGGTCTTAAAACCTGCCTCTAGTATCTCCAGTTAAAGAGCTTCTTGTACCAGGGGCGCTTGAGCAGAGTATTTTCGGCCACTGCAGCGTCCAGCCAGGTCTCTAATTCAACGATTTTGCCTTCCAGATCTTTTGTGCGCTCGAGGCGCAAATCTTGAGCAAAAATCTCCTTTTCCATAACGAGTAATGACTCGTGCGCCTTTTGCAATTTAAAGCTTGTCTCTAGCACAAGCTCATTGACCAGTTCGACCTGAGTCATCAAATCTAGTATCAGTCTGGTTTCGGAGACCGCACCAGGAGCGGTATCAACCGCAGGACCAGATGTAACGGCATTGTCCAGCACCAGTTCGACGTGACCCATCTCCAGCAATGGTTCTAGGCCATCGAGATTGAGCGGATCGCCAATTAGTTTTAGTTGTCGTAATGATTCAGCCATATAACACCCCTGGATCGAATATCGATATTATGGGCAGTATCAATACTAAGGGCAACTCTTGACTTCAGAAAATGGCGCCCAGAGGCAAAAGTCGCCTCTTTATCAGTCAGATTTGCCTGATTTATCACCGCGATAGAGATACCAGATAAAGCCACCAAAGATGGTGAGTGAAAGAAAGACCAATAATCCAATACATCCCACCATTAAATAAAATGCCTGGGGATCTTTCGTCTGTAACTCTAAAAATTCTCGAAACCAGTCGTTCACAATTTTTCCTCTGGCAAGCTGCGTTCACGCCAGGCGCGCATTCCACCCGCCATAGATAAAATGTTTGTATAACCCATCTTTTGCAAATTATCCGCCGACATGGCCGAGCGATATCCGCCACCACAATAAAGAACAATTGCCCGTTCTTTATTAGGTTCGGTTTTGATAATGTCGCGTTCGATTATTCCTCGACCCAAGTGAATTGCACTAGGAGCATGCCCTTCCAACCACTCATGGTCTTCGCGCACATCAACGAGTAAAAAATCTTCGCCATTTTTCTGAAAATCTAGCACCTCGTCGATACTAATTTCTTTTATGCGTGGCTTGATTTGTGCCACCAGATCTTCAAATTCTTGCGAGTGAATCATTTGTCTGTTCCTAAATTGAGGTAGCGGGCTACAGTCTACGACATAGTGGCCAATGCTTCCTCGCAACGCCGGTATGACAACCCTTTATAAGGGCAAGCTTGAGATTTGCGGGCCCAAGCCCGGCCCATGGCATAATCAGGGCTGCAACCGCTTGTGATGAGGCCAGAGAAATGCTCTATAAAAATTCCACTAATACAGTCGAGCTATTCGGCGTAAAGGTACCAGAGCCCAAGGTATTGCTTGATTTTCTCGGTTTCGAAACCCATATTAGACAAATTCGCGCCAAGCGCGGAGTGGAGGTTTCACCAACCTGGTACGACCACGCAGCCTATTATGTAGTCGACATCCCTGCCGACAAAATGTTCGCCACCGGCGAAGAAGTGAACATTCCCGCCATCGTCAAAGCGCCTGACTATGAGTTTGAGATTGGTTGTCTGGCTACCAAATCGGCCCTGCTCACTAACGAAGCTGAGGCGCTTGAATTTATCAAAGAGCATTGCTATTTCACCATTCTCAATGACTGGTCGGCTCGCGACATTCAAAAGAAAGATATGGAAGGCCTGGGGCCGACAAACAGTAAATTTGTGATCGGTAAAAGTATCGGTCCAAAGCTGGTCAGAGCGGGCGATCTAAAAATGGATGACCATGGGGTCTTCGATATGGAAATGATTTTGACAATTAATGGTGAGGAAAGATCGCGCAGTAACTACAACACGCTATACCATACTCACCCAACCACCGGGCAAAAAAGCGCTTGGAGCTTCCCTCGCATATTTGCCTGGTTAGGCCAGCAAAATATCGCCATTCAACCAGGATATCTCTTTGGTTCAGGCACCGTGGGTAATGGCTGCATCGCCGAGTTTATGGCTACTTATGACGCCACTACAGGCGCTGAATTAACTCCAGCAGTTTACCCCTGGCTCAAAGACGGCGACGTCGTCAAAATGGAAGTGAGTGGTATCGGCGTTCTGGAAAACCAGGTGCGCATTAAAGAACTGGCATCGGTCAAATAAGGCGCAAAACTAGAGGAAAATTCGAATGGCAGTTAAATCAGAACTCAAATTAGCGACACTAAGCTATGTCATCGTTTATGTTCAAGATACAACCGTCTCATTGCCTTTCTACCGCGACATTCTTGGCATGACCCTTAAATCAGAAGAAAGTGGCTGGGTGGAATTTGAAACTGGTGGTACCACACTGGCTCTTCATGTAATGAAGCCTGGTGAAAAACATGCAGGCAATACTAAAGGACAGCCCATAATAGTTTTTACTGTGAACAATGTGCATGAAGTGCGCGCTGAGCTGCTTTCACGCGGCGTCACATTCAAGACCGAATGCGAAGTGGTTTGCGAAGCCGGCGATCACGTGGGCATGAGCACTAACTTCTACGATCCTGACGGCAATTTATATTCGATTTTCTCATTGGTCAATAGAAATGCTTCCTCATCAGGCTCCACTCTATAGCGCTTTCGATGCCCTCCAGCAAAACGATCTAAAAGAGGTTGAATCTCGAATTCAGGAATTTTTCGTTGCCCTCGAAAGCGATTTAATAGCCATCGACTGCCGTCAACAGCACTTTGAACGGCAAGTTTTCGAAGCCGATTTCGTCAGTATTCTCACCAGGGAAGAAATTGACGCATGGTGGGTTTTGTCTGCTGTAAAGATGCAGAGACGCGATTGGGAGGGAGCCCTTGCTGATTGTCATCGGCAGATAGAACTGATAGACCAACATTATGGTTTCGCATCGCCATCGTGGAAGCATCCAGAAACAAGAATTCCGCACGATGGTGGCGTCTTTGGAGCCTTAGACAAGCAATTGCATCTCGTCTTAAACGCTCATCCCTCGTGTGGCGGAAGGTCCCTTAAGCATGAAAAGAAGGAGACCGACATAAACGTCGCCAGGGGTGTGATTGAATCCCTTCTGGCATGCTTGCGAGCCCACCCATGCTTATTGTGAGAAATCGCTTGAGCACGCGCAATTTCATAGAATTATATTCGTCTCCTAACGAAAGTACCAACAGTAGGCGTGGTCAGTCCTTTATCAGTAACTCTTGCCTTTGACGTCTTGTACTGTGGGGCATCCGGCACTCTCAAATACTTTTTGACAGTATTTCTCGAAATACCGAACTCCTTTGCCAGCCAGGGTTTGCTTTTACCCTGGCGATAGTGCATGTGGCGGATAGACACCCACGTGTCCTGGTCAATCATTCTTGCCGTAAATTTTCTAAGCTCCATCACTGGGAGCCCATAAATTATCGGCCTAAATACAAAACTGATCAATTTTCGATTGCCATTATCCAAAAACCTGCTTAGTTTTAGATTGCCACAATCACCCATCTGGACCTTGAGTAGTTTGCTGTTCAGACTGGGTTTGATACCCAGGGTCACTTGGCGGTTGACCTCCGCTGTTATTTCATTTACGCCATCACAGACGCGCGCACTCTAGTTTTCACGGATGACGGGGTTAAGCAAATCGTGACCTTCAACAATAAGCACTTCGGGCCGGTGGAAGCGAAGGCATATTCCAAAACTCGGACGGATGTGCTCTTCCGCTCAAGCTTGGAGCCGGAATCGCCAGGGGTGAACGACGGCTTCTGGGGTAATGAGAATGGCGAGATGGCCACGAAAATTTTAGAAGAGAAATTAGAGCAGGCGGAAGCGAGGACGGTGAAGGACACTAAGAGCAGTTCGACTAGCGGGTCAAATTTTGCGGTGGAGATGGAGGCGCATTGAGCATGCTCACTAGATTGAACAAGGCTAGTACGACAAAAAAGCCGCCCACAAACCAGATTATGTTCATTATGATTTTGCGCGCGATTGAGGAGGCAGCCTTTGATGGCGTGACCGCTGTAGCTGTCAGAGCTATATTTCCTCCTGTTCTAGCACCTGTCTGATTGCCTTTAGATTTTGCTGCTACTTTCTTGGGCCGCTCATAAGTTTTTAGCACCATTTCTGCATCTTGTTGATAAACCAGAATATCGCTTAGCGCCAGCATTTTACTGTTGTTTGCACTGTCTTGCAAAGCATGGCTTCTGCAGTGCATTCCCACTATTTCATTGCTTTGTAAAATTGGCGTTCCAGCGGCGCTTCGCGGCAGGTTAATGTTGTGATCGAAGAAGCCTGTCTGCAGGTTTCTTTCGGAAGAAATTGCACCGGTCTTTTCCTTCATTTGCATTGACGCAGGTTCAATACTAATGTTGGTGATTGAGCTCTGTGGATCTAAATTGGCCTTGGACAAACCCTGTAAGTGGTGAGCATTTCTTTCGATGTTGGCGGAACTGCTATTGCTCGAGAGTGCGCTTATCTGGCCGCTTCTGCTCAATTCGAAAAGTGTTCGATAGATGATATAGTCATCACACCTTAGCATCATCCACAAATCGTCAGCGGGAGTTATTTGATCGAGGGCTTGAAAAATTTCCTGAGCAAACGGTTTTACCTCCGCTGAAAGACGACTGCTATCGCACTGTGGTTTAGTTCGACCGAAAGCAATGAGGCTTACGGCCAGACCTGAGCGAATGCGCTCCAGTTCGTCCAGTCTGCGGTAAGCTTCCAGTAAAATTGTTTCAGATGGCTTATTCACCAGAGCATTTGGCCAGGTGCCTTGATTTTTAGTTGGATAAAATGCAAATTTGGTGACAAGATTTTTTTGAATGATCTGGTAAATTGCCATCTCGTTCCAGAGATTCTGGTAAGTGGCCGAGACAATCCGCCCCTTTAAACAAAAAATTTGAGCTAGCGGCCGCATAAGGTCGTCGCAGAGATAGAGAATGCCGTCGCGTTGCGCGTTATTCAATGTTTGTAAAACAAGTGGCAGATCTATGTCTAGAAGCGTACCGCGAAAACCCTCCTGATCAAAAATGAGTGGATAGCGCAAAGAACTGCTCAGGGCTTCGATTTCGTCAGAGGGCAATTTCTCTAATTTCTTGTCATTCAAATTTAAAAAACAGCAATCGAAAGCCTGCTCAGTTGCTGGTGGAGCTGGTGCGCCTGTTAACGAATTTATCAGTGCTTTGTCAAAAAAATTGTGCATCGTAATGGAGCTAACCGAATATTCGCTTCCGGTTTGAATAATTATCTTCAAAGCATCAGGACTGTATCGGTATGGTGCCAGAATAGAAGCCACCGACACCACCATTTCCGGTGAAATCTGAAAGCAGCTGGCCACCGGTTGAAATGTCGGTGAAGAGCGATCATAAATCAGTCCAATCGCTTTTGAGCCAGAACTTTCAACTGTAGAAGTAATTACTTGCAACGCGATACCAGCGGGCGGATATAAATTGTTTGCGTCATCACTTCGGTGCCGTGGAGTCGCGATTTGAGTCTGGAACCGTGGGCGGAGCCGACGGACTGACTTCAGCTGGAGCGGGGGTTAACGCTTCTGGCGAAGCTGGGGGAATGGCTGGCAGCTGGGCAGGTTCTGGAACCGCAACTGGCGCAACAGTGACGGGAGCTGCGGGGGCCGACTCGACTTTGACTTCTGAAGTGGCAGGGGCGGCAGGTGTCGCCTCGATTTTGATCTCTGAAGTGACAGGAGCCGGTGGCGCCACCTCGATTTTGATATCGGACGAGACTGGCGCAGCTGGTGTCGTCTCAATTTTAATTTCAGAAGTCACTGGAGTGGTAGGCACCGACTCGATCTTAATCTCAGAAGTAACAGGAATCTTTGGGCTTGATATAGCTTTAATATTTATTGCTGCTGGAACAGGCACACTGACTTTTTCGGTGGTAGTCAATGCTTTGACTTGATTGGGAATTTGCGGCGAAGATTTTGTACTTCCGATTGTGGTTGTGGGGGCACTCTTAGCCGGCGCTGCGCCAGACATATTTAAAGGCGATTCGGGCGATTGTTCCAGCTCCTCTTTTCCCAGCTCACGCTCAACTTCTTGAGCTTCGTCAGTCTTGTTTAGAGCCTTGCAGATTCTTCCCAGCACTATCAGTGTTCGCCTGCGCTCCGCCGGCACCACTGGGGGCTGTTTCGCCAGCGCCACAGATTCGCGCGCCAGCGGTTCGGCTGCTGTGAAGTCAGCCTTTTTGATAAATAGTTCCGACAAGGTCAATGATTCTTGAACTACTGCATCTCTCGGAGGCGTTTTTCCTGCCTTAGTAAAGGCCAGCACCGTTTTTTGATATGAAATGGCCTGATCGACGTTGTTTTGCGCGTCGCTAATCGCTGCCAGGTGTTTCAGAGCAGGAACACTTTTTGGGCTTCCCGAACCGTCTCGTATGTTGATGGCTTTGAGCATGGCAGTAAAAGTCTTTTCCGCTTGCTGCCATTGCTTTTGCAGTTCAAACTGATTTCCGACTTTAAAGAGTTGCTCTACGTTCTTATTCTGAACGGTAATACTCGGCAGGGCCACTCCGGCCCTAGCATGCGATAGCTGAGCATGAGCCGCTGCCGCCGCTCCAGCACCCATACCGGCCATCGAAGCGTTTAAACCGCCCATTTCTGCAAACCCCTGGGCAAAGGCCGGTGTCGGGGCAAAAGCCAGCGCGGAGATAAGGGCCAGAGCGATTAATGTGTTGTTGTTTCTCGGCAATTGAATCACAGCCTATTGTTGCGACAGTATCGGACGATGGGTTGCCTTTTGGATAAAATATACCCTCTTTAAACTTACCTATTCAATAATTTTTGCCTTTATTAGATTGGCAAAATTGAATAGATTTAGTTTGGCTGGTCGCCTTGATACTAAATGTGGTGCGCATTCATTCGCAATAATTTAGCGCTTGCGATAAAGCGCTTTCCAGGCTAAGTGTTTTTGCCATCGGGCAAAATGAAGTATGTTCGACTTAATTCGATAATTTCAAAGCGCTGTTCAATCAAAGTGATCAGGTCCATTGCCGAACGCTGCGGTGGTGTGGTGGACCCTATTTAATTTCGACGGCGCGAAGCCGTATAATTGGTTAATTAGCACAAATAAATGGCAAGTATGTGGCCATGCAGCTAGGAATAGGATCCAAAGGATAGTTAAAACGTGAATCAAGAATTTGCCACCATACCAGTTGAAAAAACCTTGTCACATCAAATTTTCCCTTTATTGCTAAAGGTTGCTATCTATCTTTTACCGTTATGGTGGTACGGGTTGATGGTTTTCGTTTTGTCAAGATTAGCTCACCTACTTAACGACAAATTGTTTTTAGCAGGCGGTCTAAGTGTTTGCTTGACATTTGGCATACCGGTGTTATTTCTTTTAATTGCAATTTGTACTAATCTTTGGTTCCGCAAAAACGCGCTCAAAATTCTCTTAATGTGGACTTTGCTTCCCGCCCTTTCTAACCAAGTCGGTTTGACTTAAGAGTTATATGCAAAAATATTTGCTGATTCATGGTGTGCACTCTAAAAGCAGTGTTTATGTTAAAAATTTTCGATCGGATTTCCAGACGCTAGCGCAATTTTCAGAAACTCTTCTTCCGCAAAAGTTCTACAGTTATTGCAAATATTGTTGTATCGCAGGGCTTCGGTAAAGGTGTATCCGATCATAGAGTACAGATTGTAAGAAGTATTTTGCGCCTCCACTTGAGAAAGGCGTACGAATTGAACAGTTTTTCTTTTAAGAAGACTTAGCGTTCCAAATCCATTGGCATCTTCAATTACACCACTCGAATAGTCAGCTTCCTAGCTTCGTTTATGATCCCATGCATAGCCAGTCGCAGAAGACGGTTGGCTCGGTAAAAAGCCGCTACATCTATTCTGGCTGGCAGCAAATCGCTGATTACAACGAAGTTTCTGGCGCATTGCAAAACCGCTACATCTATGGCACTGGCCTTGATGAGCCTCTGATCCAGGTGACAAGCGCGGGTGTTTTGACGTTCTTGCACGCGGACAAGATGGGTTCGATTGTTGCCACCAGCGGCAATACCGGTGCTATGACGAACAAGAACAAGTTCAGTCCGTTTGTGTCCGTCCGGTATTACCCGTGGTTAAAGAAAATCCTGCTGCATGATTGAATGTTTGCAATGAAGCGATGGCGACTCTAAAAGACCACACGACCCTGTGGAGAGCACCCGCTTCTGTTACACAAGCAGGAGCAGCCCATGGTAAGACCAAAATTTGATATTGCTAAAGATAGGAAATGGAGAAAAATAATTGCCGATTGGCAAGCCAGCGGTTTAAACATGTCAGCATTTTGCCGGCGCGAAAACGTTAAGCTCGGATCGCTTTGCGACTGGCGACGCGTCATTCAGAGGCGTGACGCTGAAATGGCCTCCAAGAAAAAGGCACACCCAAATGAAACAGTCGGGAATTGCAACAACCAAACTTCGGGCGAAGAGTTTGCGCGCGTCGTGCTTACTGGTCAACCAGCGAAGGAAACATCGAGGCACGCTCTGGAGATCTGCTTGCGCAACGGCGTGACTGTTTCCGTTCAAGAAAACTGTTCACCTTCACTGCTTTCAGTTGTTGTAACGCTACTGGAGGCTCGAAATGCTTAACCTATCAAATTCAACCAAGATTTTCGTCTGCACAAAACCAGTAGACATGCGTCGCTCTTTTAACGGATTGTATGCGCTCACGCAAACAGTAATGCAGCAAGATCCATTCTCAGGACACCTTTTCCTTTTCAAAAGTCGGCGCGGAGATTTTCTGAAAATATTCTGGTGGGATCGTGATGGCTTCGCCATCTTCTCGAAGCGCCTTGAAGTCGGTTCATTTCAATTTCCGGCAGTAAGATTTGTGGACGGCTCATATGAACCGGTCGAAATTGAGCGCGCTCAGTTCCTTCTCATGCTCGAAGGCATCGATACCGACAGTATAAAACGACACAAGCGTTACAGGCGCGAGCAAATGGAAAAACCGCTCCAACCTGTTTAGGCGAAATGGTTGCCGGCAGGGTGCCCCAAAAGTCGAATTTTAAATATGTAATTTTCAAAAGGGCCAGTGGCTGGCCTTTGTTTGTCTCAACGACAATATATTTAGCAGCGCCCAATAGCTTAGCCGTATCTCTAATTGTTTTATCTGAGGCTCACCGAACAAGAAGACGCCTGAGCGTATACCAATTGGGGCTTTTGCCTTATGATGCGTAGACCAAAGGAAATTAGCTATATGGCAATTGTATTCTCAATGGGATCTGCACCAGCGCAGAGGCTACAGATCATGATCGGCGGTAAGGACATACGCTGCTTTTATCGAATCTTTGTCCTGCTTGCCTTTGCCGTTGCTGTACTTACGCTGTTCTGGTTCGGCTCAAGATATCCTTCACTTTTTCACAAGGCGCAATCGCTCGGGCACCATGAGGTTCCTTCCTTCATCTGGACAGAGCAGATACTAAAGTTGCCTACCAATCCGACATTCATAGACCGGGTAGTTTCGTCTTTCGCTAATTGGATTTGGTCGATGAGGATCGGCATGTCTTTCGGGCTTTCGATAGGGGCGCTCTTTCACACTCTATTTCAGTTCTATCCACCTAAGCTTGGTGGCAATTTGTACCGCAACACACTGAAGGGCATCATCATTGGTGCGCCTGCGGGTGTCTGTGTGAATTGCGCCGTACCGATTGCTTGTGGCATCACGCGAGGGAAGGCAAATATCGAGTCGGCCTTATCGTTCATGTTTAGCTCTCCAACCCTGAATTTTGTTGTTATCTCGATGATCTTTACTGGTATGCCTGCGGCTTATGGAATTGTTCAATACTCTATGATTGCGCTCATTCTCCTGGTTTTAGTTCCTCTCATTGTCCATCTGTACAACAAGTCACAACCAGCACCGACAGACGATGTGCCTTCCGTTTGCTCGATTCCGATGGACACGAAATGCGAAAAAGGCCTGATTGACACCACAAAAGAGATTGGCACTCTGTACGCAAAGAATCTTTGGCACCTGATCAAGTCAGCGGTGCCGTTGATGCTAGCCGCCGCTGCTGTCAGCGCTGTAGTGATGGAATTGCTCCCGCTTCAAGCGATTTTTGCCCATGTGAGCTTTTTTGCAATTGCCGGTTTGGCACTCGTGACTGTACTTTTGCCGATTCCAATTGCCCTTGATGTGATTGTGGCACAGCAGCTTTATGCACATGGAGTGCCCGCACCCTACGTGATGCTTTTCCTTGCTACATTGGGCACTTTCAGCATTCTGCCGATGTCGTACCTCTGGACGGAAGTTTCTAAAAAGCTCGCAGTGGGACTGTATGCTATGTTCGTTGTCTTAGGTATAACCGCCGCTTACGCCATTCAGTTCTTTATTCATTAAAAGAATGGCTGCTAAGGATTTGATGAAGCCAAAAAATGCAATCGGACTGGCTATCTTCGGATGGTTTTTAGCGCTTTTTTTATCGGAAGCAAAACGACCACTGAGATTAGGCGTAGAAAACAAATCTACCCGCGTTATTCGCAATGTGATGATTGCTGGAGTTTCTGCAATATTGCTTCAGGTGATTGATTCACCTCTCACCGATTTGCTCAGTCGTAAAGTTGCCAGAAAACGACTGGGGCTGCTCAACTTAGTTAGTCTGCCACAGACATTCAAGCTTGTTGGATCAGTAATTTTGCTCGATTATTCTCTTTATCTCTGGCATGTCCTCAATCATAAGCTTCCAGTGCTGTGACGTTTTCACGTGGTTCACCACGTCGATTTAGACCTAGATGCTTCTACAGCAATAAGATTTCATGCCGGCGAAATGGCTATCTCAATTTTATGGCGCTTATTGCAAATTCGTTTTTTGGGAATTAGCCCACTAGGACTCCAACTATGGCGAGCATTGTTAATGGGCAGTATTCTCTTCCACCACTCAAATATAAGGCTGCCTATCGCCATTGAGAGGACTCTCAATGGTTTTGTCGTGACTCCACGCATGCATGGAATTCATCACTCTGTAGTTGAGGGAGAGACAAATTCCAATTGGTCAAGCGGTTTAACCATTTGGGATAAACTTCACGGCACTTATCGCAACGATGTTCCTCAGGACCAAATAATTATCGGTGTGCCCGCTTATCAACAGAAACAGGATGTAGGTTTGCGCTCAATGCTATCTTTGCCTTTTGTTCATCAGCCACCCAGCTGGAATTTTGTTTTACCAGAAGGAAATCATGAAACCAAATGACAAGAACGGCACTCTGCCGACTGAGCAACGCCCTTTTCGTGTACTCGTAATTGCCGGTTCGAATCGGCGACAATATAATTGCCCCGGCGTCGACTCCAAGTCACGCGCACTTATGCTTAGAATGGCTGGAAGTCTGCCACAGGATTGGGAAATTGATATTGAAGATTTGGGCAATGTTTACGGGCAAGAGCGCATTCAAAGCTGCAATTCTTGCGTCTCCACATCCATGGCTCTATGCGTTTGGCCATGTAACTGCTACCGCCCAGGCGACAAAGCCGAGCCCGACTTAATGTGGAATCTTGATTTGTATTCGCGGCTGGATCTTGCCGATGCCTGGGCCATTATTGGTCCGGTAAATTGGTACGGCCCAACTAGCAGCCTGAAACTAATGTTTGACAGGCTTGTCTGTATGAATGGCGGAAATCCGAGCGAAGAATCAATTGAACATAAAAATCCAGAACTAGCAATGATGCTGGAAAAGTCACCACGATGGAAAGAAGAACTCTCAGAGAATCATCTTGAGGGACGAACAGCAGGTTTCTTTTGTTACGGCGATGAAGGCGGCGATGAGCTAGATGATGCTGGCAGCCCTAAGCTTTTAAAGCACAAGCAATATTTTGATCCGGCTCTTGAGCCATTTGAAGAAATGCGCGATACCTATGGACCTCTTGTGTGGCAATCTCGCTATAGCGGTATTGAAGTACCTGACCATCTTTGGCACTACGCAATTGCCGGTGCTGGAAAACTATATAGCGAAAATCAGTCGGAAAATCTGTCTGAAATGCCTGAATTTTTTCTGCAATTCGACAAATGGACTGAGGACTTCGCAGCTTTCGTATTGGAGAAAGGAAAAGTCACACCTGGCAAACACAGAGCGTTTGGAGTAAAAAGAGGAAACCCATTTTTAAAGGAAATCCCTTTGGCACTACGCGATATTGGCTTGCGCTTAGGCCATCCGCCCGCTAATTCATCGCCAGAAAAGCAGCAAAAATTGGGCATCAACAAAGACGTGACTTTATTTCCAAAGGGCAGTGAAAGTAAACGCTACTACAAGCGGGTTAATAAACCAGAAACCGAAAATAAGTAACATGCAACTCAGCAAAGTCAGTGGTCTATTTAAGTTGGCATTTATGGGATGTGCTGCGGTAAGCGGTCTCATTGCTGTTGCACTTTTGGTGCCGCCGATCAGAGACAGGATTTTTAGTACTAAATTGTGTCCCTGGCCGCTGCCTTGGGACACTAACGAAACTGAGTTACAGGTTTTAAAAAGTCTGAGCTTACCCGGTGATGTCATTCTTGAATCCAATCTACATGGGTGGCAGTGGATGGCACTCAGTTTCGCCGCCACTGGGACCACCTGGGTTCAGGCGGCTCTGATTGACGAAAACAAACAGATTTTGACTGTTCATAAACTTGCGATAGCCACAGACTGGAACATATACCTTGAATGGGGCAGCACGCGTCTAGCCCTAATCCGGCCTCCTTACCAAGACAAACAACAGGCGCAGTCCGGCATCGATTACGCGCGCACCAAACTCGGGACCAATTACGATCCGAGCTTTCAAGATCATTCGGGAAATTGCAATGGCTTAGTAGCAAGTTCGCTGGCGCATGCTAAATTGCCGGTTTTTACAACTGATGTCTGCGGTCGTAGAATTTACTCGCCTGATTGCTTTTTTAAAATACCTGGTGCCGAAATTATTTGGATAAGCGATTTGAACCGCTTATGAGAGCTTCAAGGCACCTTCAGCATTCTGCCCATGACCTATCTTTGGACTGAAGTATCTAAGAAGCTCGCAGTTGGACTGTACACTGTGCGCGTTATTTGTCGCTCTAGGGATTACAGCCGCCTCTAGTTTAAATGCCACTGATATTTGTCTTGAAATTTATAGTACCATCGACAGTATCGCCTCGCCCAATATGCGGCTGGCAGCGCTTCTCAACGCCGCACAAAATTGCACCGAGAAATATCCGGAGCTAGCCAATCAATTTCTAAAAAAGGCACTGGAGACAGCATCCCTAATACCTGACATATACACTGAGTTTCTGTAACTCGTACCCTCGGCTTTATAATTAAAAATTTGCCCTCGGAGGGAGTCGAACCCTCAATCCCTTACGGGCAACGCATTTTAAGTGCGTCTCGTATACCAGTTCCGACACAAGGGCGCGGAAAGCTATTTTAGCACCACCATTCAGCCCCTTGAGCGGTGGGCTTCTTGGCTACGCCAGCATTTGTATTGAAACTACACTAAAAGACTAGTTAGCAAAATACGAATCTTCGTCTTCGGCATCTTGGCCTTCTTGTTCACGCAGCCAATCTTTAACCAGGTAAATTAGATTGTCTTCCAACATGAAAAGCATTGGTACCACTTTCAGACCGCGAAAAAGGCTATTCAGTCGCCGCGCTTCTTTAATTGAAAAATCAATGGCATCGCTGATTTCTCGGCTAGAAGCATGCTGGTCAAAGAAGCTTGAAGCCTGATCGTCGCTCCAGCCATGCTTCATGGTTAGCGCTGATACGAATGCTCCGCGTTTGACGTGTGGATCTGACATAACACAGTGATTGTGGGCAATCAACGCCATGTACTCAATGCCGCCAGATAAGGCCAGGGCAACTGAAAACTCCGATCCATCCATATTTGCACCGGTACGCCTGATTACATACGCGCAATTCTGTGGCAACGCTAACGATTTGCGGTAGTCGATGCACATACCAATGACGAGGTCCGGATCTTCAGATTGATTGGCGTCAACCTGACCCATGTTCTGACATTTAAGAAGGGTTTCGATGGGAGTACCGCGCAAAATTTCAGGAATGTCCTCTGGTGTTGTGACGCGCACAAGCCTGGCAATGTCAGGGCTGAGTGCCTGAAACGTACCAGTTCTAATTTTCTGAGTACGATCCATACGCGCCTTCAGTGTTTTAGTTAAACGACTGTTATCCATCAAAAGCGCACTGCGCAATTTGCAATCACGTGGGCCGGTAAGTTTGGCCTTCATAGCCGGAAATAGTCCGACAGAGCAGCCCTGGCACTCTGTTGTCAGCAACTTTTCGTTGACGTCCAGGAGCGCTTCTTTATAATCAGAAAAAATGTTGTCGGCACCAATTTTTTCGTAGCCGCCGGATTTTTTCATCATCTCCAGAGGCTGGCCAATCAATTCGGCAATTACTAATCGAATATTTTTCCGCTTGAGTTGAGAGTGGATGGCCATGAGCGTTTCTACGCCGGTAACATCCATCATATTGAGTGAACGCATGTGCAAAATAAGGGCTTTTAAATCTTGAGCGAGGAGAATGCTCTCGGTAAATCTCTCCGCCGCTCCAAAGAAAAGCGGACCATCCACAAGGTACGTGCGGGTGAATTTACAGCTCGGAATGAGTTGTGTTGAGTCTATACGATCGTCATCATCAGCTACTTCGCTGACAACACTGAGTGAACTCATTTTGTGTACAAACAGAACACAAGTGAGCAGAAGACCAGTCAGTACTCCGGCCGTCAAGTCGATGCAAACGGAGGCAAAAGTTGTAGTGAGAACGATCCAACCTTCTGTTCGTGAACCACGCCAGATTTCCCGAACCTCGTCCCATTCGATCAAGCGATAACCAGTTAGAACCAAGACGCCGGCCAGAGCAGCAAGTGGTATTTGCTCAGCCAGGTTGGCCAGAACAATGGCAAGAAGGAGCATAACTATAGAATGAACTATCGCAGCAAGCCGCGTGCGGGCACCTGAGGTGATGTTGACGGCGGTACGGGCAATTACGCCGGTGACGGGAATGCCGCCAAAGAAAGGCATTAAAAAGTTTGCCAGACCCTGGCCAATAAGCTCCTGATCAGGTCTGTGCTTTGAGCGCATCGACATACCATCGGCCACTGTGGCCGAAAGCAAAGACTCAATTGAACCCAACATAAAGACAGTGATGGCGTAAAGAGTTAGGGCTTGATACTGCTGAAAACTGCGAATGCCATGAGGCATTTCTGGCCAGTGAGGCATCAGGTTAAGATTGGAGAGTGGTGCCAGATCAATGATTTTCGGAATATCAAAATGCAGGAAATAAGCCACCAGCGACGCCACCACAATTGCGATCAACTGTCCAGGTATTGCCTTGGTGAAACGGGGCACGATTACTGAAACAGCGATTACCAGAACGCCGATTATAATGGCCTGCAGATTGCCTTCTTGATGAATAAAGATTCTCTGCACTAATTCGTTAACGTCTTTAACAAATTCAGGAATAAAGGGCGAGGTCAAAACTCCTGACTCTGAGACCATGCTGCGTATTGGTTTGACAGGCAAGCCGAAAAAGTCATCTACGGTATTGAAAATAATCAGCATGCCGATGGCGTTGGCAAAGCCTACAATTACAGGCATCGGTATAAATGAAATCACTCGCCCGAGCTTGAGCAATCCGGCAATGATTTGCAAAAGGCCGCCCACCAGACCGACAAAAAAGATGCCGCCCATACCAAAGTTGTGTGCCACCTCAATAAGCACCACAGCCATGGCCGCCGCTGGCCCGGTGATGGCATAACGTTGACCACCGAACAATGCGGCGATAATGCCGGCAACAATACCGGAGACAATGCCTAAAACTGGAGGTACGCCAGACGCCACTGCCAGAGCCAGGTTGAGAGGCAGTGCCACCATGGCCACTGTCAATCCGGCCAGACAATCTTTGCCCACAGTGCTGGGATCAAACATGGCCCGCCATTCTTTGATCAAATAATTTGTATCAAAAGCGAGATGCTTTTTGTCAGCAGGCGGCAAGTTGGCGGTAGGTTTGTTTGAAATGCTTGATGTCATGGGTACCATAAGCAGGAAGTGATTTAGATGTATTGGTACTGATACTTTTAAGACACTACGTACAGTAAATAGGTAGAACCGTACACGAGTCTTATTTTCAATCAGTTTAATTGTAGAACTGTAGACAGTAGAACTATTCGACTAGTAAAATATTTGGATAGACAACTGTACGTCAATAGTACTGGTCGACTTGTCGAATGAAATTCTTGCTACCATTCGATAGTAATATATGAAACCTTCAGCGAACATTATTAGGTAGAAGATGGGCAATCATTTATCCACTTTTGGTCTAGCAGATTCTGCTAGCACCTCTGAGGTTGATGCAGCGGCTTTGAGCTTGATTACCAGCTTATCGCAAGAATTTAGCAATGCAAAAGCTGCCGAGCAAGCCAAAGTAGCGGCTACTGCTATTCGACTTGCATATGAGCAATACTGCGATGGTGCCGATAATAATGCGCTCGGTGAGCAAAGCTTATTTCACTCCAGGCTTCGTTTAGGACAGCTTTGTTTAGCGGCCGGGATGATTAGCCTCGAACAACTTGAAGAGGCGGTTAAAGAGCAGCTGAGAAGCGACACACAGTTAGGCGAAATTCTTCTTGCAAAACAATTTATTTCTCAAGAAGAATTAGACGGCTTACTAATAGGCCAAGATCTGATTGCACCTGAAGAAAAAGTGAGCGATCCCCTGGCCCTACAACTAATGGCTCTTGGCTTGGTCTCTGACGACCTGATGATGATCGCTCTACTTGAACAAAGATTTGCCTTTTCTTCAGTAGGCGAAGTTCTGATCAGACGCGGTTGGATCGAAGCAGAAATCATTCAAGCTTTGAAAGCCGGTTAAAGAGTAAATGATGGATTAGCCGTCGCTAGAAACAAAACGGCCTTAAAAAGCATTTAAAATTCGACCGCTGAAAAGCTCACAGGCTTGCGGTTTCGGGCTTACGATCAGGTCGATGAAACATAATATACATTATCGGACGCCGTTAAAAGTCGGCAGGAGGCAGCAAATGTAAGAGTTGCACGTTGAAGAAATAGCGAATCACAACGACCCCGAGTCATGCGTGACCAATACCGCGAGGTATGCACGAAGTGT
>Ga0163144_10010171_pt1 | contig 20095 bp, 11 predicted proteins | sample OliLak19BULKMAT1_FD_123175 | JGI IMG/M metagenome (GOLD analysis project Ga0163144, IMG submission 123175) | Freshwater microbial mat bacterial communities from Lake Vanda, McMurdo Dry Valleys, Antarctica - Oligotrophic Lake LV.19.BULKMAT1 | ecosystem: Environmental > Aquatic > Freshwater >... | reverse complement strand
CCGCGCGCCACCAGCAGCGTGCTGTCAATGGCCGTTTTGACGTCCAGGAACACGCGCTCACCCGTGCCTTCAAAGCTGAACGCCTTCATGGCGCGGACAATGCGGCTGATGCGCTCCACACCTTCCAGCGTCTCCGCAATGGACCCGCCCAGCTCATTGCGCAGGAAGTCCACGTCCGCGTCCTGCAGCAGCGCACGCAGCCGCGCCACCAGCTCGCGGCGGTCACCGCCCTGCTCCAGGCCGCGCACACACACTTCCAGGGACTCCAGCAGCGCGCCCACCTCCCGCAGCGCCCCCTGGATGAACGCTGCGTTGTGGCCAATGAACTGCATGGGCGTGTTGATTTCATGCGCCACCCCGGCGGCCAGCTGGCCAATGGCCTCCAGCTTGTGCGCCTGGCGCAGGCGCGCTTCCATGTTGTGGCGGTCCACCTCAGCGCGCTGGCGGTGGCTGATGTCATACGCGCGCACGCGCACCGCACCGGTCTCCACGCGCAGGGAGACGTGCACTTCATAGAGCACGCCATGGATCTCCAGCTCACGGGTCAGGTTCCGCGGCGTGCCCTCTGGCGGGCGGCCCAGCAGGTCCGCCACTCCCAGCAGCAGCGGGTGCTGCGGCCCCTCCTCATGGATGAGCGAGAACGCGCCCAGCGCCGCCGGGTTCAGGTACGTGATGTTGCCGTCCGCATCCAGCTCCAGGATGGGGTGGGCGTCGTCCTCGGGGAAGGAGGCCAGCCAGCGGAGCTGCTGCTCAGACTTCTTGGCGTGGGTGACCACCCGGGCGCTGCCGGTGACACCGGGAGATGCCCCCCCGCACCGCGGTTGGGAGCCAGCGTCAGCTCCATGATCTCCGCGCCGTGCAACGTGGTGACCTCCAGCTCCACGCTGGTCACCTGGCCGGCCAGCGCAGACGTCACGTAAGGACCAAGCTGGTCCATCACGTGCGGCGGAAACACCTCTGAGAGCAGCATTCCCAGCCGCGCCTCCCGTGCAAAGAAGCGCTCCATGGCCGCCAGCGCCGCCCCGTTGATGACCTGCAGGCGCAGCTGGCCGTCCGTGCTCCAGATGAGCTCCTGGGCGCTGTCCAGGACACTCTCCAGCCGGTCCTGGCTGGTCTTCAGCGCCGCCAGGGTCTCCTGCAGCCGCAGCGCCGCGTTTTCATGCATCTGCTCAAACAGGAAGCCAATGAGGGAGACCAGTGCCAGCAGCGTCAGCACCATCTGCGCGCGGAACATGGCTGGGTGCGCCGCGGATGCCATGGGCTGTACCCCCAGGCGCGGCAGCAGTGCCAGCCACACCACCATCAGCATGCCGGCCCCCGCCACGCCCAGCGTCCAGCGCCGGCCCAGCAGGAGCGCCGCCAGCAGGGGCAGGAGAGGGAGCCAGAGGAGCGCGTCACTCTGCAGCCCTCCGCGCACCGTGGCCATCACCACCAGGCCCAGGCCGCTGAACACCAGCAGCGTGGTGGCCGCCGCCACCTGCCCTCCGCGCCGCCGCAGCATCCACAGCGGCGCCGCGCAGAACAGCAGGGACAGCGCGCTGACCTGGGTTGCCGGATCCGCGGCACCAAACATCACCAGCGTGGTGAGTGTGTAGAGCAGCCCAATGCCCACCATCACCGCCCAGACACTGAGCGTCAGGCGCGCCCGCCGGAGCAGGATCCCGCCCGCTGCACGCACGTCCGCCCCCAGGAACCAGGGTTCCAGAACCTTGACGGCGGAGCGTTTGGGCGGGCTGGGCGGCTGGGAATCCAATGGGGTGCCCTCTCCGGGGCCATTGCGTCACGCCGGACGCGGCGCTTGACCGGGTGGGACACCTGGGTGCGCCTGCGGGGAAGGATGCCCTGCCACGCGCTCCAGATCGAGTTCACCCTCCCGCCGGATGTGATCCCTCGCCTACTCTGACGCGCGGACAACCACCTTGCGGGACATGTCCGCCAGCTCCTTGTCCCCCGGAAGCGCGTTGGCCCATGCCGGTTTCATCTTGTCCGGCATCGGGAAGATGTAATCCCGTGTATCCCCGGCGTAGCGGGTGCGTACGTTGAGGATGGCCGGGGCGTCGTCACCGTAGAGCGCTTTGTACACCTGGTGGACCATAAACGCGGCAGCCACCGCGTCTTCCTCACGGGTCTTGCGCCTGGGTCCATTGAGCTCCACCAGGCTGATCTCCAGGCGGCCGTCCCCCTGCCTCACCTGCGCCCGGGCGCGGGTGTAGGCCTCAAAGGCGGGCAACCGGCGCCCACCCACCACCGCCTTGTCCCGCATCAGCGCCATGGTGATGGCCTGGCCCTCCAGCGCCAGGTCCACGCCGGCATCCCGGAGTGCGGCCCGGTTGAGCTTGTTGGCCATCAGGATGGTGGCCTCCGAACAGGCCATCAGCGTCCGCCGGTATTCACCCTGCGTGGGATCCGCCAGCACCGCGGCCTCCGCATGGCCCGCACACGGGCCATTCCCCAGCTCCAGGGATGAGGCCGCCAGCGCGTGCAGCGCCGCCCCACGCGCACTGTCCTCAAGTGCGTCCGGACAGCGCAGCCCCTGCTTGAGCCGCAATTGCGCCTGCGCCAGCAGTGCCGCGTCCACACTTTTCCCGCTGCGCGCCATGCCGCTCTGCACCACGCCCAGCGCGGAGAGCACGCGGCTGTCCTCGGGGATGCGGCCCAGCGCTTCCTCCAGCTCCTGCCGCAGCACGGACTGGTTGCTCCCGCCGCGCGTCTTCCACGCGTGCGCCAGGAAACACCGTGGATCATCCAGCTGCGCGTTCCTGACGGCGGTAAAACACGCTTCCCGGGCGGCTTCAGCGTCCTCCGCGCGGTTCATGGTGAGGGCCAGCTCATACGCGGCCACCCGCCAGGCCATCCCTTCCGGGTGGGCCTCCCGGGCCTTCTTCACCAGGCTGTCCGCCCGTACCGCATCACCCAGTTTTCCAACGACACGCGCACTCAGCCCCAGCGCTTCATCCTGGCCCGGGTCCACTTTGAGGATCTCCTGTGAGCGCTGCATGGCGGACTGAAGGTCACCTTCACGCAGCGCCTGTTCCGCTGCGTCCAGCAACGGCACCACGTCCAGCACCTTGCCGTCTTTGACCAGGAAGCCCTCCCGGTGCGCGCCGCGTCCACCGCCCGCTTTCCAGTCCGCCACCAGGCGCCCGGAAGGACCCGCGGAGATCCTGGGCTCGCCCCCTGGCCGATCAGTCTGCGCACACCCCAGCGTATCCGCTGGGATCTTGGCAACCAGCCGGGTGGCGTCTGGGTGATGCAGTTCAGCGCGTTCTTTGGGAGGTGCGGCCAGATACGTCTTGAGCACGGCATCTGGATTCTGCGCTGCAAGAAAGCCCAGCAGAACAATCACGCCCACGTGACCTCCTTGGGGGTTCAACCGGCGCACCCACCGCCGTCACCGCGCCCAGAGAGGAGGCGCGGCAACGCGGCGGGTGCGTGCGGCTCATTCGTCCTGCGTCTCACCGTCCGGGGGCGGGGTTTCACCGTTGGTGCCCGGCTCTTCCGTTGTCACCGCGCCCGCGTCTGCCGGGGCGCCATCCGGCGGAATACCCGCCGTCAGCTCCAGGGCGGAGGGCTCTTCTCCTTCACGCTCCGCAATGCGGGCCACGGAGACCACGCGGTCACCCTCTTCCACGGCAATCAGCTTCACGCCCTGCGTGTTGCGTCCCACCATGGAGATGCCGCTGGCCACCGTGCGGATGAGTGTGCCGCCGCTGGTGACAATCATGATCTCATCCCGCTCATGGACCTGCACTGCCGCGGCCACCTTGCCGTTGCGGTCACTGGTCTTGATGGTGATGAGGCCTTTGCCGCCGCGGTTCTGGCACCGGTATTCTTCCGTTGCGGTGCGTTTGCCAAAGCCCTTCTCAGTGACGGTGAGGATGGCGGCGGCGCTCTCCAACACTTCCATGGAGACCACTTCATCCCCTTCTTCCAGGTCAATCCCGCGCACGCCCGTGGCCCCGCGCCCCATGGGCCGGCAATCCGCCTCACTGAACCGAATGGCCATGCCGGTGCTGGTGGCAATCATCAGGTCATTGCTGCCCCCGGTGACGTGCGCCGCAATAAGGCTGTCTCCCTCATCAATGCCGCAGGCAATCAGGCCACTCTGGCGGGGATTGGAATACGCCGTCAGGTCCGTCTTCTTCACGGTGCCCTTGAGCGTACAGGTGACCACAAACCGCTTGCCCTCTTCCGTGGGGAATTCCCGGACCGGGAGAATGGCGCGGATCTTCTCACCCTCTTCAAGCTGCACCAGGTTCACCAGCGCCTTGCCCTTGGACTGCGGGCCGCTCTCCGGCACTTCATGCACCTTCACCCAGTACACCTTGCCGCGGTCACTGAACGTCAGCAGGTACGCGTGGGTGCTGGCCACAAAGAGATGCTCGACAAAATCGTCTTCCTTCGTCGTGGCTGCGCCCTTGCCGCGGCCGCCGCGCTTCTGCGCACGGTAGAGACTGAGCGCGCTGCGCTTCACGTATCCATCATGGGACACGGTCACCACCATGTCCTCCTCCTGGATGAGGTCCTCCACGGAGATGTCTTCCACATCCGGGATGAAGCCGGTCTTGCGCTCAGACGGGAAGCGGTCACGGATGTCCGTGAGCTCGGTCTTGATGACACCCATGAGCTTGAGGGGGCTGGCCAGGATGGAGCGCAGGTACGCAATCAGCTCCATCACTTCCTTGGCTTCCGTCAGCAGCTTGTCCCGCTCCAGGCCGGTCAGGCGTGAGAGGCGCATCTCCAGGATGGCTTTCACCTGGAGCTCATTCAACATGAAGAAGCCGCGGTCTATGGCCAGCATGACCTGCGGAACTTCCGCCTCCACAAACTGCGGCAGCTTGCCCAGGTTCCCGGCAAACTTCTCCACCATCAACCGGTCACGCGCCTCTTCCGGGTCCTTGGACGAACGGATGAGCTCAATCACCCGGTCAATGTGATCCACGGCAATGATCAGGCCCAGCAACGTGTTGAAGCGCCCTTCCGCTTCCTTCAGCTCGTACCGGGTGCGGCGGCTGACCACTTCCCGGCGGTGGGAAATGAAGTGGGTCAGCAGGTCCTTGAGCGGCATGACCCGCGGCTGCCCGCCCACAATGGCCAGGTTGATGATGCCGTAGGTGGTCTGCAGCGGCGTGTGCTTGAAGATCTGGTTGAGCACCACTTCCGGGACGGCGTCACGCTTGAGGTCCACCGCAATGCGCATGCCCGTGCGGTCACTCTCATCCCGCAGGTCACTGATGCCTTCCAGCTTCTTCTCCCGCACCAGGTCCGCCATGCGCTCAATCAGCTTGGACTTGTTGACCTGGTAGGGAATCTCATCAATCAAAATTTGTGTCTTACCCTTTTGGTTCTCTTCAATACGCGCCACACCGCGGACTTTCAGCATGCCGCGGCCGGTGGAGTACGCCTCAAAGATGCCGTTCTTGCCGGCAATCACACCGCCGGTGGGGAAGTCCGGTCCGGGCATGATTTCCATCAGCTCACGCACGGTGATGTTGGGATTCTCCATCAGCGCCAGGGTGCAGTTGATGGTCTCCGTCAGGTTGTGGGGCGGCATCTTCGTCGCCATACCCACGGCAATACCTTCTGAGCCATTGACCAGGAGGTTGGGGAACTTCCCGGGGAGGACGGTGGGCTCCAGCGTGGTTTCATCAAAGTTGGGCACCATGTCCACGGTGTCCTTCTCAATGTCACCCAGGAGCTCTTCGGCCAGCTTGGTCAGCCGGCTTTCCGTGTACCGGTAGGCTGCGGCCGGGTCCCCGTCCACAGAACCAAAGTTTCCCTGCCCATCCACCAGCAGGTAGCGGATGTTCCACGGCTGGGCCAGGCGGACCATGGCGTCATAAACGGAGGCATCCCCGTGCGGATGGTACTTCTTGAGCACTTCACCAACCACGCCGGCACACTTGCTGTACTTGCGGTTGGAGAGCAGCCCTTCATCCCACATGGCGTAGAGGATGCGGCGGTGCACCGGCTTGAGCCCATCCCGCACATCAGGCAACGCGCGCCCAATGATGACGGACATGGAATAGTCCAGGTAGCTGCGGCGCATCTCCTCATCCATGGCCACCGGAACGGCGGGACGGTGAGGGGCGGGAGGGGTTCCGGAATCGTTGGTATCGGTCATGGCGCAGGCACACTTCTCTGAAGCGGTTTCTCGACGAGAAAACGGGTGGGTCTTCTACGGTTGCAACCGCGTCGCGTCAATCAGGATTGAGTGGTTTCCAACACCTGTTTTTGGGTCCGGAAACGCCGGTTTCAGCGCTCAGCTTTCCGTCCCGTCCACAATCCCCTCACCGCTGTTCCAGCTCTTCTCCGCGTCCGCCTTCACCGGCTCCTGGTACGGCCGGAAGGTGCGCAGAATGACCCCCGCAGCACCCACGCAGATGGCAGAATCCGCAATGTTGAACGTGGGCCAGTGCGGCCACCCGGGATTGAAGAACGCCAGGTGCCAGTCAATAAAATCAATGACATAGCCGTAGGCCATCCTGTCAACCAGGTTACCAAGGGCGCCGCCCAGGATGAACGCAAAGCTGCCCAGGATGAGCCAGTCCGGCTCCCGGGTGCGCCAGTACCAGGTGATGATCAGCGCCATGGCCAGCATGCTCACGGCCACCAGGAACGGCTTGCGGATGTTCTCCGGCATCTCACTGGTCAATGAGAACGCCGCGGCCGGATTCTCCACGTAGCGGAAGTTGAAAAAGCCCGGGACCACGGTGATGGAGCGTGTGCCGCGCCATTCTTTGACCCGCTCCTCGGAGCCGTCAGCCCGCGTCTCAATGCGCGTGCGCTGCTCCGCCAGCTCTGCCTGGGCCAGCAGCTTGGTGCCCTGGTCCAGCGTCACCGTCATGGAGACCACGGCGGGCAGCAGCAGCAGCTTGGCCCACCGGGGTGCAGTGGGCGGCTCATTGGGCAACGCCTGGGACGCGGTGATCTCCGCCAGGGCACTGGTGCCAGCCGAGGCCGGCGTTTGCGGCTCACTCATGGATGCGTCCTTGCGTGCGTCGGGCTGCAACATGGCTTTGACGCTCCGTCACGCCGGGGGCGCAATGCCCAGGGCTTCATCCTCGGCCAGATGGCACTTCTTGTACTTCTTGCCGCTGCCGCAATAACACGGGTCATTGCGCCCCACCTTGGGAACCTGACGACGGACCGGGACCTGGGGCGCAGCCGGCTGGGCCTGCGCCTGCATGGCCTGTTGTTGCTGCTGCTGGTTCAGCACCGGGTTGGTGCTGCGCGGCTGGGTCTGCACCGGCGCTGGCGCTCCGGGCTTGGCCGCCGCCGCACTGGCCGCATCCGCATGCTGCGCGCTCAGACGCTGCCGGGCTGCCTGCTCACGGCGACGACGATCCAGCTCTTCCGGTGCTTCATCCCGTGTGACCTGGACGTGGAACATCTTGCGGACAATGTCCGTCCCAATCCCGTTCATCATGGAGATGAAGATATTGTAACCCTCTTTCTTGTACTCCTGCTTGGGGTCCTTCTGGCCGTAGCCGCGCAGGTAGATACCCTCCCGCAGGTGGTCCATGGCCAGCAGGTGCTCTTCCCAGAACTGGTCAATGGTATCCAGGAACAGGCGTTGCTCCACGTGCCGCATCACGGACTCACCAAACTCCGTCTCCCGTGATTTGTAATACCTTTCACACTCTTCCCACACCCTGGTCTGCAGGGCTTCCCGGGAATCCCTGGCGCTGCCCAGGTCTGCGGACGCGCCAAACACTTCCCTCACGCGCGCCTTGAGCTCCTCCAGCTTCCACTCACCGGGTCCCACATCCAGCGGCGTGGCCTCTTCCACAATGCCAATGATGACGTCTTCCATGCGGTCCAGGATCATCTCATGGACGTTCTTGCCTTCCAGGACTTCCCGGCGCAGCGCGTAGGTGGCCTTGCGCTGGAGGTTCATGACGTCGTCGTACTCCAGCAGGTTCTTGCGCATGTCAAAGTGGTGGCCTTCCACCTTGCGCTGCGCGTTCTCCACGGAGCGGGTGACCATACCCGCTTCAATGGGCTCACCCTCCTGCATGCCCAGCCGCTCCATCATGGGGATGAGCTTGTCACCGCCAAAGATGCGCATCAGGTCATCCTGCAGGGACAGGTAGAACCGGGATGAGCCCGGGTCTCCCTGACGTCCCGCGCGGCCGCGGAGCTGGTTGTCAATACGCCGGCTCTCATGCCGTTCTGTGCCCAGGATGTGCAGGCCGCCGCTGGCAATGACCTCTTCCTTTTCCTTCTTGCACTGCTCTTCAAAGCCGCCCAGCACTTCTGCGTATTTGGCCACGGCTTTCTTGTTGAACTCCAGGTGCTTTTCATAGAGCGCCAGGGATTCCGCGGAGAGTTTCTCCTCTGCAAACACCTGCGCCGCGGGCGCGTGCCGCAGCTTGCTGATGACGTCGTAAGACAGCCCCGTTTCCTCAGCCGCCAGCCGGTCCACGTTGATGAGATCCGGGCGTCCGCTGAGGAACGTAAAATGCGCCACTTCATGCGCACCCTGGTCACTGGTGGCGCGGCCTTCCGCGGACGCCAGCTGGGCTTCCTCTGCATTGAACGCGCGCGCCACTTCCGCACGCGCCATGTACTCCGCGTTGCCACCCAGCAGGATGTCCGTCCCACGGCCGGCCATGTTGGTTGAAATGGTAATACGCGCCTTACGTCCGGCCTGGGCAATGATCTCTGCTTCCCGGCGGTGCTGTTTGGCGTTGAGCACCTCATGCGGAATGTTCTTCTTCTTCAGCAGGCGGGCCACAACCTCAGACTTCTCCACGGAGGTGGTGCCCACCAGCACCGGGCGGCGCTTCTCATAGTGTTTTTCCAGCTCTGCAACCACGGCCTCAAACTTCTCACGCTCCGTCTTGTAGACAAGGTCCTGTTCATCCGTGCGGCTGATCTTGCGGTGCGTGGGGATCACCACCACGTCCAGGTTGTAGATCTTGGCAAACTCTTCCGCTTCCGTGTCTGCCGTTCCCGTCATGCCGGACAGCTTGCCGTACATGCGGAAGAAGTTCTGGAAGGTGACGGTGGCCTTGGTCACCGTCTCATTCTCAATCTGCACACCTTCTTTGGCCTCAATGGCCTGGTGCAGACCGTCACTCCAGCGGCGCCCTTCCATGATGCGGCCGGTGTGCTCATCCACAATCTTCACTTCACCACTCTCCACCACGTAGTCCACATCCCGCTTGTAGAGCGCGTGCGCCCGCAGGGCCTGCTGGACGTGATGAAGCACCTCAATGTTCTTAGGGTCATACAGATTGTCCACTTTGAGGAGCTGCTCACCGCGCGCCACACCTTCTTCCGTCAGCACGGCGGACTTGGACTTCTCATCAATGGTGTAATGCTCATCCTTCTTGAGGCGCGGGATGACGGCGTTGACGTCACGGTAGAGCTCGGTGGACTGCTCGGCCTGGCCGCTGATGATGAGGGGGGTCCGCGCCTCATCAATGAGAATGGAGTCCACTTCATCCACCACGGCAAAATGGTGGCCACGCTGCTGCGTGTAGTCCTTCAGCCCAAACTTCATGTTGTCCCGCAGATAATCAAATCCGTACTCATTGTTCTGGCCGTACGTGATGTCCGCACCGTAGGCCTGCTGCCGCTGCCGGTCCGTGAGGCCGTGGATGATGACGCCCACGTTCAGCCCCAGAAACCCGTAGATGCGGCCCATCCACTCCGCGTCACGTGTGGCCAGGTAGTCATTCACCGTGACCACGTGGACCCCGCGGGTGGCCAGCGCATTGAGGAAGGCGGGCAGCGTGGCAACAAGTGTCTTACCCTCACCCGTCTTCATTTCCGCAATCTTGCCGTCATTCAGAACCATGCCGCCAATGAGCTGGACGTCAAAATGGCGCATGGCCAGGACGCGGCGGCCGGCTTCCCGGACCAGGGCAAACGCTTCATGCAGGACGGGGTCCAGCGCCTTGTCAAAGTCCTCACGCTTGAGGTCCTTGCCGGCCTTGCCGGTGGCCTTGAGCGCGTTGTCCACACGCTCCCGCAGCTTGGCCGTCTGGCCGGCCAGCTCCACGTCATTCATGGCCTTGAACCGGGCCTCCAGCCCGTTGATGGCGTCCACCCGCGGCTGGACCCGCTTGAGCTCCCGCTCGTTTTTGGTCCCGAATAGCTTGCTGAGGATGTTCATGGGGTGTTCCTTGCCTGCAAAAGACACCAAGGCCCCGGCGTGACCGGGGCCTGGAGGAAACAGCGGTTGGACACCAGCGCGGACGCCAGCCCTGCAGGCTGACCCCGACGGATGGCGAGGACTCTATAATCACTGCACTCTGGGATGGCCATGCCCCAGGGCATGCCCACGCTGCTCATACACGTCAGCCCCCGCCTGGACAGCGGGGCGGCGTGGAAAGCACGTGCTGGGGTCTGGGCCGGTCTATTCCAGGACAAACAGGCGGGGGTTGACCGGGATACCGTGGACTCGGACTTCATAGTGCAGGTGGGGACCCGTGGAACGCCCGGTGTTGCCCACCGACGCCAGGTTGGCCCCGCGCTTGACGCGCTCTCCCACCTTGACCAGCCACCTGGAGAGATGGCCGTACACCGTTGAGTAGCCGTATCCATGATCCACGATCACCATGTTGCCGTAACCCCCGCGGTTGCCCGCAAAAGTCACAACACCATCTGCTGGCGCCTGCACTGGCGCGTCCTCACGCGCGGCCACATCCAGGCCGCTGTGCATGATGCGCTCCCCGTTGAAGGGGTCATCACGCACGCCAAACTCACTGGTGATCCACCCGTGCACGGGGAACACGCTGGGCATGGCGCGAAGCCGCGTCTCACGCCCCTTGAAATAGGCCAACAACTGCCGCAGTGACGCCGTCTGACGCCGTGCTTCTTCCGGCAGTCCGTCCAACCGGCTGTCCAGCACGCCCAACGCCAGGTTCTGCTCTTCCACAGTGTCCGCCGGCAGGGATCCCAGCAGGCTGCGCTCATCTTCCGTGGAAGCGGCCGGACCCTGGCCACCGGGAGCCGTGTGCTCCACCGGCCCCACCGCCAGCCCCAACCGGGGGTCTGACAGGCGCGTGATGGAACGCAGCTTCTGCTCCATCCGGTCCACCACGCCAAAACTCTCTTCCACCCCCGCCACACGCCGTTCCAACAGCGCGTACTGCTCCCGCAGCCGGCCGTTTTCACCTTTGAGTGTGCGGTTCTCAAACACCTGGTCAACCACAAAGCCGTAGTGGATGGCCGCGCTGCCTATCAGGCCCGCGCCCGCCACCATGCCAATGAGGCCCGCAAACACCACCGCCTTGGGGATCTGGATGCGCCGCACCGTGGCGGAGCGCTCCGGAATCAAGAGCAGGGTGTAAAAGCGGTTGGCCACTGTGGACTGCGCTCCGAAACTGCCAGTTGGTCCGGCAGGTTGGTTCCGTAAACCTGAGATCACTTGCGTTCACACCACAACATCCCGTGGACGCAACCGGGGCACCCTACAAACCGGCGTTTGGCAGTGTCAACGTTTCATCCCACAAGCGGGGGCGTGAACACACCTGGGTGTGCCCCTCGTCACGCTGCTTTTTGCGGTTCCCCAACATCTTCCACGTACGCCAACACCACGGTGACGTTGTCATCACCACCGCGCTTGTTGGCCAGGTCAATCAACAGCTCCGGCGCGTGGCGCAGGAAATTCTCACTGGTGATCTCCTGGATCTCTTCATCCTTCACAAGATTGGCCAGACCGTCACTGCAGAGCATGTAGCAGTCACCCTCCTTGAGGAGGACGGCGATGATGTCCACGGCCACATCCTCTTCAAACCCTACGGACCGGGTGATGATGTTCTTGAATCTGGACAACTTGGCTTGCTGTTCCGTGATGAGACCGGCTCGGAGCTGCTCATTGACCAGCGAGTGATCCTCACTGAGCTGCAGAATCCGCCCGTCCCGGATCAGGTACGCGCGGCTGTCACCCACGTGGGCAATAAACGCGTGTTTGTCATGGAACAGGATCCCAATCGTGGTGGTGCCCATGCCCTGCAGCTCACGGCGTTCCTGGGCTTTTTTGTAGATGTTGGAGCAGGCCTTGCGCACGCAGTCACTGATGAGGCGCGCCACCGGGCTCTTCTCCACGGCGCCCTCATAACCCTTCTGCGGCTCTACAACGGCCTTCTGCTCCAGCACCCCGTCTTCAATGGTCTTGACGGCAATGGAGCTGGCCATCTCACCACCTGCGTGGCCCCCCATCCCATCCGCAACCACGCACAGCCCCAGGTCTTCCCGGATGAGGTAGCTGTCCTCGTTGTGGTCACGCTTCATGCCCACGTCAGTGGCACCCCAGGCAAGGATGTGCATGCGGCTCTCTCCGTGCGGGGCTGGTGCGCCCCCGTGCTCAACACGGCGAAGGAACTACGCCGCATGCCTCCCCTTGTCCATGGATACTCCCGGCCTGTGTGCCGAGGTGCGCAACGCCTCCCACCCCCGCCGGAAAACGTGGCCACGGGCCCATGCTAGACCCGCGCGCCATGACTCTGTTCCAACGCGGCACTGCGCTGCTTTCCATCCTTACCCTTGCCTGCGCTGGCGGGAGCACCACCACGGGGGCAGCGTCGTCATCGGGCGGAGCGTCGTCGTCATCGTCGTCTTCAGGGGGAGCGGGGCCGCACTGTCCGGGTGCGGACGCGTTTGTGGGCAGCAGCGCATGGCCGCTGACCGTGGAGGTCCCCGCCGGCGCCACCCACTGCGCCCTCTTCAATGAAGTCCGCGAACTTCTGGATGAGCCTGCCTACAAAGCCCTGCTGGACTTCACGCCGGGCACGTACGCGCTGCCGCTTGAGGACGGAGACCACCCGGTGGCGCTGCCATTCTGCCTGACCATGCCCCAGGGTCAGCAGGTTCCGCGTGTGGCGGAACCGGGAACGGTGCACGTCACCTCGTTCATCTCTGATGGCAACCGGCACGTCAGCATGAACCTCACGCAGGTGCTGGTGACGGACTCAGCAGACACCTGGGAGCTTGCCGGGAGCATCAACGTGGCGTTGGTGGGCGGCGTGGTCCCTACCCTGCGGCTGGATGCGCAGCACCGCCTGGAAGCGCCCGCGGTGGCCCGCTGGACACTGTGCAAGCGGGACAGCAACGGCGAATGTACGGACTACCTTGCGTACCGCGAGTTTGATTCCTGCACCTTCTCCACCGAGCCGCTGCAACGCCACACCGTCACATTCACCGGCGGCAGCATGGAGCTGGAGTTGCGCATTGGGCAGAGCTTTGCGTCCACAGAACCCGGTGCGTTCCTGGCCGCACACGGCACGCTGGACGGTGAGGCATTCAGCCAGACGGATTACTGGAAGCTCATCTACAATCCGGAGCACCACCACTTTGAGCGGCACCTCCTGGTCCTGTTGGACACGCCGCGTGGCAACGGAACCTGCGGCATCAGGGTGGACCACCTGAGCGCCCATGAACCCAGCCTGATGACACGGCTGACCACGGTGGATTGTGCCCTGGCAGAGCTTTCCCAGCGCACCATCACGGATGAACAGGTCTTCCGGGAACCCCGCCCCTGAGCCTCACCGGCCAAACACCACCATCAGAGCGGTGTGGTTGTGGAAGCCGCGGTACAATTCTCCAAAGCCCACACCACCCGCGGCCGGTGTCCCTTCAAACAGCGCGCCGTAGCTGGGCGCCGCGCCGTCCGCAGCCAGCAGTTGCCAGCGCATCATGCCGCAGCCGTGCAGGATGGCGCTGACCCCGCCCAGCTGGGTGCGCGCGCGCTGCAGTCCCGCGCGGGCCAGGCGCAAGGCGTCTCCCAGTTCCAGGATGCGCACCCGCTCGGCGCGGCGGACCGGACCCAGAAGCTGGAGGTGGCTGCCGTGCACACGCGCAATGCTGCGTGCACGCAGCGCGGTGTTTTCCAGCGCACCCAGCGGATGACGGAGGAAACAGCGCCCCAGCGTCAGGTCATGCGCCGGCACACCCAGCGTCTCTGCGTACACGGTCCGCGCCGGACGCCCGTCAAGTTCACAAATCTCAAACCCCTCACCCGCCGTGCGCGTCACCGTGAGCACCAGCTCCGTGGTGTGCAGGCCGTCCTCGTGAAGGATGCGGAAGGGCACCCGCGGGCGCATGAGCACCAGAACCGCGCCTGACGTCACCGCGCGGCCCTGCGCGGCCACGGATGTGCCGCAAAATCCCAGCGCGTCACCGCCGCACCACCCCACCCAGTCCACCGGTGAGTGCTGGCGCAGCGCCGTCATCAACGCCTCATTTTCCGGCGCCATGCCGTCTGAAAACACCAGCCCAAGCAGCCCGTCCGCAGCGCCGCCAAGCTGCGCGTGGAGGTTTGCCAGCACCGCCTTCACGTCATCTGCCGGATGCAGCACACACTGCGCAACAACGGGGCCCACCAGCTGTTCGCTCAGCGCCAGCGCCACAACCGAAGGCCCCGGGGTCTTCCCGTTCAGCATCTCCGCCGCCGTGGCACAGGTGACAACCACCGAGGAATCCAGCGCGCGCGCCAGCTCCGCCGCGGTCTCCGCCTGCGCCAGCCTTGAGCTCACCCACGCCACCACCAGCGCCGGATGATCACCCGCAAGCTGCTGACGGATCTGCGCTGCTGCTGCCGCGCCCTCGCACTGGGACCACGCCGTCCGGGCTGTCATGCACATCCTCCGCGCCAACCGGAGAACCGGCACCCGGCAGGGGGGATTTCCCACGCGTGGCGCTCTGGCGCGCAACGCGGCGTTATTCAGCGCCGGAGAGGCCACGGGGCGGGAACAGGCCGTAGGTCAGCGGAATCACAACGGGCTCAAGCAAGACAGGCAGCTCCCGGCCAATGAGCAGGATGATGCCCAGGCCCGCCGCACTGCTGCTCAGCAACCCCGTCACGGCGGTTATGGCTCCCGCCACCCGGTGCTGACGCGGGTCCTGCAACCACGCCAACGTGGAGAGTGTCCCCAGCACAAAAACCGCCGCACCCATGGTCAGTGCGGCCTGCGCCAGCACATCCATGGCTGCTTCAGCCGCGCACAGCCCCACAATGGCCACATCCATGGGCAGCAACGTGCGGTCCTTCTCCTGCAACGTTTCTGATGACAGCCGGCGCATGGATGTGCGCAGCGTGGCCACTTTCTCACGCCCGCGGACCAGCGGGCCGGCAAACGGCACCAGGTGGACCCAGCGGAACGGCGGCTCACTGCCGGCGGCCGTGGTGGCCAGCAGCCAGGTCCTTTCAGCCAGGTTGTAGGGCGGGGCCAATGGGCTGGTGCCGCGCGCCTCCACCCGCGCCGCATCCGAGGAGAACTCACCGGCCAGCGTGTTGAACGTCCATTCAAAAATGAGGTCCGCGCCGGCCTTGCGCGTGGCGCGCAGCACCATGAGCACCAGCCCGCCCACCGTCACCAGCCCGCCCACCGCCACCGGCGCGTAGAACGCCAACCCGGGAACGGACACCACCGTGGCCACCGCGGCCACCAGCGCCCCCAGCCCCACGCCGCCCACCGCCGTCAGCAGGGTCACCACCCCGGCAATCCTCCACAAATCCCGCCACAGCTTGGAGAGGGTCAGCGCCACCAGGGATTTCCACACCTTCCCGTCCAGCGTGCCGTGGAAGCGCTGCAGGTGCTCCACCGTGAAGACCGTGGGCGGCACACAGCTCCACTCCACCACCATGGCCACCAGCGTCCCCACGGTGGGGATGAGCTGCAGGGGGAAGGTCAGAGATTCGCAGACGTCCAGGCCGCCGCGCGCGGCCCCCACGGTGGCCTCGCGCGCGTCCGCCCAGGGCGGGGGCTCCACAGCGGCGGGCGGTGGTGCCACCGGTGGCTGGTCCGCGTGGGCTGACGGCGCCAGCAGCAGCAACAGCAGCAGACCCGCGCTCACGCCTTGAACTGCCACACTTCCACGTCCACGCCGCCATCCGGGGCTTCCGTGGCAAAGAGGGCAATGTGGCGCACGTCCGGGAAGTCCCGCATGCGCTCCTTCACCGTGGCAATGAGCTTTTCACGCATCTCATCATTGGTGCGGCCGGGAAAACCACCGCAGCCGTCCCCGTGCGCCGCCCAGCCCATGATGCGCGCGCTGATGGCCGGCACGTCATACGCCAGCCGCGCTGAGGAAGGCTCGCTGCCAAAGGAAGGCGCCCCGCCGGCTTCCGTCTCCAGATAGACCATCCGGGTGCCGGCAATTTCGCGGAATTCCGTCAGGGTCCGCTCAAAGAAGCGGTGGTCCATACACGCGCACAGGTAAGCCTTGTGCGCGGCGGATTTGATGGGTTCGTGGTGGTGTTTCTCGCCGTGGGGGAGCTGCGCCATGGCCCGGCACGTAGCATGGCCGGGCGCGGGCGGTCAGCGCGGGGAGATGGCGCGGGCGCAGAGTGCTAGCTGCGCCCGCGCGGTGCGCTCAGAGGAACGTGATGCGCAGGAAGTACGTGGTCACCACGTCAAAGTCGCCGTAGTCCCAGACGTGTGCAAACACCGCTGCCCCCGCCGGGATGCTGTAGGTCAGCTCAGAACACCCCGTGCCTCCGAAATCATCGTTGCGTGCAAGCCACACGACCCCGCTTGCGTCCCTCAGCTCAAGCAGCGTGTCGGCGTCCGGGCAGAGTCCGTCCGCGGTCTCAGAGACCGTGAAGCGGACCGCCTGGGCCGCTGCCCCGCTGTTCACGATCTGGAACACGTCTTCATCCCCTGCAACGCCAATGGCGGCCTGCACTATGGTGTCTGACGAGAACGTCTGCGGCACATTGGTCAGGCTGAAGTCATTGCCTCCCAGCATGCCAGTGCCACCGTTGGGGCCGCCCGTTGCGGGCGCGCCGTCATCATTGGGTTCCACCTCCGTCACCTGGTTCACCGTGGTGATGCGGAAGCTGACGCCGTACGCAGGGATGGCTGCGTTGTTGCCAAACTCAACCACGCGCACCAGGTAGTTGCCCGCCGTGGTGGCGGTGAACACCAGCAGGGAGCAGCCCCCAACGTTATCATCATTGCAGGCCAGGCGCGACGCGTCCGAGGCGCCGCAGGTGCTGGCGGTGGGCTCGGAGGCCTGCGGCGCAAGACGGATATCCACAATGGTATCCAGGCCGGAGGCACATTCACCGGGCGCTGCACTAAAGGTCTCCACCGTCAGCGTCTGACCCGCGGTCAGCGCCACCTGGTAGAAGTCCATGTCTCCCACCACATCAATGGACGCAGGCTGAACGATCCAGGTCCCGTTGCAGGCCGCGGGCGGTGCAATCACCTGCGGCGTGGCAACGGACGTGGTGCCTTCCGGGCCGGCACAGACGTTCGCGGCAACCTCGGTCACGGTCAGGGTGAACGGACCCGCTTCCGTGGCCGCAAACGGATGGACCACAATGGTCACCACGGTCCCGGCGGGAACCGCCGTGAACCCAATGGCCTCCTCCACCCCCGCTGCGAAAGTGTCCACGCAGACAACCTCAGGGAGCGCACAGTCCAGGAGGACCGTGAAGCCCTGGTCCGTGGCGGACTGCAAACTGACAGTCAGGTCTGTCTCGGCCGCACCCACGGTGTAACGGAAGAACACGTCACCAGCGGTGGGCTCCGCGCCCTGGCAGGTAGCGGCAATGTGGTCCGCAGCCGCCACCGTGGTGCCCGTGGCAGCCGTGCCGTTGGCCAGCGTGGTGCTGCCCTGGCAGGCCGCCGTCAGGACGTCCTGCGGGGTCTGGCAGCGGAACATGCCGCCCGCCACCGCGTTGCAGGTGTTGCCGGCGGCGCAGATGTTGGCCATGCCGGCCGGGTCACAGGCCGCGCCGTTCAACACCACGGGGGTGCTGGTGAGCGGCACCAGACGCGGAATGCTCAGCAGGCCCGTGCGGTCCTGCAGCACAACCTCAAAGCTGTCCACGCGGTTCTGGTTGAGGATGCCCTCCAGGTCCATGACGCCGGAGATGTAGACCGGCGCGCTGAGATCCGTGAACGTGGCCTGACCCTCTGCCGTGGGGAGGTCCACCGCAAAGAGGGAGCCAAGGTTGGCCGGGACGCCGTCCCCATTGCGGATGATGAGCTCCAACTGGTTGCCGGCCGCGTCCAGGACGGTCACCAGCGCGCGGAACACATCCCCCTCAACGTCTCCACCATCCACCGTCAGGGTCAGCGCATTGAACAGGCCGTTGCCGTTGGTGTCCGTGGCGCGCATCTGCGCGTCTGACAGCGTGGGCGCAGTGCCCGCAGCGCAGATGGAACTGCTGTTGCAGAGCAGCCCCTGCGCGCAACGGTTGGCCATGGAGGTGGGATCACACGTGGCCCCGGCACCAACCACGGCGCGCTCAAACACAAAGAGCGTGAAATCCCCGGTCTGGGTTGGGTTGTAGGCGGAGACCACCACGTTCAGCGTGGGGCTGCCCGCCACACCAAAGAGGCTGAGCTCTTCATCTGCGCCGCCGCCCGCCACGTCTTGACAGTGGGTCTCACTGCTGGCGTTGGCGCAGGCGGTGCGGACGCTCAGACCCTGATCCGTGTCACTGCGCAGTACAAAGAACACATCCGCGTTGGGCGCCTGCACCGCGTAGCGGAAAAACACATCCTGGCCACCCTGCTCCGAACAGCTGGTGGGCGTAAGGTCCGCGGCGCCCGTGGTGGTGCCGGCATTGCCCGTCTGACCGGTGACGGCCACCGGCGGGCTGGCGCACGCCATGGTGGCCGGGTTCTGGCAGGTGGTGCCCACGCAGGTGCTGTTGAACGCGCAGACGCTGGTTGGGGAGGTGGTGCTGCAGGTGCCGCCCGCCGGAGTGGCGGTGAGCGCGGTGAACTGCGCGTTGCGGGTGTTGCTGCGTGAACCTGCAGCGTCCAACAGGGTGATGTCCGCGCTGGCAAGCTGGTCCTGGTTCAGCACGCCGCCAACACCCGTCACACTCTGCACGGAGTCCGTGAACATGGCGCTGGGCGCAGCAAAGCCGAACGCAAACGTGCTGCCCAGGGATGAGCGGTTGCCGTTGGCATCTTCAAAGAGGACGTCCACGGGCTGGCCCGCGGCGTTCTTGAAGGCCACCTCATAGGCGTCCACATCCGCGTCCATATCTGAGCCGTCCAGCACAAAGCGGAACTCCTCAGCGCGCGGCGTGCCGTCCAGGTTGACCTTGTACGCATCCGCGCCGGTGAGGACGGGCGCAACCGCAGCCACACAGACAGCCAATGCGGAGCAGGTCAGGCCGGTGCCGCAGCGGGCGTCCACGCAGGGCTGGCCCACGGTGGCAATGGGGTCTTCAAAGATTTCCACCGTGAACGGGCCCTGGTCCTGCGGGCGGATGGCGGAGACCACAATGTGGTGCAGGGACATGGAGGCGGCATTCCGGATCACCACCACTTCCTGCGTTCCCGGGGCCAGGTCACGGCATGCAACCTCTGAGGCGGCATCCGCACAGGCGCTGCGCACGGACAGCGCGTGGTCCGTGGCAGAGGTCAGGACCACCCGCAGGTCCACCGGCACTGCGCTGGTCACGCGGCGCTGGATGAACACATCACCGCCGGCGGCGTTGAACGCGCAGAGCGGCTGGGCCAGGTCCCGCGTGGCCGCGGTGGTGCCAGTCAGGGGGGCCGTGCCGGTGTGGGCCACTTCATTGGCGCACGCCATGGTCAGGTCATTCTGCGGATCATCACAGGCAAACGTTCCGCCCGCCGCCGGCGCGCAGGCCAGCGTTCCGCCGCAGCGGTTCAGCACAGCATCCGGGTCACAGGCCGCACCCGCGGCAAGGACGGGACGCAGGCTGGCGTCCAGCACAAACGCACCCTGGGCCGCAGCCGAGTGCGCACCCACAAACACAAACACGGTCTGACCGGCGGTCAGGTTGGGCAGCACGGCGGACTCCGGGAAACCGGGGCCGGCGCGGTCCTGGCAGAGCACTTCCACGCCCGCGGGAGCGCAGGTGGAGCGGAGGGTCAGACCCTGGTCCGTGTCTGATTCAAGGCGCAGGACGAGATCCCCGGCCACCGCTGCGGTGAACGTGAAGACCGTGTCACCGCCGCCGTTGGGCTGGCAGGTGCCGTTGGAGTGGTCCGCCAGCGTGGCGGTGGTGCCGGTGTTGTTGCCCAACGCCAGCGTGGCGGGCGCGGTGCAGATGGCGCTGGTCATCATCCCGCTGGAGGCGGTGCCGGATGAAGCCACCGTGCCGGATGAAGCCACCGTGCCGGATGAAGCCACCGTGCCGGAT
>Ga0163144_10010170_pt1 | contig 20096 bp, 19 predicted proteins | sample OliLak19BULKMAT1_FD_123175 | JGI IMG/M metagenome (GOLD analysis project Ga0163144, IMG submission 123175) | Freshwater microbial mat bacterial communities from Lake Vanda, McMurdo Dry Valleys, Antarctica - Oligotrophic Lake LV.19.BULKMAT1 | ecosystem: Environmental > Aquatic > Freshwater >... | reverse complement strand
GGCCAGTGTCAGGCCCTGTTTGCCAGCCGTCGCCTGCGTACCCCACTCGCCTTGCTGACTCAACCAGTCAAGCTTGAATTCGACCGGTGCAGATGGGCTACCCGCTGGAGTATTCATGACGACTCTCTCTTTGACCTCTCGGCTGACGTTATATAGCCCATTCCATCGCCGATATCGAGAAGCAGATTCCCACCAATCACCAAACCGCCTATAAATAGGCTCTAAAATCCCCCTGGAACGCCTCATGTCCCGTGTGTGTGCCCTGCTTTTCCTGTTGCTCGCCTGGCCTGCCGTCGAGGCTGCCAGTCTCCCGCCAGCCCTGCGCGCCGATGCAGATGCACTGATTCAGGAGGTGAGCACAACACCTACCACTGTCACCAATCGCGGCGATCGGGCAGACCGCCTGTGGACATGGGCCAATGCCGTCGCCATGGCAGGGGTGGTTTTGCCCGTCCATCTGACGCAGATCATCACCTTTGCCACCAATGACCGATCTGAAGCCAGTGCCGTCGACAAGCAGCTCGACGAGGCCATAGCTGAACTCGCCATTCTCGACCAGACGCCGCAGATGCTGGGCTCGATCACGATCACCCCCGGCCCTTTCATCGCTGCTTCCCACGCGCAGATTACCCAGCAGATCACCATTGGCAGTCGTGCCATAACGCCCGGCAGTGGGTTCCTTATTGGCCGTCATTTCATGAGCGACTTCGGTGAGTGGCAGATCACCGAGCCTGGAGGCGACAACTACCTCACCATTGCCTCTTCCAACCCGGCGGTAAATTTTGTCGCCGATCGCGTGCCGTTTCCAGGCATGCATGGTGGGTTCCGTGGCACAACACAACGAATCGCCTTCCGGATCGCCAGCGGCTCACTCGTAACCGGCGACGTGGTCACCATCACCTATGGAGATCAGAGCCAGGGCAGCAAGGGGTTGCTGATGCCCTCAATTGCCAACGACAAGATGCAGTTGCCGATCTATATCAGTTTCGAACAGCGAGGCGCATTCATTGGCTTGCCATTGCAAACGGTTGTGATCAGCGGTGGCTCATTGCAGGGTGTTGCCGCCTTCGCGCCATCGGTGGTGGCGGTCGATGAGGCATTCTCCATTTCGGTACGGGGTGAAGACTCGCGTGCCAATCGGGCGACCGGAAAGATGCCCGGCTGGAAAGTTCTTGCCAACAAAACACCATTGACGGAAATCGCCGCCGGTGGAGACGCCATCACCGTAGTCGACAATCTGCGGCTGATGACACCCGGTGTCTGGCACGTTCGCGTGGAGAGCCTGGATGGCTCGATCAAAGGTCATGGCAATCCAATCCTCGTTGAAGCATCTCCCACCCGGCGAATCTACTGGGGAGACACACACGGACACTCGGGTTTTGCCGAAGGCATGGGCAGTGCCGAAGGTTTCATGCGTTATGCCCGTGACGATGCCCGCCTGGACTATGCCACGCACAGCGAACACGACATTTTCATGGATGATGGGGAATGGGAAGTTCTGCGCCAGCTGGTCAGCAAATATACACAGGAGCAGAAGTTCATTGCGTTTCTCGGCTATGAGTGGACTGTCGACAATCGCTTTGGGGGACATCACAACATCCTCTTTCGTACACCAGTTGATCGCCAGCGATTTGATGGACGCCGCTTTCCAACGCTGCCTAGTCTGCACGCAGCGATACGGGCGTCAACGCCTGTGCGTGACATTCTGTCGATCCCGCACGCCCACAACGCCGGCGACTGGCGTCTGGCTGACCCGGAGATCACCAGACTGGTCGAGATCATGTCGATGCATGGGAACTTCGAATGGTTCGGTCGCATGTATCTCGAACAGGGTCATCAGGTTGGCTTCATGGCTGCGTCAGACAACCACATGAGCCAACCCGGTTATGGCGCACCCATTGGCGGGTCGCTGTCTCAACGGGGCGGGCTGGGTGCGGTGTTTGCAACTGACAAGACAACCGACGCGATCTTCGATGCACTCCGGGGTCTGCGTACTTACGCAACCACGGGTGATCGCATCATCCTTGATTTCGAGGTCAACGGCTCGCCCATGGGTACGCGTGTGCCCATGGACAAGAACAGAAAACTGAAGGGTCGTGTGATCGGTACAGCACCGCTGGAATCGGTATCGATCCTCAAGAACGATCAGCTGCTCTGGTCACAGTCATATGCTGCTACCGACTTTCGTCGTGGTGAACCGACCCAATTGGCCATCAGTTTCAATTCGTCCTCTGAACCGATCAATCAACGTGATAGTCCGCGCGGATACCGCCCATGGGTCGGAACACTGGACGTGCAGGGAGCAACCGTCGTCGAGGGCCATGTCGCGACCAATGCTTCCACCAGCCTGTCTTCCATCAAACCCGCCGCAGACGGCGAGTGGACATTCAGAACGGCCAGTCGTGGCGCTGCCAGCACGCTGATCGTGACACTGGACGCAGTCAAAGCCGGCGCCATTCTGACGCTCAATATTGAAGGTGGTCAGGAATTTGGCGGTGCGCCGCCGATCTATCGACAGCACCAATCGCTGGAGCCCGCCACACTGCAGGTACGACTGACTGATCTGAAAAGTGGCGCCGTGGTCGCGAGAATTCCTGCGCCGGACTACCAGGACGAGATATCGGTCCGCCGATTGGCGAACAGAGGAACGCTCGAAGCGAACTTTGAAGTCGAAGACACCGGGCTTCTCGAAGGCGATTATTACTACGTTCGTGTCATCCAGAGCAATGATGCCATGGCCTGGTCGAGCCCCGTCTGGGTGGGTGGCAGGGCGCCTCAATGACCGCAGCCAACAGTTCGTTTGAGCTGCACCCACAGCTTGCAAAGGACACATTGTTGGTAACTGACCTGGCGCTGTGTCGTGTCCTGCTCATGAATGACGCCCGTTATCCATGGTGCATCCTCGTACCAAGAATTCCGGATGCGCGTGAAATTTTTGATCTGCCTGCGTCAATACAGACTGACCTGTGGCGCGAGGTCAGCCTTTGCGCGCAGCGTCTTTCAATGCTGACCAAGGCTGGCAAGATGAATGTTGCGACACTGGGTAACCTCGTGCCACAACTGCATATCCATGTCATCGCCCGAAATGCTGGTGACGCAGCGTGGCCGCAACCGGTGTGGGGCAAGGGCGAGCCGCAGCCTTACACTACGCGAGCCGCAACGAGGCAGGTGGAAGCGCTACAGCTTACATTCGCTCGATGATGGTGGCAGTTCCCATGCCACCCCCTGTGCACATGGCGATCAGTGCAGTCTGTTTGTCCAAACGCTCGAGCTGATCCACTGCGGTGCCAATGAGCATACCGCCGGTTGCTCCGATCGGGTGACCCAGCGCGATGGCGCCACCGTCGACGTTGACCACGCTGTGATCAACATCGAGATCCTTCATGAACTTCAGTACAACCGCAGCAAATGCCTCGTTGATTTCCCACAGATCGATATCCGACTTCTTCATGCCGGCCTTGTCGAGGCAACGCTGGGCAGCAGGCGCTGGCGCGGTCAACATGATCAGAGGCTCGGTCCCAGCCGTCGCCACCTGCCGGATCTTCGCTCGTGGCTTCAGGCCATGAGCCCTGGCAAACTCCGGGCTCACAACCAGTACCGCACTGGCACCATCAACAACTCCGGATGAATTGCCAGCATGATGTACGTGATTGAGCAGGCCCGCCTTCGGATACACCTGCTTCACCATATCGATGAAGGGGCGACTGAATCCTTCAGCATGCATCCCCGCCATTTTTGCAAATGATGGTTGCAGATCCTTCAGGCTCTCGAGTGTCGTGCCGGGACGTGGATGTTCATCACGACCCAGCGCCAGCGTGCCGTCCAGATTGTTGATGGCAATCAGCGAACGATTGAAGCGGCCATCCTCGATGGACTTCATGGCACGGGTCTGGCTCTCCACGGCATACCGATCCACGTCATCGCGGGTGAACCCTTCGAGCGTCGCAATCAGATCTGCGGAGATACCTTGCGGGACCTGTGGACGAATGTCGCGCAGGTGTTCGTTATTGGCGTGAAACCCGTTGGCGTGCAGTGGTGAATAGCGCGACATGAATTCCACACCACCACCAATCACCACTTCCTGCTGCCCGCTCATGACGCCCATGGCGGCGAAGTTCACAGCCTGCTGGCCACTCCCGCAGAATCGGTGCAGGGTTACCCCGGTCACCGAAATCGGCCAGCCTGCGTCGAGCACGGACATGCGGGCGATGTCATGTGCATGATCACCACTGCCGGTACCACAGCCAAGCACCACATCCTCGATGACCGCAGGATCAATACCCGTTTTGTCCCGTAGACCATTGAGAACCTGCGCCATGCACCGCTGCGGATGGAGATTACTCAGGGAGCCGACACCGGGTTTGCCCCGGCCACGCGGTGAACGAACCGCATCAATGATCCATGCCTCACGCATACGAGCCTCGTCATTCAGGTGGAAAACGCCCGATTCTGTCGACGCCGGCCCATGAAGGCAAGTTTTCACTATTCCATCAGGCGAATCTCGCCGGCAAAAAACCCGGTCGAACTGATGCTGACAGGAACCCGCAATCCACCCCGACTGCCATACTTGATGGCGACGTCGAAGGTTTCATCGTCGCTGACGACCCGGAACTCACACTGATCACCGGAGCCCTTGGTCAGCGAAAACACGTACAGACTGCGACCGGTATGAACATTGCCGAGATCTTTGCAAGCCGGCGCCATCCAAAGCGCACTGACCAGATCGATCCCGGGTTTGACAGCTTCGTTGGGTCGTTGCTCACCGTTCTTGCGATAGGTCACTTCACCATCGGCCACCGTCACCAGACGCTCCTTGCTGTTGTCCCGGTGGTGATACTCATAGCTGGTTGGCTGTGGGCCGCCGGCAGACACCGTGCCTTTTGCGGTGAAGCGTGCGCGCAGCGCCTTGATCAGTTCCATCAGGCCGAGCGAGACCGCTTCGCCCTGAACAACGTACTCGGTGCCCGATACGTCCATCGACAGTCGGATTTCGCCTGCCTCCGCCGTACCCATATAGGCCATGTAGTGAAGTTCGATCGATTTGGCAAACGCAGGCGAGGACAGCCCGAGAAGGGTTCCTGCGAGTACTGAAGCAAACCATCGGGCCAATGTTTTCATAGGCGTGATTCTCCGGCGCGGTACATGTACTCAGGCTGAAGGCAGCGGGATATTCTGGCCGAGAGGGGGCACATCATACCCGCGCTGCACCGCAGGTCGATCCGCAACCGTGCGATACCAGCGCAGCACGTTCGGGTAGTCCACGAGATTCATCTCCTGATATTCATAGCGGGAAATCCACGGCCAGCAGGCGATGTCGGCAATCGAATAACGGCCGCCGACGTATTCCGCTGATCCCAGGCGCTGATCGAGAACACCGTACAACCGGCGCGCCTCTTCCCGATAGCGGGTCTCCGCGTAAGGCGACTTGCCTGGATTGAAGCGAACAAAATGATGAACCTGACCGAGCATCGGTCCGAGCCCGCCCATCTGCCACATGAGCCACTGCATCGTTGCCCATCGATCAGTACCCCACAACTCTGGATCATACGTGTCGGCAAGATAGGCAAGGATCGCGCCAGATTCCATGAGCTTCACTCCTGTGGCCCGATCCACCAGTGCCGGAATCTTGTTATTGGGGCTGATGCTCAAAAATTCGCGCGTGAACTGCTCACCTTTGGTGATGTTGATGCTGTGAACCTCGTAGGCCAGCTTCATTTCTTCGAGGGCAATGGAAATCTTGCGACCGTTTGGTGTCGCAAAGGTGTAGAGATCAATCACGCAGTTCAGCCCGACGCAGGTCGCGGCATGGTACAGAATCCGGCCATGAAACGCTCAATCCGCAAAATCGTTGCGCAATCGGGCGGATGCACGGCGGGAGTGTGATCTGCATCACTCGCAGCCGGTTTGGATTTGAGTGACCGAAGCCGATAGGCGACTCTTGCCCAGCGGATATCCGGACGCCCGATTTGCCTTCACCCCTGCAGAACAAGGACCAGCTGCCGTGCTCGAGCTGACGCCCTGGTCGATTCCTCCACTGCTTGCTGCGCTGGTCGCTGCCGCATTGTATACGCGTGTCCGGTTGAACGAACACGTACCCGGTGTGAACGGGCTCCTCATGTTGATGCTGGTCGTCGGTTTCGCCTCAATCGGGCAGGCCCTGGCCGTGCTCCTCGTCGATTCACGACTCAAGCAGCTTGCGACCCAGATCGCCTACATTGGCATCATTCTCGCGCCGATTGCGTGGTTCTCATTCTGCATCAGCTATTCTCGCCGTCAGATCCATGTCTCCCGTCAAATGCTCAATGTGATTGCGGTGATTCCAGCCGTGACACTGATCGTTGCGCTGACCAACGATTTCCATCACCTGCTCTGGGCACCAGGGGGTAATGGCACCAAAGCCGAGCCTGGCATCTGGTTCTATGTCCAGGTGGCATACAGTTATGTTCTGGTGATCGGTGGCAGTGCAATTCTCGCCTTCATGCTGTCGGTCTCGCAGTCCAGTTGGCGGCCCATCACGGCCGTCATCGCCGCACCAACCGTCGCCAGCCTCGGCAGTGTCATGACCCTCGCCACTCAGCGGGGATTGGGCGAATTCGACCTGCACGCGCTGGGTTTTGCGATCGGCGCGTGGATACTCTATCGAGGGGTATTGCGGTCCGGTCTGCTGGATACCATACCGGTGGTACGCGATCAGGTCGTGAATCAGCTGAGCGATCCGGTGGTCGTCGCCAGTCATCGTGGCATCATCATCGATGCCAATCAGGCCGCCTTGACCATGTTCGCCATGCCTCGCGAAGAAGTGATCGATCGCACGATCGCCCAGTTCATGTCCAACTGGCCGCCAAACGATCTCGCCAGGAAAGGCTCGGCAAACGCCGAGATCACCATCGGCGGGCAGATCTTCGACGTCGCCTTCTCCAGCCTGGCCCCGTCGGCCAACCTGTCAGACGTCGTGCTGGTATTTCGCGACGTGACGGTCCGCCGCGAAGACGAGCGTCGCCTGCGGAAAATGCAGAAGGAACTCGAACGTCTGGCCCACACCGATGCGCTGACCGGGCTCTACAATCGCCGCATCTTCATGCAGCGGCTCGAAGAAGAGGTGGAACGGGTTCGACGCCATGGCAAGGCGCTATCCGTCCTCATCTTCGATCTGGATTTTTTCAAACAGGTCAACGACACCTACGGTCACGACACCGGCGACGTGGTGCTGGTTGCAGTGGCACGGCTCGCCACCGAAGCCAAACGGATGAGCGACGTTGCCGCGCGCCTGGGCGGTGAAGAATTTGCTCTGCTGCTTCCGGAAACGGATCAACAGGGCGCTGTGCAACTGGCTCAACGACTACGATCGGCCATCGAGAAGAACCTGTACCTGAGCACGTCCGGTACACCCGTGAAAGTGACCGCAAGTATTGGCGTCGCTACCGCGAGCGCAGAAGCCAATGAAATGGACAAGTTGCTCAGTTCGGCAGACCGACAGTTGTATCGAGCCAAGAACAATGGGCGCAACCGGGTCTGTTCGACCATGCTCTGAATGCAGGCTAGAACCTGATAGTGGTTGCGGCCAATCAGTGCCTGAGACTCAGTGTCACTGCGCCGCCACCTTCAAGTGCCTCATAACTGAATGCGACTGCATGGGTATCGCCGGTAAAAAATGCCTCCCGGACAAAGGCTGCCATGAAGTGACCAATCGCGCTGCCCACCAGTACGTCACTCAGATGATGTTTGCCTGCCTCGACACGCGCCCAGGCGGTACCGGCCGCGAGTAACTGCGACCCGGCAACCACACCCAATCGTGCGGGTTCCGACAGATCCATCGAGTTGACGTTGTATGCCGTCATGGTGGCCAGGGCTTGTGTTCGCCCGGCATGGCCGGATGGAAACGATTTGTCATTTTTCCCATTTGGCCGCTCACGGCCAACCACTTCCTTGAGCCCCACTTCCACTGCACCGGTCAGGGCAACCGCTGCGAGTCCGGCACCCAGCCCGGACAGCTTGGCACCAGCCGAATCACTGGGAGCAACCAGTGCGGTGCTGATCCACAAGCCCGTCGTCACCTTCTGCAGATCATTGCTCACACTGCCTGCGTCACTGCCAAACAATGGCTGATGATCAATCGCCCAGTCGGTGAGCCGGGCATCGGCATTTTCGATCTTCAGCAATCCAGCCGCGACAACAGGCACCCAGGTACCGGGTTGTGTTGCTGCCGTTCTGGCCGCCTGCCATGCTTCTCCAGCACCTGGCCATCGCGCGTTGACGCCGTGACTGCCACCACTGGTAACACAGCCACTGAGCGCAAACGCAAACGCCATCAGACAAACAACACGCGTCATGCGCCCCCCCCACCCGGTTGTGGGTTATCTTGTTGCCGATAAACTATTCGGGTTGTATTGGTGCAAGAGCATCATTCGCCGCCGCGGGTGCTCCACCTGTGGTGAGTTCAGGAGGAGCAGCCTCGCCTTCAGTCAGTGAATCTTCCGAAGTTCTGGCCAGCAGTTCGTCCGCGCCTTGAAGCATCTGTTCGGCGAGATAGGCGGCGAGCTTGTAGGAACCGGCGATGCGCGACGAGGACAGGAAATACTCGTTCTCTCCAGCGCCCTGTTTCAGTTGGAGCGTGTACTCACCCTTCCCATCGACGACGGTGAAAGCCCCTTTATCTGTCCTGGCAGCATCTTGCCCGACTGCAGCCACGTCACCCAGCCCAAGTACACGCAGATTTTCGAAGCGCTCAGCAAAGCTGGTAGACATCTCCTGATTCGCGGCAACACCGTCGAGCAGCCAGCCTTCTTTGCCCTTTTCCAGCTTGAAGCCAACCGGGCTGACCACCGATTTGACTGCACCATCGGCTGCCAGCAAAGCCTTGTCCAGCCACTCCTCGGCTTTGACCGGTGCCTGAAAGTTGCTGAACGCGACCGAGTAAACAGAATCCGAACCTTCCCGACGCGCATGTACACGCTGGAAACCAGGCGAAGTACCAAGCCACACATCGCCGACCACTTCTTCACCCTTGTAAAAAGTCAGGTGGCGCTGAAATTTTACAGACGTCACTTCAAACCGCCCGGTACTGGATTCCGTCGTGGATACCGGCCAGGGGGAAGCAAAATTCGCGAAGTCATTAACCAGCTTGTCCGCCTTCGCCGCATCCACCGGAACCGCTCCGATCAGCCACTTGCTGTCCTTGCGCTCGAGTTCAATGCTCTCGGTCTGATCCGCAATCAACACCCGATCAACCGTCGCCGGATCGAAATCGAGGAGTTTGGTCGATGAGCCATCGTCGCCACGATCATTCAGGACAAACGCTGCGACCAGAAGCAGTTGCGCCAGCAGTATGGCTCCCAGAATTCCCAGGCGACCGTTCATGCTGCACCTCCCTGCATCCACGCCAGCACTTCGCGCTGCTTGCGACGTCGCAACTGGCGATACACCAGATACACGATGAGAACACCGAACATTGCCAGCACATAGCTCACAAGTTCCAGGGTGCTGCGCTCGTTTGCCTCCAGCGGCGGCAGCGTACGATTGAAATTGCCGCGAGCGCGAATCCCGGTGAGGCTCTCATCTTCCAGCGACCAATCAATCAGGTTGGCCATCATCTGCACGGTATTGCCATAAAACGTCCCATCGGCCGCGCCGACCATGCGCAGTGTCTGATCGGCCAGGAAACCGTTCGACGCAAAGACAAACAGACGCGCCGACTCCGGCGAGTGCTCGATCACCGAGCCAAACACGGGTCTGTTTGCATCCTTGTCAGCGGTTTGATTTTCGGCTGCCGTAGCGTCTGGCTGCTCAGCAGCGGTCAGCAGCGGTGAGGGTTTACCTTTGAAGAAGGATTCGAATCGGCCGCGCAAGCCAACGGCGATCATCTGACTGGCAAGCTCTCCCTGCGGTGTAAATGCAGACAGTCCCTGATCGTCGTACTTGGGAATGACGTTGGTGTCGGTTGACGTCCAGCTGCCTTCACTGGAGGTCAGCAGCGGCGTCACTTCAAGCGCATTTTCTGCCGATTCACTCAGGATGATCGGTGACGCCCAGGGAACGGTTAGTTGCGATAAACCATCAAATACAGGCAGATCTGCCATGCCGGAATCGCGCACGTCGACAAAATAGGGATAGTCCAGCATGACCAGTTCCTGGAAGCTGAACCCACTGACTTTGCGCGTGACCGGCACCGGAAACGGCGTGTTCTGCGGATCCATCACCAGCGATTTGCCGATGTTCACACCATGATGTTCCAGCCACTCTTCGAGGCCCGTGGTCTGCGGTGTCGCCACCAGACTCTGCTCTTCAAGCAGCGCATCAAAGGACGCTGCCGCCAGTACCACAGTGCCACCCTGCATCAGATATTGGTCGACCGCAAACAGCTGTTTGTCGCTCAGACCCTCAGGGTCAACCAGCATCAGCATCTCGACACCGGCAGGCACCCGACCTTCATCCAGCGTGGTCGCCTCCACCTCGAAATCGCTGGCCAGGAAATCGCGTAGCTGCGTGAATTGACTGCCCTGTTGTGGCATGAATGGAGACTGTCCACCCACCGGAGTGGGCGTCACCAGAGCAACCCGCTTCAGCAGCCCAGTGGCAAATCGCTTGAGCCCTTCTTCGATGCCCTTGGTCGTCGCTTCTTCGGTGAGCCCGTCAGGCAGCGGGATCTGCACGACCAGACCATTCTGATGCAGTGTCAGATAGAAGTAGAACTGGTTGGCATCGAGCAGGCTCAACGCCATCGGCTGGAATCCATATTGCTGCGCAATGTCTTGTGCCAGCGCGCCGTCCCCTGCCTCCGGATCAAGGATCTCGATCTTGAACTTGTCACCTGATTTTGCGGCGAGTCCGTTCAGTGCCTTGTTCAGGACTTCACGGTAGCCGACCAGTGCCTCCGGCAATTTTGCATCCGACGACAGATAACCCTTGAACGTGACAGGTTCATTGATGCTGGCGAACAGCGAGTCACCACCCTGGAAGCCGTACAGCACTTTCTTGATACTGCGCGTGAGATCGAACTCGGGATTGCGCAGTTGCACATCGAGATCGGACTCGCCAATGGCCTTGACTTCGATCAGGTCACGAAAGCTGAGTACCTCGTACTTGTCACCATAAACCACCAGTACATCGAAGTAGGCATTGACCAGGCTGGCCTGATGGCGATCAGCAACCTGGAAAGGCACGGCACGAATGCTGTACTTGGTATTGGCCTCGTCTTCAAGCTCGGGATTGGACGCAGGATCGACGATTTCTACTCGAACTTTGCCGTTGCCCGCTTCTTCATACTCGCGCAACAGGTCTTTCATCCGGGGGGCCAGCGGGGCCAGCAGGGGATGTGTCTTGTCGCTGAAATAACCACGAATCAGCAGAGGTTCACGCAATTGGCCGAGGTAGGCACGTGTGGCATCGGAGATTGAGTAGATGCGTCCTTCGGTGAGATCAAATCGAAAGCCACCCACATTGGCCAGCCAGACATTGGCCAGCAGCAGATTGCCGACCAGCAACGCCGTACCCCATTGCCAGTTCCTGTGCGTTGTCCTGTTGCCGTCGCGCGCCCAGCGTTCACGCGTCAGTGCATAGACATTGAGCGCAAGGAAAACCACTGCAATCGAGAGGTAGTAATACAGGTCGCGCAGATCAAGCACACCCCGTGTGATCGACTCAAACCGCGAGCCCGCACCCAGTGACAGCAACAGATCCGCAAGCCAGCCACCTGCGAGGGATACCAGCAGCGTCGAACCCAGCAAATAGAAGATCCCGCAGACGAGGGCAGCCAGCAACAGTGCAACAATCTGGCTATCCGACCGTGCGCTGACATACAGCCCGATGGCAAGATAGGCGGCACCCAGCAGCATGGCTGCAAGGTAGCCAGCAATGACCGGGCCCCAATCAAGATCTCCAACAAAGGCAACGACGATGGGCAGCGGCAGGGTCAGCACGAGTGCGAGTCCAAGCAGCATCCAGCAGGCGAGGAATTTGCCGAGTACAAATTCCCATGTCGTGGCCGGCAACGTGGCGATGAACTCGAGTGTCCCGGACCTTCTCTCCTCGCTCCACATGCGCATCGTGATTGCGGCCGACAAAAAGATCATCAGCACCGGCATCCACTCGAACATGGGTCGGACATCGGCGATATTGCGTGCAAAAAACGCTTCCATCCAGAAGAACACAAACAAGGTCACCGCCAGAAAGGCACCCAGGAAGAGATAGCCGATCGGGGCGCCAAAAAAGAGGCTGAGCTCCTTGCGTTCGATCTCTCGAATGATTGACAGCCTCATGCTGCAACCTCCTCATTCACGCGACGGAAGATGGTCTCAAGATCCTGCTGAACCGGGGTAATTTCCTGGATCGCAGCACCACTGCCTACCAGCGCCCGGGCAACCTGCGCGGCGCCTGCGTCGACAGCGCCCGTGACTTCGAGCATCCAGGCCCCGTCATCGATGGCGAGATTGGTAATTGCCGGCAGGGCGCGCAGTACGTTTTCGATATCCCCACCACTGGCACGAACCCGCAAAGTACTGGTGTGCACGAGGTCGGCAAGACGTTCATCGACCACCAGCCTGCCCTGGCGCAGGATCAGCGCCCGATCACAGATCGCTTTGACCTCCTGCATGATGTGGGTCGAGAGAATCACTGTGGCATGTTCGGCCAACTGACGGATCAGCGAACGCATGTGCTGGGTCTGGGAGGGATCAAGGCCGTTGGTCGGTTCATCCAGGATGAGAAACTTCGGGCGGTGCAGAATCGCCTGCGCGACACCGACCCGCTGCTTGTAGCCGCGCGAAAGTGTCGAAATCGGTTCGAGCAGCTTCGGCGCAAGCTCAGTGGCATGAATCGCGGCTGGCACCACCCTGGCGGGATCGAGTCCACGCAATCGAGCGGCATAGGCCAGATAGTCGGCAACCGTCAGCTCCGGATAAATCGGCAGGCTTTCCGGCAGGTAGCCGATGTTGGCCTGCGTCGCTTCGGGATGATTCGCAACATCGACGCCATCAATTCTCACCAGGCCCGCCGAGGGCTCAAGGTAAGCCGTCAGCATTTTCATGATGGTGGTCTTGCCAGCGCCGTTGTGGCCAAGCAGGCCAACCACTTCACCAGGATTGATCGAAAAGGAAACATCATCTACGGCGACGAAGTCTCCATAACGACGTGACAGATTGACTGCCTCCAGCATGCCTTGCTCCTCTGTCTCACTTGCGGAGGTGGCACGGTATGCGCTCTGCTCAAAATTTCAAGGGGTACACGATTCAGCTGGTGTTAAGATTTCCCGATGACAGAAACCGTGCAAATCGTCGGACCAGCAGGAACCCTGGAAGCGATGCTGGATCGTGTGGCATCAGACTCCGCCAGGATTGCGATCCTCTGCCACCCACATCCTCTCTACGGCGGCAGCATGCATGATGGGGTACTCGACGCGGCTGCATCGGTACTGCGGAACCAGGGTGTCAGTGTGCTGCGTTTCAATTTTCGTGGTGTCGGTCTGAGCGACGGTCAACATGCAGGCGGCGAGGGAGAGGCCGATGACCTCGCGGCGGTCGCCGCGTGGGGGCTGGAAACTTGTCAACCAGAATCCATTATCCTGGTTGGTTATTCCTTCGGCGCGGCGGTGGCGTGGCGAGCAGCCCACCTGCTGCCAAAGCTTGCGCGTCTGGTCCTCATCGCACCACCTGCAGGCATGATGTCCTTTACCGCGCCAGCTCCAGCGTGTCCGGTGCATGTGGTGTACGGCGATGGTGACGAGTACATCAACGCAGCCGCATTGGCTGCGTGGACAGGCGTCACCCGACATCAGGTTGATGGTGCCAACCACTTTTTCATGGGTGAATGGCAGGGACTGTCTGCGGCGTTGGCCGCCGCACTGAAATAAACGCCAATCAGACGACCGGTACGCCGGTCATCCATTCGTGCAAAAACCAGAAAGCGCCATAACCCGCCAGGCCGACGAGCACTGGCAGGCCTAACTCCGCAGGCACGAATTTGTTGCGCCCGGTAATGATCGCGCCAAACGGAATGTTGGATGTCGCCGCCGCAAACGGTACCCATTGAGCGCCAAGTTTTTTCGCTTTCTTGGCGTCCAGCAGCAACGTGCCGATGCCAGCCAGTGCCAGGAATGTTCCAAAAAACGCCAGTGACACGTAGTCTCCATTGACAACGATGTGGCACAGCGACCAGAGAATGACGGACCACTGAAATGGATGCCTCGTGATGCGGAGCAACCCTCGTGTCTCCACACCCTGCGCAAGCAGCTTTTCCCCACCTACCTGGGTGGGATTCCTGACCAGAAAGCCACCGAGCAGAAAAGTGGTCGCGATCGGCATGATCACCTTGGGAATCCAGTTCAGGTCGGGATTGGGAAACCAGGCGTACTCATACCGGGGAACATCCACATACTGGTAGATGAGAAATCCGAGCGTCGCCAGCGAAACCAGTGAGTAGAGACCCAGAAACCCTTGCTCGCCGATGGCGGTGACAACCGTCGGACGAATCGACGTGCTCGATAGTCCGAAGTGTGTGACGAGCAACAGGAGACCCGCAATCAGTACTTCAACCATGACATTTCCCGGCGACGCTTTGTGAGATCTTACGCCTTGACGTATCCAGGGCGAACCTTTTGCCGTGCCCAAGCAGTGCAGCAACCTCGATGGGCTATCTGCCTTCACGAGCAGTGATCGTTCCGACCGGCGATTCTGAGATACTGGTGGCCTCAACGATGATCGGAGGTGCCACTTTGCGAACAACCATTCAATGCCTGTCCATGGCCACAGCATCCATGTTCATCACACCCGCCGCATTGGCACTGGATGCTGCCTGCACACCGCTGATCGAGGCCAGTGAAGCCAAGGTGGCAAAATCCGCCTGGCACGCCATTTCGCAGATCGATGACTTCAAGACTGAGGTGATCAAGGCCGATGGCAGATTTTTCATGTTCATGAATGACCAGTGGATAGTCGCTCCGATGAACATGGATGAGGTTGAGCGGCAGACTGTCGCCAGCATGCAAAGTGGCGAAATCAAGGTGACCGGATGTCAGTCTGCCGGGATCGAGATGGTCGATGGAATCGAGACCCGCGTACTGGTTTATACCGTTGAACTGCCTGGCAGCGGAATCCCCGCCGCGCAAACACGCATCAACCTCGGTGTTGCGGACAAACTCCCCTACAAGCAGGGCAGCGCAGCCGGTGAGACCAGGCAGAGCACGACCTATCGCTACACTGGCGTGAAACCGCCGATCTAGCGATGCTCCGAAACAGACGCACAGGTCCGTTGCCCAAAGCAGCGGGGAATGAGCCAGGAATGATCAACAAGCGACCGGAGAAATCCGGCCGCTTCTGCAGGTTACGCTGCCGAACTAACTCTTGAACTCCGCGACGAGACCGGCGATCGATTGTTTTGCATCACCAAACAGCATGCGGGTGTTTTCGCCAAAAAACAGGGGATTGTCGACACCCGAAAATCCGGACGCCATCGAACGCTTGAGCACAAATACGGTCCGCGCGTGATCCACGTTGATGATCGGCATCCCGTAGATCGGGCTGTTTTCATCATTGCGGGCTGCAGGGTTTACCACATCGTTGGCGCCAATGACGACGGCAACGTCGATATTGCTCATGCGCGGATTGATGTCATCCATTTCGACCAACTGGTCGTAAGGCACATTGGCTTCGGCCAGTAAAACGTTCATGTGTCCTGGCATGCGGCCGGCAACCGGATGGATGGCGTACGTCACTTCAGCCCCATTCTTCTCGAGCAGTTCACCCAGTTCACGAACGACGTGTTGAGCCTGTGCGACCGCCATCCCATAGCCAGGAACGAAGGTGACTGAGGATGCGGACTCCAGAATCAGGAACGCGTCCTCTGCAGTAATCGGCTTCGCTTCACCTTCGACCTTGCTGGCGGTTTTCACGGATCCGAAACCGGAGAACAGCACGTTTGCCAGGGATCGGTTCATCGCCTTGCACATGATCTGCGTCAGGATAATGCCCGATGCACCGACCAGTGCGCCCGCAATAATGAGGATGTTGTTGTGGATGGCAAAACCAGCGGCGCAGGCTGCGAGGCCTGAGTAACTGTTGAGCAGGGAAATCACCACTGGCATGTCTGCACCACCGATCGGGATAACAGCCATCACGCCAAACAGCAGACTGAGGCCGATCAGCACATACAGCCACACTGAGGTTACCGAGGGATCAAGGCACAGGAAGACGCTGGACACGACAATGCCACCGAGGATCAACGCGTTAACAAGCCGTTGGGCGCCGAACACGATGGCTTTGCCGGGCATGACTTCTGCCAGCTTGGCAAATGCAATGAACGACCCCGAGAACGTCACACCACCGATCAGGATCGACAGTGCAATCGTGATCAGAATGAACAGCGTATTGTTGGGTTCATAGAGCGCCGCCCATCCCACCAGGAGACTGGAGAGACCACCGGAACCATTGAACAATGCAACCATTTCCGGCATCGAAGTCATCTCGACTTTTTTTGCCGCCCACCAGCCAATGGCAGCGCCGACAATGGCGCCGCCGATGATCCACTCAAAGGTAATGATCTGCCTGTCGAGCAGGGTCACGACGATCGCAATAAGCATCGCCCACGCCGACCAGGTGTTGCCACGCACCGCAGTTGCTGGTGAACCCAGCATCCTCAACCCGACGATGAAGAGCGCAGCGGCTACGATGTAGCCGATATTGACGAGTTCAGCGCTCATGCCTTGCCTCCCTTCGCGTTCGGATCAACTTTTTTCTTGAACATGCCCAGCATGCGGTTGGTTACCATATAACCGCCTACCACGTTGATCATGGCAAACACGACAGCAAGTGCTCCGAGGATGGTCGATACAGTTGAAATGCCGTTGCCCGCCGAGATCAGCGCGCCCACGACAGTAATGCCTGAAATCGCATTGGATGCAGACATCAGCGGTGTGTGCAGTGTCGCCGGCACCTTCGAAATCAGCTCGAAGCCGAGGAAGATGGACAGCATGAGAACAAAGGCCAGAAATACGGCTTCCATGACTTACCTCGAGTAGTGATTCGCAATGGTCTGGTTGACGATCTGCCCATCACGGGTGATCACACACCCCTTGATGATGTCGTCAGCCGGATCCAGATCAAGTGATTTTTTCTCGCCATCCCAGAACTCATCGAGCAGGTTGAAGAGATTGGCGGAGTACATGTCGCTGGCATTGCGCGCCACTGCCGATGGCAGATTGCTGATTCCCAGTACCTTGACGCCGTTGATGTCGACAATCTGGCCCGCCACCGAGCCTTCAACGTTGCCGCCGGACTCAACTGCCATGTCCACGACGATGCTGCCGGGCTGCATACCCTCGACCATGTCCCGGCTGACGATGCGCGGTGCAGGACGTCCAAACACCTGGGCCGTTGTGATCACGATGTCAGACTGCGCAATGACCTTCTTCTGGCCTTCGCGCTGTTTGTCGAGCTGTTCTTTGGTCAGCTCCCTGGCGTAGCCCTGTTCGGTCTGGCCAATCTCTCCGAGATCGATTTCGACAAACTTGGCACCGAGTGAGCGCACCTGTTCAGCCACCACGGGACGGGTATCAAAAGCTTCAACCCGCGCACCGAGGCGCTTGGCCGTGGCAATGGCCTGCAACCCCGCCACACCCGCACCAATAACAAAAACACGTGCCGGCGCGATGGTGCCGGACGGAGTCATCATCATCGGGAATATCTTCGGACAGTGATACGCCGCCTGAATCACCATCACATAACCGACCAGGTTGGCCTGTGATGACAAGGCATCCATCTTCTGCGCTCGCGTAGTGCGCGGGATCATCTCCATGGAGATGGACGTCACACCCTGCTTCGCCATCGCTTCAACCAAACCACGCTCGTTGAAGGGATCGAGAAAGCTGACGTGCACCGCACCACTTTTCAGCGCAGCAATGTCGTCGATGCTCGGCTTGCGGACGCGCAAGACCACATCGCTGGAACCAAAAAGTGTTCCACGATCCTGAACTACGGCTCCAACTTCAACGTAAGCCGCATCGGCATAGCCGGATGCGACGCCAAGCCCGGCTTCGATCGCGATGTCGATGCCTTTGCCCTTGAGCTTCTTTGCGTTCTGCGGTGTTAACGCAGTGCGCAGCTCACCCGGCAGGGTCTCTTTGAGTACCCCAATCTGCATGCTACCCCCAGACAATTGATCAAACTTTCCTGCGTCGCCACTGGACAAGGCATCAAACGCCACGTATCCCCGGCGCTCCCGCACGGGTTTATCCCTTGGCTGCTTTCTTGTCGTCCTTCTCAAAGCGCCCGTTAGCCGGGCGAGAAAGGCGCAAGAGTGTAGTGGAGGCGAGAGTGTACGCAAAGCCCGGGAAAGCGTTGTAAGTGAAATGCAGCGAGTCGGGCATAATCATCCCGCCTGAAACGATTGAACCGGGGACGGGGGACACGAATTGGCAACACGGGGCTTAAGCAATCGGGCCACACTGACCGCTGTGCTCGCCGCTTTTTTGGTCGGCATTGTGGGCAGCCTGGCCATCCGACCGCACACCATTACTGGAGAACATACCCGCGGAGACAGTCCTGCTGCTGTCGAAGCCCGAATCTCATGGCGAGTACCCGTCGTCTTCCAGACCAACCTGCCTGTACTCGGTGACAACCCGGTCTACGTTGCCCATCAAATCGCGGCAGCCAGTGGCGGCGCGATACAACTTAGGCTGTATGAGCCCGGTGAGATCGTGCCTGCATTCAGTATTACCGATGCGGTCCGCGACAACAAAATAGAAGCTGGTTATACATGGCTCGGTTACGATCAAGGGAAAATTCCTGCTTCCGCCTTGCTTGGTGCCGTGCCGTTTGGGATGGAACCCTGGGAGTACAGCGCATGGTGGTATGAAGCCGGTGGACGGGAACTGGCAGAAACGCTTTATGCCGGCCACAACATGCACCTGATCTACTGTGGCATGACCGGACCGGAGACGGCCGGCTGGTTCCGTCGCAAGATCGAAACCCTCGAAGACATGCGCGGTCTCAAGATCCGCTTCGCCGGCATTGGTGGCAAAGTCATTGAACAACTTGGCGCATCGGTCACCATGTTACCCGGCGGCGAGATCTTCCAGGCACTGGAAAAAGGCGCGATCGATGCAACCGAATTCGCCTTGCCGGTGGTGGACCAGACACTTGGTTTCGACCGCGTAGCCAAGTTCAACTATTACCCCGGCTGGCATCAGCCCTTCACCGCGTCTCACCTGGTCATCAACAAGAGCCACTGGGATGCCATCTCCGATGCAGACCAGGCGCTCATCGATACCGCATGCACCGCTGGCGTCACCCGCAATCTCTCAAGATCAGAAGGCCTGCAAGGCGCCGTGATGCTTGGCTTTCCCGCCAAGGGTGTCAGTGCAGAAACCCTGCCCATGGAAATACTTCGTGAACTGGAGGCTGTCACGAACAAGGTGCTCGACGCAGAAGCGAAGGCGGATGCAGATTTCGCGCAGATCCTTGAATCGCAGCAGAAATTCCGCAAGGAGTACGCCAACTGGAAGTCCAAGGCGTACCTGCCGAGGGATTTCTGATGTATCCGGGAACCGGTCTGTCACGCCTCATCGATGGTTGGCTGATCCGCATCGGCAAGACCTTGAGCTGGATCTGGCTGATCCTGCTCGGAGTCATCATGCTGAACGTAGTGATGCGCTATCTGTTTTCCGAGGGCCGAATCGAGCTTGAAGAACTGCAGTGGCACCTCTATTCGGTTGGCTTCCTTGTCGGCATGAGTTACGCCTACCAGGCAGACGCCCACGTGCGGGTCGATGTATTGCACGAACGACTGAGACCTCGCCTCAAGGCCTGGATCGAACTCTATGGCACATTGCTGTTGCTCATTCCCTTCATCGTGCTGGTCGTGGGGTACGGAATTCCGTTCATGAGTTCCAGTTTTGCAGTCAGTGAAGTGTCTTCATCGCCTGGTGGATTGCCCTACCGCTGGCTGATCAAGGGCGCATTGCCTTTCGGTTTTGCACTGCTGGCGCTGGCCGTGTTGGCTCGCCTGTCGCGGGTCTGGTCATTCCTCTTCCTGCAGGAGGACACCAATGCCCGCGAATGAGTGGCTCGCACTGGCCATGTTCATCGGCTTCATCGTACTGGTGTTTACGG
>Ga0163144_10010169_pt1 | contig 20097 bp, 15 predicted proteins | sample OliLak19BULKMAT1_FD_123175 | JGI IMG/M metagenome (GOLD analysis project Ga0163144, IMG submission 123175) | Freshwater microbial mat bacterial communities from Lake Vanda, McMurdo Dry Valleys, Antarctica - Oligotrophic Lake LV.19.BULKMAT1 | ecosystem: Environmental > Aquatic > Freshwater >... | reverse complement strand
GCGGCGGTCGAGCCCGAACCGGAGGAAGGCCTCGAAGACCTTGGCGGAGCGGTCCAGCATCCGTTCGTTCCCCCGATGGAGAACGCGCCTCTTTATCCTGAAGCGCAGCCTTTGTCCCCGCAGACGTTGCGGGGCGGACGAAGGGTGGTCATAGCCGCCGCGAGCCCGGTGCCCACACTGCGCACCGTTCCCTCACGGTAGCCGATCAGCCGGCGCTCGCCTGGGTGTAGGCGGCGATCACTTCCGCAGGCTCCCCAAGAGCCCTCAGTTCGCCATGGTGAAGCCATGCGACCCGATGGCACATCTCCTGGATGGAGTCCAGTCCGTGCGACACCATGAGGATGGCCTCGCCGTTTTTAACCAGCGAGGCCATGCGCGCCGCCGACTTCCTTTGAAACTCGGCATCGCCCACCGCCAGCAACTCGTCGAGGATGAGGATGTCGGGCTGGAGGTCGGTGGCCACCGCGAATCCAAGCCGTGCCTGCATTCCCGAGGAATAACTCCGCAAGGGCATGTCGATGAAGTCGCGCACCCCGGCGAAATCAACGATACGCTCGAAGCGTTCGGCAATGCTTGCGTTGGTCTGGCCGAGCATGGCACCGTTCAGGAAGACGTTCTCGCGGCCGGTCAGCTCCGGGTCGAATCCCGCACCCAGCTCCAGCAGCGGGGCCACCTGACCGCGCACCCAGACCCGGCCTTCGCTGGGCCTTAAGACGCGCGCAATGAGTCGGAGCAGTGTGCTCTTTCCCGCACCATTGTGGCCGATGATCCCGAAGGTCTCGCCCCGCCGCACCTCGAGGCTGACGTTCTTGAGGGCCAAAAATTCGTCGATCTCGATCCGGCCCTTGACCTTGCGGATGGCGTAGTCCTTGATCGAAGGAATCCGTTCCCGGGGAACCCGGTAGCGCACCGTGACGTTCTCGAGCCGGATGACCGGTTCGCCCAGTTTCGGATCCTGTTTCACTTCAAGGATCGGGCCGGTGGCCGCGGCGTCAGAGGCTGTAGGCGAATTCATCGGACTTTCGTACGAAGTACCAGGCCCCGCCCATCAGCGCGCCCAAGGCCCAAAGCGTGGACAGGATCATGGTGGAGACCTCGGGGAGCTGGCCCACGAAGATCGGAACCCGAATGAGTTCAATCATGTGATACATGGGGTTGATGGTCAGGATCCAGCTGTACTGGGGCGGCAGCATTTCGGCTGGATAGATGATGGGGGTCAGGAAGAAGCCGGCCTGGATCACGATCTGATACATGTCGAGCATGTCCACGAAGAACGCGGCCAGCGCAGACATGAACAGAGAGACCCCGAGGCAGAAGCACGAAAGCAGGATTACGCCGATGGGCACGAACCACCATGTGGCATAGAAAGGATGGCCCATGAGCAGCATGATCACGACCAGGGGTACGAGGGAGAAGAAGAAGTTGATCAGGCAATTGATCACACAGGCGACCGCGAAGATCGTGGGTGGCATGTAGACCCGCTTCAGAAGATTCCCGCCCCAGACGAACGTGCCCATGGCGTACGCGGTGCTCTGGCTGAAGTATCCCCAGACGACCAGTCCGATCAGGAGATAGACGGGATAGCGGGGGACCGTGCTCCGCATCATGGCCGAAAAGGCCACGGTCATGACGATCATGCTGATCAGAGGGTTCAGCAACGTCCAGAGGATGCCGAGGACTGAACGCTTGTAGCGCGTCTTTATGGTTTTCGAGACCAGCAGCCCGAGAAGATCACGGTACCGGATCAACTCGCGCAACTCTCCTAACACCGTGGGACGGTGGATGGCGGAGTCGTATTCGAAGACGACGGCGGATTTTTTCGTCGAAGGCGATTCGGGCAGGTCCGTCAGGGGCTCGGAAACCGTCATCAGGGAAAGACCGGCGCGTCCTTGAACTTCAGGCCGATTGCATCCTTGGCCGAGAGCACGGGGGTGAGCCCCTCTGGCCAGGCGATTCCGAGATCGGCATCGTTCCACATGATGCAGCGCTCGTGGGGCGGCGCGTAGTAGTCGGTGGTCTTGTACAGCACATCCGCGGTGTCACTGGTCACGATGAAGCCATGGGCGAAACCCGCGGGTACCCACATCTGCCGATTGTTCTCTTCGGTCAGTTCCACGCCGACCCAGCGACCAAAAGTCGCTGACGAACGCCTCAGGTCGGCGGCCACATCGAAGATCGAACCCCGCACCACACGCAGGAGTTTTCCCTGGGGTTGGGCGATCTGGTAATGCATTCCACGCAGGACGCCCCGGGCGCTTCGGGAGTGATTATCCTGGACGAATCGGGCATCCACACCGGTTGCTTCTCTGAACCTCTGCTCGTTGTGGCTTTCAAAAAAGAACCCCCGGGAATCCCCGAAGACTTTGGGCTCGATCACGAGAACATCCGGTATCGCGGTCTTGGTGACGATCAAGCCGGTTCCACTCCATCCTTGATCAACTGTAGAAGATATTGGCCGTAGCCGCTCTTGGCCAGAGGCTGAGCGAGGCGTTCCAGTTGAGCGGCGTCGATGAAGCCGCGTCGGAAGGCAATCTCCTCCGGACAGGAGACTTTGAGTCCCTGCCGGTGTTCGATGGTCTCGATGAAATTGCTGGCTTCGATCAGGCTCTCGTGAGTGCCGGTGTCGAGCCAGGCAAAGCCGCGACCAAGGATCTCGACCGTCAGTCTCTGACGTTCCAGATACACGCGGTTCAGATCGGTGATCTCAAGTTCTCCACGCGTCGATGGCTTGAGATTGGCGGCGATGTCGGCCACGTCACGGTCGTAGAAGTAGAGGCCCGTCACCGCATAGTTGCTCTTGGGTTTGGCGGGCTTTTCCTCAAGCGACGTCGCCGAGCCCCTGGCATCGAAGGCGACCACTCCGTAGCGCTCGGGGTCTTGCACGCGATAGGCAAACACCGTCGCCCCCCCGGTCTGGGCCATGGCCCGATCGAGGGGAACCGTGAAATCGGCACCGTAAAAAATGTTGTCGCCCAGGATCAGGGCGGACGGGTCCCCGGCCAGAAAGGACCGGCCGATGATGAAAGCCTGGGCCAGACCATCGGGACTCGGCTGCACCGCGTATTCGATGTTGATGCCCCAGTCCTGTCCGCGGCCGAGCAACTGCTCAAAGCGAGGAGTGTCCTGAGGGGTGCTGATGATCAGTATGTCTCTGATTCCCGCGAGCATGAGCGTGCTCAGCGGGTAGTAGATCATCGGCTTGTCGTAGATGGGCAGGAGCTGCTTGGAGACAACCTTGGTCACCGGATAGAGCCGGGTTCCCGAGCCGCCCGCGAGGATGATGCCTTTGCGTTTCATAGTTTGGTGAGGGGGACTTGCCGGTTGAGGGCGAGCGCCTTAGACCGCGCAGTTTACCTCGGTTGGTTGGCGGGGAACTGAAGGCTGACGCGCGCTCCAGGAGCCGCAATCGGTTTCCCGGCTGCATTGCCTGGGCGGCCACGCTCTGAAGGGCCGAGCATTATCATGACCGGAATGGGTGAGCCTTCGAACCAGGGTGGAAAGGTCGGGCGCCTCGGACTTAAAGCACCGGCCCGAACCGTGGGGCTCGTCGGCCGGGCCGTCGCCGGGCTCACGGTTTGGAGCATGCTCTTCCTGGCCAGTGCGGGGCCTCAGATCGCGGGTCTGGAAGAGCAGCTTGTCCTGACGGCACCCTCTCAGTTCGCCTCCTTCCCGTCGGCGATCCGTCACTATGACGTGAAAACCCAGGCGCGACCCGGACCGCTCCCGCATGTTTTCCGGCTGCCCTATCCCGCGGAATGGATGAGCCGCGACGGTGACGCGGTCCGGCCGCTCGCGGTCTTTATTGATGGCCGTCCGGCCGCCTGGCGACCCGAGGAGCCGTACTTCGACCAACTGGACCCCCAAAGGCTCTATGCCTATCTTCGCGAAGCCAAGAGCCAGTCGTTGTTTGTCGTGTGTCCTCAAAACCGTGGATGCGAACAGGTTGAGATCGTCCGTGATACGGCAGCCTCGCGCCTCGCTCTCGCGTGGAGTTACGGTGAGGTTTCCCGGCCTCTGGCTCTGCGATTGTGCGGAGAAGGACTGCTTTTCGGAGTACTCGCTTTTCTGGTCGCAAGGCGTCTGACCCCGGCCTTTCTGGCGGGCCTGGTCGTGTTTCAGGCGGCGATTCTTTTCCTTGGCTCCTGGGTGGGAGATAAAGCCCTGGCCCTGGTTGGTCTCGTCGCGATAGCACTCCTGGCCGCACCGACCCTCTCCCTGGTCCAACTGGGAATCGCTTGGGCGTCGCGCACTTGTGAGCCAAGCCGCCCGTTGAGGGTTCAAGCCGCTCTCTTCTGTTTGGTGGCGGTTGCCAGTTCCTGGATGGGGCTCAGGACGATCCCCGACTGGTATCCAGCGGACACCGACGACACCCTGTTCTATGTCACGGCGGCTTCCCGTTTCCTCCGAACCGAAAGCCTGTTCGATGCCGCGCTGACCCTGGAGAACTGGCGCTATTCCGCCTATCCCCTGGCCCTTGCGGGCCTGTCGCGGACGCTCGGACTTCATCCCATCGATGCCTATCCCTGGGCCTCCGCGATCGGGACTCTGGCTCTGGTGTCGAGCGCCGGTGCCCTGGCCTGGATCGCCACCGGTCGCCTGACCACCGCTCTCCTGACCACTTGGATTTCGGGGGCCTGGGGCGGGCTCGGCTTCTGGGCGTGGGCGATCGAGCGAATCCCCGCGTACTTCAGTTCGGGGACACTCCGGTTGCTCGACACCGACTTTCACGAGCCGCGTTTTCTGGGCGAATTCACCGGTCCTTACAGTGAACTTACGGCCTACTTCTCTTCCGCACCGTTCTACCCGCGGGAGGCGGGGCTCGTGCCCTTCTGGCTCGCCCTCGGCCTGCTCTACCGTCGCCTCCAGCCGAGCCTCAAGCCTCCGTCCCTGCTCGCACCCTGCGGCTTGTTCCTGCTGAGCGTCGCCATTTATCCCTACATGGGGTTCGCCGCGGTCATCGCCCTCGGCATCGTGGCTTTGGCCGAGGGCGCGGGAGACCAAGCCATGCGCAAAAGGCGGCGCGAAACTCTCACCGCGGCCGTGCTTGTTCTGCTGGCTTCGGGGATTCTGGGGGACCTCGCCTCGCGCGTTTATCGTCGCCAGTCCGCATGGGAATGGCTCGGGCAGTTTTTGAACGCGGCGCCTTTAGCCCTGGCCGCCGCGAAGCCCATGCCCTCGCTGGACTTCCTCGCGTCGCGGATGCTGGGCGGACAATTTTTCCTTGCCCTCGCTTTCATCCTGGCCATGGGATTCGCCTTCCGTCCTCCCCGCTCTTTTTCGGATCCTCAGCGCCGAGCGGCCCTTATCAGCCTCGGGGTCTGTCTGCTGCATGGATTCGCGAGTCAGGCATCGGCCTATCTCTATATGCTGCTCTTCAATTTTCGCTGGTACCTCTCCTGGCGCGCCCTCTTAACCCCGATCACCGCCATGGTGGCCGCCCTTCTTGTCGAGTCTCTGGTGCTCAAGGCGACCCGCCGGCCGCAAGTACTCCTCGCGGGAATCCTGCTGGTTCCAGCACTTTCCCCCTTGCTCTGGTCCTTCAGTGTCACCGACTATCTCGAGCGCGAGCGTGAACGGGCTACGGAGCGGGGACGGATGTCAGGGGTCTGGAGGGAGTACGGCGGCCACGGTCGATCTCTTCTTGGCCGGGTCCTCATTCCCGAGCCGCTGGCCATCGAAGGCGCGGCACTCGGGGAACGCTCAGCCGCAGGTGCGGCCTTCGGAATTTTCGTGTTGGAGCAAGACCGCCTCTTCGCGAATGGTGGGGCCTCGCTCCCCGCAAACCTGGGAGACCCGAATGGCCTGAACTCAGTCGCGGTGAGGCGGGAGGGGGCGTCCGCGGCTCGATTGAGATTCGACTCGTGCTGCCGCCTGCTGACCTCCTTTGGACCGTACGAGGTCTACGTCCGGAAGTCGGACGGGACCTCCGAGGCACCGTGAGGATCGTTTCGATCATCGGTACTTACCGTCCTCTGGTCGGAGGCACCGAAACCCATGCCGCTTCGATGGGTCGCCTCTGGGCGGACCGAGGCCACGAAGTGGAGATCTGGACCCGACGGCTGGACCCTTCGGATGCACGAGAGGAAACCGAGGGCCACGCGGTGGTCCGGCGCCTGGGCTGGGCCCGAGGTTCCCGCTCCGTCCTCGTAAACCGGATCGAAAAAGCGACGTTTGCGTTTTCTCTGTTCACCCGCCTTCTGCGGGCGGGCTCCCGTAGCGATGTGGTCATGGCCTACCAGACTCTTTATCCCGCTTTGATCGCGGCCACCGCCAAAAGGTTCAACCCTCGGCCCCTCGTTTTGCGAAACGCAAGCACCGGCGTTACGAGTGACTACCGCGCGTGGGGCCTCATCACGCCGCCGGTTCTGAGGACCTTTCGCCGAGCCGCGGACGCCATCGTCGTCACCAACCGGGAAGGAGCGCAGGAAGCGCTCGCCCGGGGATTTCCAGAGACAAAAGTCGAACGCATTCCGAACGGTCTTGATCCTGGGCCGCCAGCGGCTCCGCGGCCCTTGGGGCGACCCCCCCGCTTCGCCTACGTGGGAGGGCTGCGGCCGGAAAAGCGGGTGGACCTGCTGCTTCGCGCCTGGGCGCGGGCAGGGGCGCCTGGAGAACTGGCCCTGGCCGGAGACGGACCGTTGCGCTCCCGCCTTGAATCACTGGCGCGCGAACTCAATATCAACCCGCGCTTCCTCGGAAACGTGGCCGAATCCCGAGCCCTTTTGCGAGAGTACGACGTGTTCGTACTCGCTTCGGACGCGGAGGGTATGTCGAACGCGCTTCTCGAAGCCATGGCTGCTTCGTGCGCGTGCCTCGCCACTTTCGTGGGCGGCAACACCGACTGCCTGTCTCCCGAGAGCAAAGCCCCTCCCCCGCCAGGAGGCATCACAAAGGGAAGTGCCGGGTGGCTGGTGGCTTGTGGTGACGAAGAGGCCATGGCCCTGGCACTAAGAGCCCTGGCTCAAGATCCCGGCGTGCGAGAGCAACTCGGCCAGGCGGCACGCGAGCGAGTGGTGGGGGAGTACGACGTCCAGAATGTCGCCTCCGCCTATCTCCGACTCTTCACGCGCCTCATCGCGTGACTCGAGTCATTGCCGAAACGGGCTCCTAGGAGCCTGCGTGGCAGAAGGGGCGCGTAGCCTGGCCTTGGGCCAGCGCGAAGCCTCCCCTTGGGGGACTCCCGTCCGTCATGGCGAGGTCCGTTCCGGAACCTCGAGGCGGGCCTGTCGGGCGAGTCGCTTCGCATCCTCGTAAGTGAGCAGGCCGAGTCCGGCCGAAAGAGCGACGGTCGCAGCCAGAGTCAGGGCCCCGCATAGCAAGGACAACACAACTCCCAAGGCCCAGGTTTGCAGCCAGACTCCGAGTGCTGTGGCCAGCGCGGCCAGGACAGCCACGCGCGGGGCGTTTGAGGCGAAGCGAAGCTCGGGAAGCAGCCCATGGACACTGCGGTAGAGAAGCAGGAAGGCCAGGGCGTAAGAGCCCGTGGTGGCCCACGCGGCGCCCCACAACCCGAATCGGGGCACCAGCAGAGCATTGGCGACGATGTTGATCAACGCCGCCCAGGCGTGAGCCCGCGCCGATCCGCTCATGTCCTTCGTCATGGCGGCGGGGATGAACTGTTGGAGCTGAGAGAGGGAATAGAAGACATAGGCCGCGACGATCCACGGCAGCAGCCGCCCCGATTCGGTGTAGGTCGGACCCGCGAGCCAGGCCGTGACACCCGGCCCGGCGGCCGCGGAACAAGCCACCGCCGCGATGCCGCCCACCGTGAAGTATCGAGTGGAGTCATCCATAAACGATGCGAAAGGAGCGCGCCCCTGCCTGAGGATCTCGACGCAGGTGGGCAGGTAGGTGAGATTCATGGCCGCCATCACCATCAAGGTCGGGGACGCCAGGTTGTAGGCGAGGCCATACAAAGCCACATCTGCCGGCCCGCCGTAGTGGGAAACGAAGAAGTAGTCCGAGGATTGCAGCGTCCAGAGCCCGAGGGCCAGCGGCACCACCGGCAGCGACGTTCGGAGCGTGGTCGTGAGGAACGAGGTCTCGGCCTTCCAAGGCCCCTCGGCGATTTTCAAAGAGTACGCCAGGGCGATGACGGCTCCGAGGAGGGTCATGATCGCGACACCCATCAGGGCCCCGTAGGCTCCGAAGCCCAGCAGCACCAGGGCGATCGCGGCGAGGGCGCCCCCGAAGTCCATCAGCAGGCTGTTCCAACCAATGAAACGCAGCCTCTGTCGGACCTGCGGAAAGGCGGTGAAGATTTCGCGCAGGGTAAGGCCCACGGCGTACAGGCCTACCGGTGCGAGAACGGGAAGAAGTGGAGCTACCGCGGCCCCGAACATTCCGGTTGAGATCGCGGCCAGGACCAGCACAGTCGTGACCGCCGCGAACACGGTTGAAAACGAAAACACCGTAAGGAGGGCCGGGCGAACCGCGGCTCCCTGGAGATGCGCCATTTGCAGAGCGAGTCCGGTGTGCATTCCGAGCAGGAGCACTGGGGAGAGGCCGGAGGTCAGCGCGTTGCCCAGGCTGATCACACCAAGTTCCGCGGGCGTCAGAACGCGGGTCAGGATGGGGACGAGGAGCAGGCCGCGAAGTCTCAGGACCACCTGCAGGCCGAACCCGAACAGACCGCGAGCGGCCAGGCTTTTCCGCAACGGCGTTTCCACGCCGCTCATCTTATGTGCCGGTGGAAGCGGCCCGCGGCGGTCCGGTTCTTCAAAGTGCGCCCGGATGCGGCACAATCGGAGGGTGATGAACAATCTGCGATCGGCATTCCGGCAGATCCGCGGCGCCCCGGGCCTGAGCTTCATCGCCTTGCTCACTCTCGCCCTGGGCTTGGTGCCTACTACACCTACGAGAAGGATCGCACCACCAACCAGTGGTCCACGACCACCGGCGCCAACCTCAACCACCTTCTCCGCTGTGTAGGCACCGACGAGACCGACACCTTCGGGCTCAACGGGATGTTCCAGCTGAAGCCGGAAGTTTGGAAGCTCTCAATCAACGCCATGCGCCAGAAAGTCGATGGTCTGATGGACATCACCGCTCGGGAAGCGGGCACTTTCTACACTCCCGGCCGTACCGGACTGATTCCCGCGGGCACCGGCGGTGCTGCGGACATCAACGATCTGGACGACACTCTGCTCACGACCGTCCGGGCGCAACTGGATTACAATGCGGCCGAGTCGTGGACGCTCTCGGCCGGCTACTGGTACGAGAAGTACGACTTCAAGGATCCGTACTCGGCGGGCACACTCCTGATGCCGCAATCGGCCCTTATCTTCCTGAAGTCGAACGACGGCGCGTACAACCCCAACGTGATCTACGGCAAGCTCTCCTACCGCTTCTAAAAAGAGGCTCAGACCCAAACGGCTCATGGACCGATCGGTCCATGAGCAACCCAGGGACCGGCACCGCCAAAGCGCCGGCTCTTTCTTCTTTTCCCGCAGTCCCCGCGACCCTCGTCGCTCGTCACGAAGGAGCTTCCCTTTGAAACTCATGCGTATTCCCGCCACCCTTCTCGCCGTCCAGTTCCTATTCGCTACCCCACAAATGGCCCCCGCCGACGAAGGCATGTGGATGCCCCAGCAGATCCCCGAACTCGCCGCGCGGCTCAAGGCCATGGGATTCACCGGTGATCCGAAGTCCTTCGCCGACCTCACCGGCCAGCCCATGGGGGCGATTGTGTCGCTTGGTGGCTGCACCGCCTCCTTCGTCTCCCCTGATGGGCTGATCGTCACCAACCACCACTGCGTCACTGGTCCCCTTCAATTCAACTCCACCGCAACGCGGAACCTGCTGCAGGACGGCTATCTCGCGAAGACGCGCGATGAGGAACTCTCCGGCGGTCCGACCGCGCGGGTCTTCGTGACCACGTCGGTGACCGATGTGACCAGCCAGATCTCCGGCGGTGTCGACGCCAAGGCCACCGACCGCCAGCGCCTCGACCTCATCGAGCGTCGGGTCAAGGAAAGAGTTGCCGCCTGCGAGAAGAGCGGGCAGCGCTGCGCCGTGGCCTCCTTCTTCGAAGGCCACAAGTACTTCGAAATCGCCCAGCTCGAGATTCGGGACGCCCGGCTCGTCTATGCCCCGAGCGCCGATATCGGCAACTTTGGCGGGGAGACCGACAACTGGCGCTGGCCGCGGCACACCGGCGACTGGAGCTACCTGCGTGCCTATGTGGGACCGGACGGAAAGCCCGCCCCCTACGCGAAGGACAATGTCCCCTACAAGCCGAAGCGCTGGCTGAAGGTCTCCTCTGAAGGCCTCAAGGAGAACGATCTCGTCTTCGTCGTCGGCTACCCGGGCCGCACCCAGCGTTACCAGACCTTCGCCGAAGTGAAGGAGACGACCGATTGGGGCATGCCGCTGTCCATCCGGCTGGCCGAGGAGCAGATCGCCCTGCTCGAGACCCTCACCAAGGACAACCGCGACCTCGCCATCAAGGCGGCGGCGCGCGTCCGCGGACTCAACAACGGTCTTACCAACCAGAAGGGGATGCTCGAAGGATTGCTCAAGGGCGGCGCGCTTGGCGTGAAAGAGAAGAAGGAAAGGGAACTCATCGCCTGGATCGACGCTGATCCTTCGCGCAAGGCGAAGTACGGCGAGATTCTCCCCGCCCTCCATGCCCTGCAGTCCGAGGCGGAGAAGACCCGGGAACGCGGAAACGTTTTCAATGGCCTGGCCGGGGCCTCCACGTATCTCGCTTCGGCCCAGTCCCTCTACCGCCTGGCCGGCGAACGTCCCAAGGCCGACATGGACCGCGACTCCGGCTACCAGGAACGCGACTGGATCAGGATCAAGGAAGGCCAGGAGCGCTCCCAGCGCTCGCTCGACGCCGCCCTCGACCGCGGCCTGTTCCGCTGGGCCATGGCCCGCGCCGCCGCCCTTCCCGAAAACCAGCGGATCGCCCCGCTCGATGCCCTCGCCTCGCTGAAGCCCGGGATGAGCAAAGACGAAGCAGCCAGGCAGATCGACGCCTACCTTGACTCACTGTACGCCGGCACGAAGATGGGCGACCTCGCCTTCCGCATGAGTCTCTTCGAGAAATCGACGGCCGAAATCGAGGCCACGGATGATTCCTTCGTGAACCTGGCCAAAGCGCTCCATCCCATGGTCGAAGCGGCCCGCGAGGTCGGCAAGGCCCGGCAGGGGGCCTATCTGCGCCTCCGGCCCCGCTTCATGGAAGCGGTCCTGGCTCAGGCCGGCGGCCTCGCCGCCCCCGACGCCAACAGCACACTGCGCGTCACCTACGGTCAGGTGAAGAGCGTCGAGCCGAGGGATGGAATGGTGTGGAAGCCGTTCACCACCCTGGCTGGTGTGGCCGCGAAGCACATCGGCTCGGGCGAGTTCAACGTGCCCGAACGGCAGCGCGAGGCCATCCGGGCCCTGCGCGCGGGGAAGAGCAGCCCGTTCATCGCCCCGAGCCTCACAGACGTTCCCGTGAATTTCCTCTCCACCGTGGACACCACCGGCGGCAACTCCGGATCGCCCACCTTGAACGCCAAGGGCGACCTCGTGGGTCTGCTGTTCGACGGCACCTACGAGACCGTGGCCTCGAACTACGTGTTCGATCCGATCCTGACCCGTTCGATTCACGTTGACGCCCGCTACATGCTGTGGATCATGAGCGAAGTGGAAGGCGCGCAGTACCTGCTCAGAGAACTCGGCATCCAGTAGCGCTCCAGGCACTCCTGCCGCGAGTTGGCAGGAAACACTGGGACATAGCGCGTTCGTGCGGCGGCCCTCGTGGCCTGTGGGAACCCCTTGCTTCAGTGAGTTTGTTCTGACCGAACGCCCCGGACGGGCCGAAGGGATCCCGGAGTCGCGGGAATCCGTCCGGGAGCAAACCGCCCGGAGTATTGGTTGAAAGCCGGGGGCTCGCCCGTGGACAACGAGTCAGCAATTTGCCCCGAGCTAGATGCCTTTGCATCAGGCAAGAATGGATCGTTCGGCTCATTCTCCTTCCCTTCGAGCTGGGCGATAGTGATCCCTAATGAAAACGAACGCGAAACCCAAAAGGCGGCAGCCAGTGTGCGATATCGCACCGACCGGGGGATTCCGCGGCATGATCATGACGATCACGAAGGGCAGAAACCGGCGGACCGGAACGAGCCCTGACCGAAAGGGAAGGTTAGCTATGCGGCGATCTCTATGGACAATATCTCTGAGCTTGTTGGGTCTGGGCCTTCTGGCCCTCCCTGCTGGCGCGGACTCGAGGCCCACGCTGCGGTCCCAGGGTTCACCGCCAAGCGCCCCGGCCAAAGCGGAACCCTTCGACGCCACGGACTGCATCGCATGCCATGAGCCTGCGGTCACCAAATTGCGTCAGACCCAGCACGCGGGCCTCGAAGCCAGTTGCGCGAGTTGTCATGACCGCGCTAAGTCGATCGAACACTCAAAGGACCGGGCCGACGGCAAAGAAACGCCGGGGCCCGCGGTGCGGAGCCTGAAGGCCAGGGAGATCACCGCCACCTGCACGGGATGCCACGAAAAAGGCAACCAGACCAACTTCGCAGGAAGCGTCCACGACCGCAAGGACGTGAGTTGCGTGTCCTGCCACAGCGTGCACAGCTTCAAGTCGGTTCGCGCCCAGCTCAAGACCGCGCGCGACTCAGAGAACTGCTACAGCTGCCACCCGCAGGTTCGGGCCAAGATGAATCGCTCCTCCCATCACCCGGTCCGCGAAGGGAAGCTTGAATGCTCAAGTTGCCACAACCCGCATGACGGTTCGAAGCCCAAGCTGTTGCAGGCGGCCTCGGTGAATGACACGTGCTTCAGCTGCCATACCGAGAAGCGGGGTCCCTATCTTTGGGAGCACGCCCCGGTGCGCGAGAACTGCTCGAATTGCCACGACGCACACGGGTCCAACCACGACAAACTCCTCGTGGCGAAGAGCCCGTTCCTCTGCCAGCGATGTCACCTGAACACCCGGCACCCCGGGACTCTGTACGACGGCGCCAACAGCCTCACCGGCGCCACGGTTCCGTCGCCAGGCGTGCCGACGGTAAGCAGCCGGTCGATAGAACACGCCTGCAAAAATTGTCATCAGGCCGTGCATGGCAGCAACCATCCATCAGGGCCGTACCTCGGGAGATAGTCATGAACAACATCATCCTTGCCGCAGCCCTGGCCTCCCTTCCGGGTCTTACCCTCGCGCAGGAAAAGCCGGTCGTCCCTGAACAAACGAAGGCCGTAGCCGCCGCCCCCTTGTCGGAAGACTGGAAGATGGGAACGGTTTCGTTTGGCGCGCAGCAGACGGAAAGCAACACCATCTCCTCGAAGTTCATGGAGTATCGCGAGGTGCCAAACGGCGTCGTCGCCCCCTACTTCCGGTTCCAGGGGAAGAAGAACGATCTCCGCTACGACTTCATTGGCGAGAACGTCCAGCAGACCGACCAGCGTTTCCGCATGCGTCTGGGAGCGGAAACGTGGAAGGTCGAAGGCGATTACAACCGCATACCCCACAACTTCGGGAACGCCGGACGAACCCTGCTGCAGGAGACGAGTGAGGGTGTATGGCAGATGAGCGATTCGCTCCAGCGCACCTTCCAGAACACATTGGAAGCGACCACTCCGCGGAGCCTCATCAATTACCCCTTCCTTCTGGCCATGGTTCAGCCCTCCCTGGCCTCCGCCAATCTCGTGGACATCAAGCTGTCGCGCGAACGAGGGAATGTGGCCTTTGTGATGAGTCCAAGCGATCCCGTCGAGTTTCGCGTCATCTACTCGCGCGAGCGCCGGACCGGCTCGCGCGCAGCCGCTGGAACTGCCTTTGGTTTCGGCAACGTCGTCGAAACCCCCGAGCCCCTGCACTACCTGACCGAGGATTTCGGCGCAGAAGGTCAGTACGAGGGTGGGTGGGGCGTCGCCCGTGCCGGTGTTCATTTCAACCGGTTTGGGAACAAGATCGAGTCGCTCACCTTCGACAACCCTTTCCGGGCCATCGACTCCACCGATTCGGGCGCCTACCAGGCGCCGGGCGCAGCGTCCGTTGGAGGAGCGGCGGTCGGACGAATGGCCCTGCCTCCCGACAACGAGTCGATGATCGCGAGCGCCTCCGTGATGTTCAAGCTGAGGAATCGAACCCGGCTGTCCGCCGACGTCTCTCTGGGCGAATACACTCAGAACAAGTCGCCCTTTCTCGCCTACTCCACGAACACCGCCATCGTGTCGCCGCTGGTGGCCTCAAACCCTGCGTCCCTCCCGGCCTCCAAACTGGACGGCAAGGCGGGCATCAAATCGCTGAACCTGTACTTCACGTCCCAGCCGGTCAACGACCTGTCCCTGACCGCCCGCTTCCGCGGCTATGAGTTCGACAACGAGACCCCGCGCATCACGTTCCCCGGTTATGTTCGTTTCGACGGCTACTGGAACGCGGTTCCGAGGATCAGCGTTCCCTACAGCTACAAGAACGACCGCTTCGACGCCACCGTCGGCTATCGCTTCGGCGACCTGTCTGTGGAGGGCGGCTTCAAACACGTGAAGATGGAGCGTACGTTCCGGGAGACGGAGGATACGAAGGAGAACGGCGTGAGCCTCTCGGCGTCTTTACACACCTCCGACTGGCTGGTGTTCCGCGGCAGTTACGAGAAGGCGAACCGCGACTTCGAGCACCTCGAGATCGAGTTGTCCGAGGACTCATCGTTCGTCAACCCGGGCGCAGCCACAAACCTGTTCGCGATCCTGCCCACCACAAGGCAGACCAGCGGCGAGCCGCTGTGTCCGTCCGGAACGGTCTGCAACCTCCGCTACGACCAGGCGAAGAAGGACATCGAGCGCCTGGGTGCCCACGTGGCCCTTTCGCCGAACGACAAGGTCACGATATCGGCCGGATACCTGCGCACCCTGGACGACTACAAGGAAAGCAAGTTCGGTCTCATCAAGGCGAAGTTCGACAACGTATCCCTGGACGTGAACGTAGCGGCGAGCGAGAACGCCAACCTTTACGCCTTTTACACCTACGAGAAACTTGCGGACTTCCAGGTGGGCCGCCAGAGCGGCGCCACGCCCTCGGCCAACCCTATCGACGACTGGACGTCCACGGTAAAAGACAAGACCAACTCCCTTGGGGGCGGCGCCGATTTCATCCTCGTTCCGGACAAGTGGTTCCTGAACCTTTACGGGCAGTACCAGAAGGTCGATGGCAACAACTCCCTCTTCTCCGCTCCGGGCAGCGCCGCTTCACTCGCCCGTGCCGGAATCGGTGGTGTCCAGAGCATTCCGCTCTACGACGACATGAAGATCGCCACCCTCTCGGCCGAAATCAAACATCAGTTCTCGACCGACTGGTCCGCCTCCCTCGGCGGATGGTACGAGGACTACAAGTTCAAGGACGTGGCCACGAACGGCCTCACCAACTATCTGCCCGCCTCGTTCTTCCTGGCCGCAAACGACGGGGACTACACCGCCAAGGTAGGCTACGTGCGGTTCACGTATCGCTTCTGACATTTGTGTTCCGCACCCTGGCTAAGCTCTTTTCTGTGAAAGGGTCACAGACCGACACAGGAGAAAAAGTGGACAGCCCATTCTGCACTACTCCGCGCGCAGCGCCTCGACGGGATCGAGCGCGGCCGCCCGGCGGGCGGGAAGGACGCCGCTGATCAGACCGACCACGAGGCTCATGGCGATCGATGCCGCCACGTACTCCGGCCGGGTATGCACCGGTAGCCCGGGAATGGCGAGCTGGAGGACGGCGCCAAGCCCTATTCCGGTCGCCACTCCGAGAGATCCCCCGGCCAGGGACAGCAGGGAGGCTTCAATCAAGAACAGACTCTGCACCTGGCTGGGCGTGGCTCCAAGCGCGCGGGCCACTCCAATTTCCGACGTCCGCTCGTTCACGGAAATCCACATCATGGTCAGAATGCCGATCGCCCCGACCACCAGCGAGATACCCCCGATCGCCGTGACTCCCACGCTGACGATGCCGAGGACGCGCTCGAACACGCCGAGCAGGTCGGTTTGAGAGATCATCGTGAAATCCTCCTCTCCCCGGTGACGAGCCTTCAGCGCTTTGGCGATGCCTGCCCCAACCGTCTCTGCTCCCGCGCTGGCCGCGAACTGGACGTGGATCTCGGTCAATTCATCCCGATTGAAAAGCTGCTGGGCGGTCGCGACGGGAATGTAGGCGCGGTCGTCGATATCGAGGCCGAGCAGCGTTCCTTTTGGGGCCATGACTCCGACGACGAGGAAGCGCTGGCCTCCGATCCGCACGTGCTCTCCCAGCGGATTCGCGTCTCCGAACAGTTCCTGCCTGGTCTTTGGCCCGAGGACCGTGATGGGGCCGCCACGGCGCGGGTCGCTAGCGGGCAGGAAGCGTCCCAGGCCCACCCCCACCTTCCAGGCCTCTGGCGCGTCGGCGGTCACGCCGATGACAAACGTGTTCCGACCGCGATCCCGCGCCTCCACCCGTGCGTTGCCAACCAGAACAGGAATACTTCTGAGGACACCAGGAACGCGGCGCAACGCTTCGGCGTCCTCGATGCTCAACTTGCGCACGGTGGAAAGGATCGACGTGGGCGGGCCGGTGGTGGTGAACCGGCCGGCGCGGATGAAGATCACGTCGGTGCCGAACTGCAGCAGCTCGGCCATGACGTACCGTCGCGTGCCTTCTCCGATCGAGGTCAGGAGGATCACGGAGGCGATGCCGATGAGGATGCCGAGCATGGTGAGAGCCGACCGGAGCCGGTGACCGAGTACGGCGCCAGCCGCGAGCCGCAGGAGTTCGAGCCGGCTCATTTTCTCGACAGGGCGGCTACGGGATCGAGCCGAGAGGCGCGCCATGCGGGAAGAACTCCGAACGCGAGACCTACCGACACCGACACCAACAATGCCGCGGCCACCGCCCAGTCCGGTGGGAACATGGGGAAGGCCGGGTACATCGTCTTCACGGCGTACGCGCCCGCGTATCCGAAGCCAATACCCACGAGACCGCCGGCGGTGGAGAGGATGGAGGCCTCGACGAGAAAGGCCGCGACCACTTGCGCGCGGGTGACGCCCAACGCCTTCAAAAGGCCCACTTCACTGGTTCTTTCGCTGACCGAGACGAGCATCACGTTCATGATTCCGACGCCGGCCACGCTCAGGGAGACCGCGGCGATGCCCGCGAGGGCAGCGGTCAGAATGGCCAGAATGCGCGTGAACGATCCGACGATCGATCCTTGCGTCACCACCGTGACGTCCTCCTCGCCCTCGTGCCGATCCTTCAAAACCGCGAGAACGGAAACCCGCGCCGGCTCGATCTCGTCGCTGGAAGCTACGTCGGAATCGATCTCCGAAAGACCGGAGCGGTCGAACATTCTCATCGCCGCGGCCACCGGCACGTGGGCGTACTCGTCGAAGTCCCGGCCGAGGGAGACCCCCCGGGGCGCCCACACTCCGATGACCCGAAATCGCTGATCGCCCAAACGAAGGAGCTTCCCTAGCGCACTCTCGCCGGGGAAAAGGGAGTTCGCGAGCTTCGGCCCCAAAACACAAATGCGCTGCCCCAATGCGGCATCCCCCGCGGGCAGGTAACGGCCCAGACTCATGCGAACGCCGCGCAGAGGCGCGTAATCGGCGGTGGTCCCGGCCACATTGGTCACCCGTTCGCGCTCACCGTAACGGGCGCTGACCTGACCGGCCACTATCGGCGCGACAAACCGCAGGCGAGGCACGCGCCGGCGCAAGGCAACCGCGTCCTCCAGAGTGAGATCACGAATCACGGCTGTGCCGGGAATCGCCGACCCGCCGGTGGTTTCGTTCCTTCCAGGTGTGATGACGAGGAGGTTGGTGCCAAGGGATGCGAACTCCGCGGTCACGTAACGGCGGGCGCCTTCGCCAAGGCTGGTCAGGAGGATGACCGACGAAACGCCGATGGCGACACCGACCAGGCTCAGGCCCGCGCGCAGTCGATGGCCGGTCAGGGCCTGGGCCGAGAAACGCACCAGGTCGGCGACGGTCATGCCCGTGCGGAATCCTCGATCACTTCGCCGTCCGCCATGCGAACGCGGCGACGCGCCCGACTGCCGAGCGCCTGGTCGTGCGTGACCACGATCAGGGTCAGCCCATCGGCATTCATTCGCTCGAGCAGGGCGATAACCTCGCTTCCCGATTTGGAGTCGAGGTTGCCCGTGGGCTCGTCGGCCATGAGCACTTTCGGCCCCATCACCACCGCCCGGGCGATGGCCACTCGCTGTCTCTCTCCTCCCGAAAGCTGCGCGGGGCGGTGCTCTTCGCGACCAGCCAGGCCCACCGAACTTAGAGCCTCTCGCACGCGCCTCGTTCGCTCGCTTCGGGCAATCCCCGCGAAAACCATGGGCAGTTCGACATTACCGAATGCGGTAAGGCGCGGCACGAGATGAAAGCTCTGGAAGACGAAGCCGATCCGATGACCGCGGACCTGAGAGAGGACGGTCTCATCAAGCTTTTCGACCTCCTGGCCGTCGAGTCTGTAAGTTCCCGAGGTCGGCCGGTCCAGGCAGCCGAGTATGTTGAGCAGCGTCGACTTGCCCGATCCCGAGGGTCCCATCACCGAGAGGTACTCACCCGCCGGCACTTCGAGATCGATGCCGCGCAGCGCTTCAACCAGGTGGCCGCCCAGTTCATACACCCGTCGCACCGAACGGAGCTGAATCACGGCCGGGAGTGCCGAACGCCCCGCGAGGCCAGGGACCGTCTCACTTGACGCCCTCCCCGGCAATCCGCACTTTCGCGCCGGCCTTGACCTCCGTCCGGTCCAGGGAAACGACGACGGCGTCACCCACGGACAGGCCGCTGGTCACTTCGGTGAATTCCCAGCCCTTGATCCCGATCCTGACCGCGCGCTCGACCAGCACGCCGTCCGAAACGACTAACACCTTGCCGCCTTCATTCACGGCATGGCTTGGGACGCGCACCGCGGCCTCTCGCGACTCGAGGATCACCTCGACATCGGCGGAGGCGCCGGGCGGCAGGGCCTGGACATCGGGTCCGTCGTCGAGGGCCACATCGACCTCGAAGGTGCGGTTCTGCTTCTCGAGATCGAGAACGTATGGCGCCACTCGCCGCACCTGGCCGGGGAAGGTGCGGCCCGGGAAAGCGTCGAGCGTGACACGCACGGGAAGGGCGAGACGCACGCGAGCGACGTCGACCTCGTCGAGGGGTGCCGTGACATACGCGGCCGAGCGATCGATCAGGTCCAGCACCGGCGGCATGGGGATGCCCGTCGGCGACGGCGTGATCCACTCGCCCAATTCGCTGCGCAACTCGGCCACCACACCGTCGAAGGGCGCGCGCAGCACGGTCTTCGCGAGTTGGGCCCGAGCCAGGTCGAGCGAGGCCGCGGCCTGGGAGACGCGCGCGTGCGCTGCCTGAGTGGCCGACTGCGCGAGATCCCGATCGCTCGCGATGCGCTCGATCATCTCCCGCGAAACCAGGTTGTCCGCCGAGAGGCGTTGGGCGCGCGCCAGCTCGCGCTCGGCCTGGGCGAGTCTTCCGGCGACTTCGCCTTCGCTCGCTCGCGCCGCTTCGAGCGAACGCTCCTCAAGCCGCACTCGAGCCTCAAGATCCGTGTCGGCAAGGCGCAACAGCAGCTGACCGGCTCGTACGCTGTCACCCTTGCGCACCGCCAGCTCGGCCACTCGTCCGCCCACTTCGGGACTGAGCGAGGCCCGCCGTCGCGTCTTGACCGTCCCCGCTTTGCTGTTCGTGATCGTCGACTCGACGTTGCCCCGGGCCGCGCGGAAGACGGTCACGGCCAGGGGTTCAGTTGCGAACAGGGACCCCCGGAACCCCCACACCCCGGCGCCGGCTATGACCAGCCCGAGGATGACGCGGCCGCGCATGTTCATAGGAGCAATGGATGCTAGCAGCCCGTGGCAAAAGTCTGCCGGCATTCGAGCGCGAAGCCTCCCCGAAGAGCGTACCAACGGCGCGCAGCCCGGCCTTGGGGCATGGGGGCGGGGCCCTTCCCCCGAAGTGTAGGGGCACCCCTTGTGGGTGCCCGGCCGTTCTGATCTCGCAGGGCGGCCCCGAGGGCCGCCCCTACAAGAACGCCAGCCTGGCCTCGGGGCAGCGCGCAGCCTGGCCTTGGGGGGCGGGGCCCTTCCCCCGAAGTGTAGGGGCACCTCTCGTGGG
>Ga0163144_10010168_pt1 | contig 20099 bp, 30 predicted proteins | sample OliLak19BULKMAT1_FD_123175 | JGI IMG/M metagenome (GOLD analysis project Ga0163144, IMG submission 123175) | Freshwater microbial mat bacterial communities from Lake Vanda, McMurdo Dry Valleys, Antarctica - Oligotrophic Lake LV.19.BULKMAT1 | ecosystem: Environmental > Aquatic > Freshwater >... | reverse complement strand
GAATCTTTTGGGTGCAGTTCAATAGCTTTTTTAGCTAACTGCATTAAGTCTAAATTTAAAAAATTATCCATAATTTTAATTATCTAAAAACTCTGATAAAATACTTTCAATGTTGAAGGGTTTTTTTTCTAGTACGGCTTCGTTATCTAATAGAAACTCAAATCCTGTAATAGAGTCTTGCACTTTTCTTCCTAGCGCCTTTAGTTCACCAGAGCCTAGTCCCTCTAGCTGAGTCTTCAATACTAAACTATTTTTTAGATCAAGTCTATTAATGAGGACACCAAGCTTGAATAGTGTCTGGTTAGTAACAAAGAACCCCCTCTTAATATATTTATTCACTCTACAAAGAGTATGCATAGGTGCATCTAGTCTTTTACCCAAGTTTAATTCTTTTTTGGCTAGATCGATAAAAAAGCTCTCGTCGTATGAAAAAGTTTTGTTTTTAAAATCGTATCCGCACTTGCATACTGTAAAGTCAAAGCAGTCTAGAATCTCTGAAATTTTCTTCTTAAATACTCTGTCTAACTTTATTAGTTGAATCGTTTCAATCGGAAACCCTGGTCCTGTTGTACTTTCCTTTTTTCGATATGTAATACTTAAATTAGTTTCTATTACTAAGTCGTAAAACTTCAGGAAGTTTGCTCTTTTTGTAAGGTTAAGGGCCTCCTCAGTATTGAAGTATATATCTAAATCTCTAATCTCCGTGTTACTGAAGTAAGAAGTAAGTGCACCGCCGCAAAGATACACTCCTTGTATCTTGTTTAGACAATTTTCCACTTCTCTACCAACAGCCGCTGCAAGCTTAGTGGAATCTTTTACTCTTAAAGAGGTTATAAAACTCAATTTGACCCCTGTGAAGTTTCAATCGGCCTGGCCGTTGGTAATATACAAACGGGCCTTACCTCGCCTGGCTTGGCTGCTTTTTTTGATTTAGGGGGATGTAAGAGAACCACAGTAGTAAGAAATAAAGCCAGTACTGCCCAAATAACTAATTGCACTCTCCAAATTTTTTCAGATGCTTCCATTCTTCTACTCAGTCTCTAGGTTACTTACAACTTGCACTACATCTTTTTGTAGCTCCATAAGATGTTTGAGGTATTTAAACTCTATATCCAGATCTCTATCCGCTCCTGATAAAAGTCTAAAAGCTAAAGCAGCGGGGTAGCTGCCTGCCCCAAAGGTTTCTATATTTTTTATTGCAAAGGCTTTTCTATCTAATGTTTTATTAGTATCTACAAAATCCTTAACTTGGGCGACCATTAAACTAACTTTATACACGCCCTCAGTATACATCAAATCAATTATAGAAGTAGCCTGTACCAAACATTCGTAGTCAAAGGTCTTCTCTATCTTGTCTTTGAAAATCTCAATTGTAGGTCTTTCTAGATCATTGTACAGTTCCATAATAGTCTTGAAGGTGCATGTAGATTTAAAGGCGTGTAACTTTAGATAAGCTACAGCCTTAACCTTACGGATATGTTGGTCGTGGTTATAGTAAACACAAACTCCCTCATAACCTTCCAATTCTTTTATTGTACTGACCATTAACTCTTTCGTATCGAAGTTAAATACTTTTGGCCTTTTGAGGCCCAGCTCTTGGGCATATACATCTACCATGTCCTGAGTAAGCAGGCTGTAGTCTGCGTTAGATACAATGGCTAACAAATATAAGTCTGTTTCTGGATAACTCAGCACGATCTTATTCCGGTCGCTGACCCATTCTAGTAGGAAGGTAAATGGGAATGTAGGTACAGCTTCAACAAAATTGAAGAAGGATTTGTATTTACTGCGAAAACTCTCTATCTCATCCCCATTAGCCATAGTAACTATTGCGTTAGTAGTTCCCCTAGTTCTAAGGATGGTTTCTCCGTTATATCTTGAAACAATTAAGGTAGAGCCATCTAATTTCTCTACCACTTTTACATGTTTAAAGTCTAGTGGAAAAGGATCGATAGCAGGCTTCTCTTCTAGATTAAAAAACTTTTTAAATGAGCCTGATATTAGCTCCCCTTTACTGTTCCAAATAGAAGAACGAAAGTGCAATAAGTCAGGCGTCCAGTCAAAAAAGGTGGGCCTTGGTCTGACGAAGGTACATAGCTCCCCGCCAATGAGGTGCTCTGTTACTAAAAAATCTTCTCTGTTTATTTGTAATAAATCTACTTTCATTTAACGGCCTCAATTAGCTTAGCATAAAACCTCTCTGGTGAGATGTTCTGTAGTCCACTCATTTGCCCATCATTAACTTCTATCAACATCCAACTACCATCAACTTTTTGGGCTATATCTAAAACAAAGAAGTTAACTCTCTGTGAAATTATATCGGCAATCTGTTGAGAAAACTTTAGCCCTCCTTCCGGTATTTTCGTAGAAACTTTATCACTGAATGTTTCCCAGTAGTTACCATATCTAACCATCGTATTTTTATAGAAGAAAAACCGCCACTCCTCAATTACAGGTAGCCCGTTAAGCTTTTCATCTAATTTTTTAAACTCAACAAAGTCTCTAACAATAACCCCTTGTTCAGATATCATTGAATCTTGAAGTAGGTCGCATCCTATGTTTATGGCGTCCGTTTTAGTTTTGGCAAACATCTTCGTGTTCCAGTCTAACTTCTTGGAGTTAGTCTTACCTTTTACTACAAATGGACCTCCCTTCTGAGGTATGTCTGCAAATTGAAAATAGGTTTTCGGGGTAAACTCTTCTACATCCCAGTAGTAGTCAAAGTCTGCTATGTACCTATGCTCCTCGTAGGAGTTGATCAATTTAGAGCCAAAGGTTTTTAAATCGGTTTCAAGTTCTTTATAGTTAGGTAGTACACTGTATCTACCGATAACTGTAGAGTTATTTGGGATGTGGGATCTATATTCGTAAACATCAAAAGAATACTTTGCCCACAAACGCTCATCGTTATTAAAACTACTAGCCCTATATAAAATAACAAGTGACATACTTCTTTAAGCTACTCCGTAGACTCTTCAGACTCTTCTTCTTCTATTACTTTTACAGTAAATGGATTATTTCTTAAAATTCTCCAGTCACTTATCTTAAAGATGTCGGCAAGTTTCTTGGCTAACTTGATACCTATTTTGTCTGTAGACTCTATTCTTTCTACACTAGACCTTCTTTTACCAATCATTCGTCCCAAAGACTCTAGACTTAAGCCTCTTTTAACTCTAAGTGCTTTTATAACTATGCCACTATAGCCATATTGTTTTATTCTTTCAGTCGTTATTAGATCCCAAGGTAACTCTGGAGAAAGATTAATATTTTTATCGGATTCCATATATTGAGCTTACCTACCAATCAACACCAAGAGCAAGTAATCCAAATGCATGTACCTCGGCGCTTTGTTGTTTAAAGTCTCTTGACTGTACCTGATAAGTAAATTTTAAGCTATACTGGCTGTATTCGATGGCCGCACCAGATCTAATTCCATATACGAGAAGTTCTTTATCGACTGTGTGTACTGAATCCCTAAATACACCTCCATCATAGTAAATATTCTGCAGACGGCCAGACCCAAATACATCGTCAAAGAGATAAATAGATAATACAGAGCTGTTACTCCTATCAAATTTAGGTAAGTTATATCCTACCTTAAACCCATATTGTAGAGTTGCATCTGTAAAGATATTACCCAACCTTAGCAAGGACATACCCTGAGTAGCATATTCAAATAAATTTACTCCGCCTCTACCATCTTCCCAGCTTCTTTGATAGTCAATATTAAATAAAGGCTCTGTCTCAATTTGATTGTCCCAGCCACTAGGCTGCTTTTGGTTTCTCCCAAATTTAGTCAAAGTATCGTGTACAAAAATCTGAGTACTGCCAGCAAGAGAAAGATCCCCAGAAACTCCTGTTCTAATCTTTGTAGATATTCTTAAATTATTGGTAGCTAGAACTTTTTCGCTATCTAGTGTTAAAGTACCTGCATAGGGGTTATCGTTCTCTATAATATCTTTGGATAATAGATCGACTGGGGTATACATATCCTGCCTTACTCCAATATTAAATCTAGTAGTTTCAGTAGGATCACTATCAAATAGTCTGGGCACTGGTATACTACCTAAACTGTCTTTTATAAATGTAGGGGCATTTCTAGCTGGAATAGATCCTTTAATTTCCGCAGAGTTAGAGAAGTTAGAGTCAGAGCCTCCAGCGATATCATTACCCAGATTAAAAGATATAATCGAGCAAGCACTTAGGCTCAGGAGAAGAAATAATAAAAATAGTTTCACTTTACTTGTCCGTATTTAAAAGATACCTAACAACTTTCTCACTCTTAAATTTAGAGTATTTTACTAGGTCTTGGTAATAAGTTCTATCAGTCATTCTTCTTAATATATTTTTGTATTCCGTGATATAACCAATAGATCTCCTTACTTTAGAGTACCCAAATTTTTTAGATAGTTTGACCGAAACCATTTCTGCTATAATTTCTTCAACTAATCCTGATATGAGGCTAGAGCTTTTCTTTACTTGCCCATCTCTGTTGACGCACATTGCCCAATGAGCCAGCTCGTGAAACATGACAGAGGCAAACTCGGATTTAGACTTATAGAAACTAGGACTATGAAATTTTATAATATCCATATCTGGCTCGTAGGTGGCCATAGCAGGCCAATGTTCTCTTGGTACATTCGATTTGTAGACAAATCCTGGCGCTAATTTACGCCCCTGCCTTATAATAGCTTTATAAGATTCAGTCGAGATGCCCATTAGAATTCTAGCGTTTCCTTTTGTAAGTCATCAAAAGCGCCTAAGTCTTTGAAGAATACTTCTCGAATTTGTTCTAACTCTTCATCATCCATTACAGATGGAACTAAGTCTCCAGCCCAATAACCTGCCCTTATGCACCCCATCGAGTCTATTTTGAGAAGATAGGACTTGCTCCAAGCGCCTGTCTTTTTAAATAGGAAGCCTAGGCTGATATCTCTATAGTCTTCGACATGAATTAAGAATTTTGTACTCTTAAAGAGAGGTATGCCGAATAGTTTAAAAAAATAGCGGAGTCGGTAAGTTATATTTGATCCGCCGCGTAGTAGCTCTTCTAATGTTGCTAAAACTTCTAGCCTTTTCATCCAGCCCTTACCACTTTTGCAACTAGATTGAAAGCTTCATCATTACTGAGATCTTCAAATTTTTTATTAGTTACTACATCAAGAACTTTTGGAGACATTGTAAATAGAAAAGTTTTAATCTCTGAGTCAGGTTCGTATGTTATGTCCGAAGAAAAGTTTTTATGTTTTAGAAAAGTCTTAGATAGATGTAAGTCATTTACTTTAAAGCTAAGCCATATAAGATCGTCTTTAATGTATGCATCAGTAATTGAATCTATTGCATCTGGTTGGTTAATTCCCAGGATGGTCAGGCAAAGGTGAGTGTAAAACTTATCGCCGAATAAGATACTAGAAACAGAAGTTTGCATTGCTAATCCTATAAATATTACTATGTATTAGGTTATGTTAGTATCCGAAAAAATACAAGCCGTCCGGCGTAAATATCGTAGAGCCAAGAGAAGTATTGATAAAATGAAGGAAGCTCTGGATAAGAAAGATAAAAAAGCCTATCGTGAGCACTATCTGAGACTAGTAAAGAATCTCAAGGGAATGCCAGCCAATCCTGCCATAGACCCTCCTGTAAACGAAGCAGAAGTTGACATACTCCCCCTCTTAAAAGAGGAGGATTCTAGGTAAGAATATTTATGCAATTAAGCACAAACATTCTCAGAGCTAAGCTTGACGCTTCTACCTTGATTGCCTCGAAGAACCGAAGTTCTCTTTGGTCTTACGCCAAGTCCACGCCCTTTCACGGTATGTCCTACCGCAAGAATGTTTTTAGCTGCATTGACATCTCTGTCATGCAGCTTCTTACACTCTGGACAAGTCCACTCTCTGATGTCGAGAGGAAGTTTTTCCACAATGTAAGAACATTCATTACAAGTCTTAGAGCTTGGAAAGAATCTGTCTATTACCGCCAGTTCCTTACCATACCACTTAGCCTTATATTCGAGCATGTTTCTAGCCATATCAAAGGAAGCATCAGACAAACTTCTAGCAAGCTTTCTATTTCTGACCATTCCTCTGACATGCAGATCTTCTATGCAAATGGTGTCGAATCTCTTGACCATATCCAAAGAAAACTTATTAAGGTTGTCTTTCCTGCAATTTGCAACATGCTCGTGTATCCTTGCTACTTTAATCTTTTGAAGTTTCCATCTATTAGAGCCTTTAGTTTTTCTGCTAAGAATCTTTTGAGCTTTTGCAAGCCGACTAAGATTAGCAGCAAGATATCTAGGGTTAGAGATGGTTTCTCCATTGGACAAAGTGGCGAGTCTATTGATCCCAAAATCAATCCCTATACTCTCGGTAGTTTTTGGAAGAGCTATTTTATCGGGTTCGTCCAGGCACAAAGTAACAAAGTACTTTCCACTACAGCTCTTGGTTATCGTAACCGTAGTAGGGATACTCTGAAACTCTCTGCTCCAGACAACCTTTATTTGCCCAACCTTACTAAGAGTAAGGAGCTTATTTTGAGAATTGTATTTGAACGCCTTGCTTGTGTATTCGGCGGATTGCTCACCGGACTTTTTCTTAAAGCGCGGATACTTAGATCGCTTATCAAAGAAGTTAACAAAAGCTGTTTGCAGATGTCGAATTGCTTGTTGAGGGGGGACACAGGAGTTTTCAAGCGCCCACACAGTTCTATGTCTTTCCTTTGTCCACTCGGCAGAAGCTTTATTGTAATTGGGTTTTCCGCCTGCTTTGAAAGTTCTCCCCCACCAATTAAGCGCGAAATTGTAAGCATACCGAGAGACTCCAAAATCTTTAGAGAGAGCAATCCTTTGTTGCTCGTTAGGATAGGCTCTAAATATATATCTTACTTTCACAAGTTAAGTATGTACTTTGTGAATAAAAGATGCAATAGTTATTTTATTAACTTTTAAGAGAGGACGGTTTTCCTCCCCTACCTAAAGGCAGGGGTCTCCAAACCGAAGATTACAGATGACGACGAGGACTACTAGCCTATTAGGTTTTCTTCTTCCTCTGTCAACTTTAACCAAGAACTCATATCCTTTAACAAAGAAGAATTATCAAAACTAGTCCATTTAGGAGGAGGGAACATATTATCAGACCCTTTGCCTGCAGGAAATTCTACCAAATCATACTCCAATCTTTCATGGTCAAACTGTAAGAACTTAGATTCACTGGTGTCACATTCAAAGCGTTTCAACAACTCTATAACCGCCCACTCAATTGAATTAGTTAAGGAGATGCCAGGATTATCTTTGTCCTCTTCGATGAAGAAGAGGTGCCTAGTGCTTTTTGAGAAAACTACAACAGAAGCCTTAGTAGGAACTGCTCGGCCATCTGAAAAATACTCTAAACTTAAAAAATTTCTTTTCATAGATTTTACTCTGTTCTCGTTATACTTAGTATCGGTAGACTATTAAATTACTTTAGTTTAATTTTTAGAAAGTTTTTGAAGTTTAACAATTAATTCTTTATGATTATTCAAGGTGTCCAAGGCTGAGTTATAAGAGTTGGTTGCTTTAGTAAACTCTTTGCCTATTGTCTGGAAGGAAACTAAGAAGTCCCCCCAGCTAGAAATAATTTCATTGGTAAGGGTAACAGCCTCTTGTAGATTCTTATTAAGATTCTCCTGTTGCCAGCTAACTTGTATGTTTCTAATTATAGGTATAATCGTCGAGGGCGAGCTAAGAGCGATCTTTTTGGCGTTTGCATAGATTGGTAGGTCTGGATCTGCTTGCAGCGCCAGGAGCAGCAGGGAGTCGCTAGGAAGGTACAATATGACATACTCAAAGGCGTTAGGTAGATCCTTAAAGTACTCCTTGTCCGATAGACTTCTGATGTGATTTTTTATGGCCGTGTTTAGTTTCTTTAGCTTTTCAAGTTTCTTTGCTTCTGTAGTAGCCTCAAAGTACTCTAAGGCTGCCTTGGTGGGGGACTTACAGTCAATAATTATAGCTTTGTCATTTGGCAAGTTTATTATGCAATCTGGTATATTTTCATCTGAGGTGCGTTGTTGGAGTTCAAAGTCGGTACCTTCTTTTAATCCTACGCCCTCTAACAAGTTCTTTAGGTGAATTTCCCCTAATGCCCCCTGACTTTGGGAGTTTGTGAGAGCCCTAGAGAGGTTCATTGTAACCTGGCTTAGACTATTGCTGCTCGACTTTAAATCTACCATTTGCTGCGTGAGAGTTGCATCTACAGCACTTCTATTTTTTTCTAAGCTGAGTATTTTACTTGCCAAGTCATTGAGAGACTGGTTTATAGGGGCGTTAATAGAGGATACCCATTCAATGGGATTAAATTGGGGTGCTGCGGGGACTTCTACAGCGGCCTTAGATTTTACAAGAAATAGAATATAAAGATTTAGTAGTAATATACCGAGTAAAAATAATATACCTGTTATAAACATTTTTTCTTTTTTAGACACTTAGAACAAATGCAGCTTAGCCAGCCACCTATATCCTCAACTTTAGCACTATCTCCACAGTTTTCGCAAATTTCTGCACTCTTGGCTTCGGCTTTGCCTATTAGGTCGTCCATTTTATTGGTACTGCTCCTAGTATAGACTCTGAGGGATCCAAACTTCTCTTTTAGTTGGCTGCAGGAAAAGAACTTTCGACTAGACGGGGACTCATTGAGAATAAGTTTTTCCATCTGCTTACTAAAAGAAAGGACTAATTTAAACCAACCCTCTCCTACAGATATACTTCTTTCTCTCCCACTATAAAAGTTTGGGGCAGCTTTAAGTATTTTATCAATGGATTCCTGCTTCATTTATTTTACCTTACTCTATTTCGTCGGAAATAATCTGCTTGAATTGGCTCCAGAAAACCTCCATAAACATTGTTAGAGACCTTTCAAAGGATATCCTTAAAGGAATAGTATCATAGTCTGAGAATATTTTACTTAAAACTTCGTTTTCAAATATAGCTTGAACAAATAAAGCCTCGTTATTTATATAATTGTCTTTAATATCTAGCATACCTCCGAAGGCTTCTCGGGCTACTTCTTTCGACAGTCCCCCTTTGCGTCTACCGTCTAGTACATGTTTTTTAACTTCTTCCAAGCTCTCGTCTAGTAGGAATTCCCTCTTCCCCTTAGAAAATTTGCCCATAACATAACTGTCTTCAGCCTTTGTAATAAAAGATTTAATACCTTCTGGTCCTGGGTGAGACCAGTAATGTGCGTATACTCCATAACTAGAATCAATAATTACATTGTTCCCGTCTAGAATAATTGATGCAAAATTAAATCCATCTCTAAGTCTGTAGATTGTAGTCTGTTCTTTTTTAAACTCGCTATGCATACTTCTCCACTATCTCTTATCCTTTAAGAACTCTTGAATTTTATATATCCCCTGCAGCATTTTAGCTTTACCAACTGGATTAGCACTATGTACTCTTATTATTTTTGGAACGCATTCAAAATTACCTAATTCAAACACTTGCCTTTCCATCCACAGTACAATGTCATACCCTGTTCCAGAATAGCCTGCTTCCTCTATTGTCAAATTACCCGCGTAGTGCTCAAAACCTAAATCATGATCTAGTGATAGTTCGGTTATCTCTTGTTTAAAAGACTGCAGCGCCGCAATAACTTCACTAGCAGTCTGTAATAAGGTCCAGCTATCGTCTGGAATTGGTCTAAGGTCATCTAGATAAATTTTCATTCTTCTTTCCTATTCTTTTTCAGTCTTTTGTCTGCCTCAATAATGAAGACTTTCATGTCTACCCTCAAGCCTTTAATTATTTTAAGAGTGGTGGTAATAACGGGGTGTATCGTATCTATTCTAGCATCAATTACTGCAGGTAAGTACTCGTGTTGCTCTAAAATATTTATTAGATATTCGGCCTCTTCCAAGTGCCTCTCTAATTCTGAGGTTATGTTATCCAGAGTAAGTGCTAACTTTTTTGTCATATATATAATATCGCCACTAGATCAAAGAAACTTTAGCTTTTACTACTCAGAAATCAAAGTAGTACCAGAAATCTCAGCTTCGCCAGAAACCTGGGCATTACCAAAAGCCCGAGCATTATCGTAAACTTGAGCATTACCAGAAATCTTAGCTTCGCCAGAAACCTGGGCATTTTCAGAAACCCTAGCCTTGTCAAAAACCTGGGCCTTGCCGAAAACCTCAGCATTCCCAAAAACCTGGGCATTTTCAGAAACCCTAGCCTTGTCAAAAACCTGAGCCTTGCCGAAAACTTGAGCATTGCCAGAAACCTGGGCCTCACCAGAAACCTTAGCCTTGCCAGAAACCTCGGCTTCGCCGAAAATCTCAGCTTCGCCAGAAATCCAAGCATTATCAAAAACCTGAGCGTTGTCAGAAATCCAAGCCTCACCAGAAACCTTAGCCTTGCCAGAAATCCAAGCATTATCACAAGCCTGAGCATTAACAAAAACCTGGGCCTCGCCAGAAACTTGAGCATTACCAGAAACCCGAGCATTATCAAAAACCTGGGCCTCGCCAGAAACCCAAGCATTATCAAAAATCTGAGAATCGCCAAAAATCTCAGCTTCGCCGAAAACCTGAGCATTTTTATAAATCCAAGTATTATTAGAAACCCGAGCCTTACCAGAAATCAGAGCCCTGCCGAAAACCTTGGCCTTGCCCGAAACCCTGGCCTCGCCAAAAATCCAAGCATTGCCAGAAACCCGAGAATCGTCAGAAACTAGAGCGTCATCATAAACCTGGACCTTATCATAAACCTGGGCATTACCAAAAACCCGAGCATTATCAAAAACCTGGGCCTTGCCGAAAATCCAAGAGCTGCCCGCTTGACTCAAATTGGAGTACTTTTGCACATACCCTCCCAACTCTCCTTCTATAACAATCCCAAATGATCGTAAGGCTTTAATTTGGAATAGGGTTTTTCCATCGGACACTATTCTAGTTAAAGTCATTTCGTATTTGTTCATAATCTTAATTCTTCAATAAATACCTTTCGGTACGATCTTCAAATTACTTTAGCAAATAATCGAAGGTACTATAATAAACTTTATTACTTTATAGCCCTTTTCAGCGTACTCGCTCCAATACCCTGTCGGGGCAAACGAGGGAAAGAAAAGACGAATAAATTCAATATACATTGGCGTGGGCTTTCTAAAAAGAAATTGATTTTGGGCCCATATTTCTGAGGTGGCTCCCGACTCTAAAAATATCATTCCGTTAGGAGAACACACCATATAAACATAATTGCATCTAGCGCCATCTAATACTGAACTAGGTCTCAAATCAATCATCTGTATAACTACCACACTATTATACAACTTATACTACAACAGGCACTAAAGTCAAACTCGATGGTACTATTTCATGTACATGAAAAGCTGCTCAGCCTGTCTAGAACAGAAAGAATTAGAGGAATTTTATTCTCACCCAAAAACAAAGGATCGTAGACAGACAAGGTGTATAGAGTGTTCTAAGCTTTTCCGAAAACAAAAGTACATAGAGAATCCCTATAAACCCCGCCCAAAGAAAATAAAGGTACCTCATGGTGAAGGTCGTAATTGGGAAGCTAAGAAAGAAGAAAGAAAGTTATATCAAAGAAAATACCATAAAAAGTATTATGAGATAAATCGAGACAGTTTATTAGAAAAAGCAAGGCTCAAGAAGTTAGACAAAATTGTTTAACACTGCGTACTATATCTAGTTTATGATAAAAATCACAACAAATACAAATAGATACGAAAGTCCAGTGTTCTCGCATCCTGCCAGGACCGGCACTCAATCTGCTTCTTATACCTTTACACATAATTTTAATGCGGACCCTGATATTATCCAACCATATGTCCAAAACGGGGCTACTTGGACGCCTGCCTTAACCTTCGATTCTGATGGATCTCTTTATTATGGATATGACTTTCCTTCTCAGCCTGTGGATAGAAATCAAACTACTATCAGAATTTACAACCAAGGTCCTACTTTAAATATGAAAGTAGTCTTTATTAGACATTAAATATACTTTAAAATCGGATTTACCTCGTCTAAATCACTAATATCCCTAAAGCCCTGCCAAGAGGGGAATCTTGGTTTATCTTTAGTCCCTTCCAATTGGTATTGGTACTTGATAATTTTATTCAAGTATTGACTTTGATTGTTCCATATCTCTTGTCTTAGTTCTTTAGTCAAGCCTTTACCAGTTCCTACCTCCAATTGTTGCCCAGGAAATTTAGGGTCTATTATCAAAAAATTACCTAAAGTATTGGCCGCTATTTTACCTTCCTTTTTACTAGACCTTTTTGTTAAGCCCAACTCATTTACTTCTTTCTTGTTTTCATTTTTAACTTGTTCTGTAAACCCTACTATAATACCCTCTGAATCACTCCAAGGCTTGAATTTAATAAGTATTTGTTCTTTAAGTGTACTTCTACCGCATTTATATTGCCCGCCAACCTTACGATACATAGAGCCCTCGTAGCCCTCATCTAAACACCCTTCACTGTACTGTTCCAGCTCTTTCATAGTTCTAATCAAAGTAGTAGCAACTATTTTTATTTCTGGAGTGGGGTTTTCTTTTAACCAAGTATTTAAATCTTCTAATCTGTCTGAGTATGGCTTATCAATATCTTCTTTTACATAATCAAATGCGTGGAATATGAAATCGGGTTCTCCTTCAAAAGCAGAAAAGGCAGAGCTTATTTCGTTAAACTGTGCTGAAGAGTCTTTCAGCATCAGCTCTCCATCAATACCTTCTGGTAGGATAAGTTTTAACTTATCTCTCGTGGCTACATTTCTGATAGGCTTAAAATTTCTGCTTACAGCTTCTCCCTTTATTTTTAAACATCTATAGCCATCTAATTTTGGGGAGGCTAGGCAAGGTAGTGTAATTTGATCTAATTGGTCTGCTGTCTCGGCTAGCAGGGGCCGCGTAATTTTCATGTTACTATTCCCCATACCAAAGGGTTTTTTGGATATATTTAAGAGCATCCTGGAGATTATCAAACCTGTCTTCTATATAATAGCGATGCTTGCTTACATAGCACTTACTTTCAGCACTGTTGCCCTCTATATATAAGTAATAAGGTCCAAACTCAGCAAGGGTATGTTCAAAAATACCAATCTGTATTGTAGTAGAGTCTTTTTCATATGGTTTTAAATAGGGCAGTAATTTACACACTGCTGCATAGACTACTGCTGTTTTCTTATTATTTCTCCTATTTAGTGCTATTTGAATAATAGTTTGGCCACTATACGATGAACTATATCCACCGTTCATTAGTCCAATATTTTCAAATAATTTCTTCTGATATTCATACATTACTGTAGTTTCTGGGTTACCATCGAGCATTATCTCTATGTCTGATTTTTTTCTGCTTCCTCCATTTTTTAATATAGAAGTATCTCGCTTCTCTTGCAGCTTTTCTATTTTTTTATGTAGGGAGCTAAGCTCCTTATCCATAGAACCACGCGCTTTGCGAAGCTCCGACTGTTTTTCTTTAAGCTCCTCTATCTTACTATCTAAAATCTTCATACTGTGTACTTTTACTCCTAAGGTAGTTCTCCAGTCTCGGCAAAATGCTGCAGACTAGGTAATATAAGTTTAACTTGATCTTGAGTCAGATGCATTCTAGTACTTAGTGAGACGCTTTCGGGTATTGGATACTTTACCCAAACTTTATACTCGGATTCGACTCCACCATTGGGAGTAGGCTCAGCGAACATAACAGGGTTGGCATCATTTACACCAAACCATATAGCATCTTCCGTAGCTAAACTACTTTTTTGTATTGAACACCTATTGTTATTTCTATCAGTGAAGGATCCTATTGCAAACCCTCTTTGTGTTTTTTCAATTTTCATACTGTTCCTGGTAGTATTGGTTAACGGTATCCCTATCCAACTCTGTATGCCGATGTAACCAATCTTGAGGTATCTCTAAACCCAGCTGTAATGCTGCCGTCTTAGCAAGGTGGGTGAGTACGGGCCCATCAGAAATCACATCTTTAAAAGCTTCGAGTAAGTTACACTTAAAATCTCTCGAATATTGTTTAGTGTCTAATACAATGCATTCAATTACATGAAGGTCTCTACCGGTCAATTGTTGTTCCATAGTCTCCTTAATTTAGTGATAGAGAGTATTACGACACATTATTAGATTTACTTTAGCTCTTTTATTTTTTTATTTAGATACTCCATCAATTTTTTTTCTGTGACCATTTCTTTATCTAGGTCGTTACAGTTTTTTTGATATCTAGCTCTATCTGACCTTAAGACCCGATGGTAACATTTAGCGGCGCGAAGTTCTCCTTTAAGATATCTCGCAAAGAACACATTGGCCTCTTTAACCGTTCCATAGTAACTTTCCATTTCAGACATCTTATAGCCTGGATGTACTTTTACTAGCTTCCTGTTTTCATAGTCAATTCTGTATGGCATGCTTTACTCCCAATAATACTACTGTATAATTACTATCGGCAGATTTCTATGAGACTTTAGGTTTTATTTATTTTTAAAATTAAACTATTTTTATTGTATATATATATAAAGTTATTACTATATGTTAGGTATGATTAAATTATCTAACTCAACTCGAACCTTGCTAACGGAAACTTTTAGCCACTCTTTTACAGACAATACTTTTGGGTCTAACACCTATACTATTACACATAATTTTGGTAAAGATGTAGGCTCACTAACCATGTTAGTGCATGATTTTGGGGTAACTTTTACGCAAGGATCGGACCTAGGATTTAAGTCTTCTGTTTTTGATTACTATGATAATGCTCCTTTCGGTCGAGGTTATGTTTGGGATACAAATAGCACTATAGCCCGAGTTAGAGTGTGGGCTATACCAGGGAAGTCCAGTCCTGCCACCATACAGTTTTCTTTAACTTCAGTTTAAAGATAGTTTATATATAAGATTTAAAAGGTACTTCCCTTTAATATGATTAGAATAGCAAGCAACTCCAAAATAGTTACCACAACGGTTTCCCACACAGGAAACTCTTCTGGCACTTACTTTACAGTAACTCACAATTTCGGCACTACAAACATTAGAGGAGTTGTTAGGTATGCTTCCACTACACCCAAGGCTATACTACTATGGTAGATTATACCAGTATTGGCGGCTTGAACTACGGATTTGGTATGGCTAATATTCTTCTTAATTCCTGTCAATTTAGAATGTTCAGGTGGGATCAAGGTAACGATGTTGCCACTTTAGATGCTCAATTGAATGTTATAGTAGATTTCTCATAAGTATCCCCATTTCTCTATAGTAAGAACTTCGTTAAACTCTTGATCTCTGGTTTTAAGCCAAAGCATACCATCAAAGTAAACAACTTTCTCTTGCCCGCCTATCTTAGCTAGATAGTCTCCGGCTTGTGGGGGCTCGTATTCGCCCCCATCAAACCACTCTTTAGGTTCAATTTCAATATCAATCATATATCAATCTTAGTTCTCATCGTAGGCTGACATTTCCTGCTCGAAAGGAGTTTGGTGGTCAGGCTCTAAGACTTTAAAGTACATATTATTTAAGTCAGATTCGTGACGAATATTGAGTACTTCGGTATTACTTACTTGTACATCTATGCCTGAAAGAAATTCTTTTTCTGTCACCTTGAATCCAGGCTCTGTCCTATATTGGTTTTGACGGAAGGTAATCCATAACATAGGGTCTGCGGCCCTTTTTGGATGGCCTTTTATTGCTGTTACTGTAAACTCACCTAGCTGTTTTACATTTACCCTTCTGTCAGTAGGATAGATCCTTAGCACATCTACCTTTAACCCGTGGTGTATCTCGTCTAGAGACAAGTGTTTGTAACCTGCGTGATTAATTTTTCTTACGGCGTTGTCAAACTCTACTTTATGATTTATATCTTGCCAGTTTTTTGAAAACCCCCACTGGATTACCCTACTGATTGCTGGAAAGGTAAAGTAAAATAGGGCTGCTCCTAGTAATCCAGATGTAAATGAGAATAAAAAAACTTGAAAGAATTGCTGATCCATATAGTCACCGTATATATTTATTAAAGGTTTAAATTTAAATATACACTTTTAAAGTCAGCTGTCAATCTTTCTTTTGTATGACTTACATTCTTTTGCAAAGTCTATTGCCTTTTCTTGGCACTCAAGGCAGTTAACAATATCAAAGGCTATATGGATGTAGGTAACTAGGTCTTTTTGATACTTAAGTTTTCCACAGCACTCACATCTTGCTTTTCTATAGTCTTCGATGTTTAAAACTTTACCCATAATTTAGTGAATTACCATAAAAGTTATTAATTTGATTACTACAATAAAATAAAAAACGGCAGCAAAGCCGAGTATAAATGCTATTAAGAGGGCAAAGGTAGGGAGTTTTATTTTATTCTTCATAGTAAGACCTATCGTCTTACTTTAGGAAAACTTTAGGAAAACTTTAGGTATCTCTTTGAAAATTGGTTTAAGAGTTTTCTCTAAGAATTCCGACAACCGTGTTACTAAACTCTACCAAGGTACATCCAATAGGAGTCCAGTTCTTACTTAAGAGTCCAGTGCCAGAATAAACACTGCCAGAATACGAAGTTATGTAATCATAGATACCATCTATAGGATCTCCATCTATTTTACCTTCAATCCCTAGACTTAAAAAATTAGATGCTAGGTTGCCGGTTGCTAGGTCATTGCCCAGTTCAAAGGATTGTTCTAGGGTTAGTCTGACGATAGATACTGCACCAGCTCTATCATATCTATTTTGGCGGGCTACTGTCATATGTTTTATAAAGGTTTCTGCTATCTTAAAATGATTATCCCCAGGAAATATAGTTTCTCTCATTTCTCCAGGTAAACAGAAATTTCTAGCTGCTGACTCTGCTTCTATTTCAGATAGAGTACCACCAACACCAAGTATACCTATAACATAGGCCATTAACTCATCTCTTAGAGTTTTGTAGTCTTTTCCATATTTAGGATTTTCGCCTGCAAGTATTAATAAAGATCCAGGTGTTATTATATGAGCAGGATTCTCTATGCACTTCTCTTGTATAATAAGACTCTCTATATTTAACTCTCTACTACAATCTTCACAATAAATTTTATATTTTGCCATAGTTACACCACTGTTAATGTTTTATTTATTAAATTATATTGCTGAATTCTTCCGGCGCTGCCTGCTGTACCTGAAACCCCTGGTAATCCAGTTCCTAATCCAAGCCCACCAGTACCACCAGTACCCCCAGCTGCAGAAATTGATCCTAAGTTAGTTAGAGTATCGAAGACCATATAAACTGCTCCGCCACAGCCTCCGCCTCCGCCTCCGCCTCCGCCTGCGTTATTTCCAATACCGGCTGAAGCATTTCCACCATTACCACCTAAGGATCGTATAGATCCAGTGACTGCTATGTTAATATTTTTAGCAAATATAGCTACAACTGCTCCACCAGAGGCTCCTCCGCCTCCGCCTCCGCCATTACCTCCAGCACCTCCTCCTGAAGAACCCCCTCTTCCACCGGATCCGCCTAGTGCTACTACAATTCCCAAGTTTAAGTCTGTTTTTAAATCTCTGATAGGTCTAAAGATGTTTGCTGTACCGGCTCCAGTTGCTCCGCCTGCTGGAGAACCTGCAGATGCGGCTCCACCGGCACCCCCGCCTCCTCCGGTTCCACTAATCAATGACGGAGTAGTAGCTACAACTGCTGCAGCGATAGCACCGACTGCGGTAGCGCCATTAGCACCTGCACTTCCTTTCCCACCTCCCCCTAAGTCTGCTGAAGCAAGGGCAGCTCCGGCAGCACCTCCGGTAGATAGGACTGTGTTACTACCAACATTGCCGTTTCGATTGATACTGCCGTTAACTGTAAGGGCATTTCTAACAAAAATTTTAAAGCCCCCAGTATTTAAAATACCAGCACCTCCAATACTTAGATTATCGTAATACATCGTTCTAACAAGTGTAGTATTTCCACCAATAGCTACAGAGCCATCTGAGCCATCGCCATATATAAAAGATTTAACGGCAGACCCAAGTGAGTCTACATAGAATTTATTGGCGGCCTGTCCAGAAAGAGTAGGATCCCCTGATAAAGTTAAAGGCCCAGACAGTGTGCCGCCGCTTAAAGTCAGGCGTTGATTGATTGAAGTCTGAAGAGTAAGTATTGAGTTAGTCCAACTATTAGCACCTATACACTCATAAGTATAGTCGGCGTCTACTGCGTAGTCTCCTATAAGACCAAAAGCAGAAAGACTTCCAGGCACATCTACAAGTCGCGGGAATGGTTTATTTTTTGCTATAATTCTCTCGCCACTATTATTAATTATTGATATATCTAGTACATTGGGAAAACTTATTTCATCCATAGTGACGGTCATTTGTCTTCCATCTATGTTTAAATTGGCCATCTTACTGGCTGATATATTAGTTTCCCACACTACAGATCGATCTGATATCTGTCCATACCTTCCTAATACTTTACATGCATGCAGTCTAGTCGTAAGGGGTCCTGCATTTAGGGAGAGAAGTTCAAAAGTAATTCTTGACAGAAAGGTTGTTTCTGTTGCATCTATGTGGCAATTCGTAGTTGTAGCTCTAGCTTCTACTGTACTTGCACTAATATTTATAAAGTCCTGGCCAAATGCTCTACCTATACACGCAAGTGATCCCTTGATCTGACATCCTACTATATCAAGAATACTAGTGGCGTCAGAATACTGAGAGTAGTCTAGTGTGATATTAGTATTAACCAGCTCTAAATTATGAATCTGGTTCCTGCTATCAGAACCATACCCACTTTCAAGACTTATAGAACCGTCCTCCACAGTTAATCTGCTTACTGTATAACCTAATCCAACTAAAGCAACAAAGGGCTTTAGTCTACAACTACTAGTACTGTGATTACCTGCTCCTAGCATAATTGTATAGCTAGTATCTACGGTTAAACCATTATCAGGTATTAAGCTTAAAGCATGTATAACAGTGAAGTATGGGCGGTCCAAAGATCCATTGCCTAATCCATCTGAGCCATCTATTGCTACATGCAATACCCTGTTTCGTACTACGGGTGTGAGTGCTATTATAGCATCGTCCACATAAGTGGTATCTGCTTTGGTGTTTATTAATCCCGATAAGGTTATATCTTGGCTATTTACATATGCTATTGTAGCAGAGGATCCTGAAGAAGTTTGTGCTCCACTAAGTGTAAGTTGCCCTAAAGCTACTAGCGAACCATCGCCTTGAATTCTTATGCCCCCAGAACTACCGGAAGGAGCAATAGTAACTGATTGACCCGATGGGACTGTGATATTTAAACTACCGGATGTAACTGTAATACCATTTTCAAATGGTATTATGTCTGAGGTTAAAGTTTCTTGTTTGTAACTACCCTCTTCATCAATTGTGTTAATGATAATATTTTTTGGTGGCATTTTATACTATTCCTACTTTTTGTAATTGTGCTTTACAGACCCAGTTTACAGTTTCTGCTGCATCCCCATTTACTATTACATTAAACTGTGCCCCTGAAACCGTTATAGAGGAGCTATAGGTTCCTGCAGCTACAGATTTAGCTATAACATCTACTGTACCAACTAATGAGGCTACTCCAGAGTTATCTACATATACGGCACCTCTCATATGGGTCATTCTAACTCTATTAGAACCTGAAGTTCTTATACCTATGGTCCAAACATCTAACCAGGTGGCCGTATTATTACCTGGGACATTTGATAGGATAATCACATTGTCATTATTAGTAGTTTGAATTCCAGAAGTTATTGTAAAAGTCCCATCACCAGGCCCAGTTTCGTGGCTTTTCTGAAACATCCAGTTATTAGGATTGACTCCTAATGCTGTAAATCCATCTACTATTAAATTAATAGCAGTTCCAGCTCCTGAGGTTGATAGACCCAAATCTCTCCCAGATGTAGTGGTTATACCAGAAGCTACTGTAAGGGGTAGGTTAAAAGTCTTGGCCCCAGAGATTGTTTGAGTGCCAGTTATCGTTACTAAATTGGCAGATAGGGTTGACTGTAAGTCAAAATAATCTAAAGAGTCTTCTTTAAAGTTATTATTTTCGTCTACTTTTTTAACTAATATGGTACCTGAAGGTTGAATAATCATTTGACTTCCATTGTATTGAATATGGGAT
>Ga0163144_10010167_pt1 | contig 20101 bp, 14 predicted proteins | sample OliLak19BULKMAT1_FD_123175 | JGI IMG/M metagenome (GOLD analysis project Ga0163144, IMG submission 123175) | Freshwater microbial mat bacterial communities from Lake Vanda, McMurdo Dry Valleys, Antarctica - Oligotrophic Lake LV.19.BULKMAT1 | ecosystem: Environmental > Aquatic > Freshwater >... | reverse complement strand
GTGACAAAGCGGAAGCACTTGGCCGCAAAATGTGCAGAAAACTAAAAGATCTGTTACCCCGCCACCAATTTGTCGTTGCGATACAGGCAGCCATCGGTGCAAAAATTATTGCCAGAGAGACTATTTCTGCCATGCGCAAGGACGTTACCGCAAAATGTTACGGAGGTGATATCAGCCGTAAACGTAAACTTCTTGAAAAACAAAAAGAAGGCAAAAAGAAAATGCGCCAGATCGGCAATGTAGAGATCCCCCAAAAAGCATTCCTGGATGTGTTGAAATTGGATGAATAAATAAGGAAGATTTTCGATTGATCCGAAGCATCAGATCGATTGGCTGATACCTGAAACCTCAAAGCTGATACCTCATGCCTCCCACCTCCCACCTCAAACATCCCCGTCTGATCGCCCTGGATGTATTCCGCGGAATGACCCTCGTATTGATGATCATCGTCAACAATCCGGGAGATTGGGGGGCGGTGTATGCTCCATTATTACATGCAGACTGGCATGGATGTACCCTGACCGACCTGGTCTTTCCTTTTTTTTTATTCATTGTGGGTGTGGCGATACCGTTTGCTTTGGGATCGAGGAAGGATGCCGGTACCGCAGATCCGGCACTTTACCGGAAAATAATCATCAGGGTTATCCTCATATTTTTGATCGGCCTTGCCCTGAGTGGATTTCCTTATTATAATCTGACCACTATTCGTATTCCTGGCGTATTGCAGCGTATAGCGATTGTTTACGGGGTGGTGGCTATTTTGTTTTTAAAGGTATCGGTTAGAGGTTTATGGATTTCCCTGGCAATATGTTTGGCCGGCTATTGGTTTTTGATGACCAAACTGCCTGTGCCGGGATACGGTTATGCCAGCCTCCAACCTGAAACCAATCTGGGTGCCTGGTTGGATTATACGTTGCTGAAAGGCCATCTTTGGTCTTCATCCAGAGTATGGGACCCGGAAGGTATACTCAGCACCTTGCCGGCATTTGGTACCGGCATACTTGGACTTTGGACCGGGATAAAATTGCGGTCAAAGGACCAACTGAACGAAAACCTCCATGTTATTTTTTTTACTGGAGCGGTTCTTATGTTATTGGGATATGTCTGGGATATGAGTTTCCCCATCAACAAAAAAATCTGGACCAGTTCCTATGTCCTATTTACCGGTGGAATGGCCATGCTCACCCTGGCTTCGTTGATCTGGCTGATCGATATAAAAGGTTTTAAAAACTGGACCAGGCATTTTATCTATTTCGGGATGAATTCGATGGTGGTTTTTGTCGGGAGTGGTTTATTGGCACGGATACTAGGCTTGATTAAATGGTATGACGGGGGAAAAACCACCAACTTAAAATCCTTTTTATATCGATTCTATCAATACGATTGGATGCCCCTTAAACTGTCCTCTTTGTTATTTGCCTTTAGCCTGATGGTGGTGTTTTATTTATTTTTAAAGTGGTTGTACCATAAAAAATGGTTTTGGAGATTGTAGGTTCTATTTTGTAGGAATCAGAATATATTTTAATATTCCAGGGCACATCGGTTAAATTCATTTTCGGTCATTGTTGAGTAAGTTGTGATCACCTCTCTTCAAAAATTTTAAGTAAAGTCCTTTCCTTGTTATTTATTTATAAATGATTTCAAACCGGGAAATCAATTTTCATCGTGTCAGAAACCATTTTTCATGAGTTTTTGCTACTTTTCTTATGTGGTCACAAGGATCCTTTCCTTTTTTGATAAGTAGATCATGCGATTCATATTGTAAACCAGGTTTTGCAATGTGATATTTGTAGCCTCCCGGGTTAATCCTATACACCGAACCCCGAACCCCATTACGCGATTATAAATAGAAGCAAAAATATGCTCCACTCGGCATTGGGTTCTGGATTTGATCCGATTGGCCAATCTCTGACGCTTCGTCAAGGTAACATGCCGAGATCCTTTTCGCTGGATTATGCATCCTACTCCGCGTTTTCTTAGTTCCTTCCGATTCGCCTAGCTGTCTTAGGCACACTATCGGCCCATAACGGTTTGCCTTTATCACTTTCTTCTATCAATTTCAACAGCACCTGACTATCATGCGCGCTGTCAGGAGTCACTTCAAACTCATCAATGAGTTTACTTCCTGAATCACTAGCGTTTTGTTGTTATAATGATAAGTTCTTTGAAAGTATTGTCAGTATTGGGTTTGCAGGGATTATAGACCTTAGTTGATTTGATTTTTTGAAACAAATAAATTTTGTATTATTCTGAAATTCAATGTTTTATGAATTTGTGTAAATATATATTCTCTCAAATAATGGGATTAGTATCAACAACCTCCTTTCAAAGATCTTTATTTTTCTCACTAAATAATTTTCAATTGAAGGCGACTGAGATAGCTCAATTAAGCTCAACTCTATAAACATCGATGGAATATTGAACCTTTTTTTAAATGGATAAAACAACACCTGAAAATAAAATCATTTTGGGGTCATTCTGAAAACGCAGTTAAGACACAGGTGAGGATTGCTTATATCCGTGTATGTCTAGTCGCCATCGCTAAAAAACGATTTATGCTCAAACAGAGCCTTTACGAAATATTACAAATTTTGAGCTTGTCCATATTTGAAAAAATGCCCTTAAATCAACTCTTTCAGCGACCTCAATTAAAAAATTTAAATGTGTAAAATCATAACCAACTAACTATCTTTGACTAATATCAAAACGCTAGTGATATTGAAGTACAATTACGTTCTGATCAATAGTATAATTTATACATCTGGATGTAGTATAAATTCTGTACCTGTTGTAAGCATGGACATTTTGGCAGCACCTTGTTCTGCATTTACAATTACTGTCACCGGTCCTATTGGTACTAAATCAAAAACATTCAATTAGAGTTATCCTACAACAATACAATTAGGGACCTTTTATAAACAAATTCCTACAAATTATTCAGAGCCTCTATTAGTGGGTGCGTATGGTATAGCACTTACTACTATGGCGGGCTATGCAACTAGCTCTACTAGTAGCTCATTTCAAATAAAGTACCCTACATACTGTGGATACAATTTTAAAATAGCCCCTATTCCAACAAATTCTTTGACTACCATTTATTACGAAGTTGAGAAAGAAAATGAAAACTTAGGTTTGAATATTTATGATAAAACCAAAAAAATAAAAGTCAAGGAAGTATTTGCTAATAAAACTCATTTGAAAGGAACATATTCTCTAACTCTTGAAACTACAAATTTAGCTACAGGAGTTAATTTGATTGAGTTAAGTACACCTACAGGACCTGTGAGTCAAACCTTGCAAATAATCAAATAATGAACAAAATAGTCGGTTTATTATAGGGATATTGCTCGCGAAGACCAATATTTTATGTCAAAAACTTATATCTAGTGATCATTACGAATGGGGGGTATATGTTACAGATGCTAAAGGCAATAGAGATACCTTGATTTTTGGGACTCCTTCGTTAGCAAAAGCCAATACCCTTATTGCCGGGATTGGAGAAAAGCAAATAACTATACCAGATACTTCAGTATTAAATCTTGCAATTGATAAATCCACTGGATTAAAAACTAAAAAGGCATTTGGTCCTTTTTTAATGTCGGCCGGAAACCTTCAAAGAGGATTTTATATGGATAGCATTTTCTATTTAAATCAAACTGCGGTGCAAGGGTTTGAATATTATGCACCGATTTTTATTTCAGGAAGAGCAATTAATTTTCCATTAACCATAAATATAAGACAGCTGCTCATTGATAGCATTTGGTATCAACGATTGTTGCTTTGGAGATTGTATGTTGGTGAATATCGCCAGACGGAGACATTTGTCCAGTTTGAAGAAGATTCTTTTCACACAAAAAGAAAAGACATTTACTTTACTGAAATCTGATGTCAAATTCAGATCGGACGGTACCATGGATTTATATATTCAGTTTGTAAATTTTATTACGGATTACCAGGATAAACTAATTGATGAAATTTCAATATTTCCTAATCCTGCATATGATGTTATATACATCCGGAATACTGGTAATTCCATATTGAAGAGTTATACGATGTTTGACTCTTCAGGTAAAATTATGCTTCAACAAAATAAAGTTTCTTCAGAAATTAATGTTGCTGGCTTTCCAATGGGTGTATATACATTGATTTTTAGAACTCTTAACGGAAGGCAGTTGACTAAAAAGATTCTCATATTCCGATGATACTTTTGAAATTTGCTTCATTATAGCAGGTGTCCACCCTGAGTTCTATTGTTTTATTTTGAATTGATTAACTTTACCAACATGAAAACTTTACGATATCTTATGCTATTCGTAGCGCTCTCCATTTATGGTTCCTCATTTGCACAACAACTCATTCCAACTTTAAAACCATCAGTAGCTGTTTCCGAATTTTTGTCAACACTTACAGTGGAGCAAAAGGATAAAATGGCTAAGCCCTGGGAAGATAAGGAAAGAGTCAATTGGGATTTTGTACCCAAAACATATCGGGCAGGTGTTGTCATCGGTGCTTTGAATGCGGAGCAAAAAGAAAAGTTTTTTCAACTGGTTATGTCTACCGCAGGAGCAACTACCTTGGAAAAGATTAAAGCTATAGCTTTACTGGAAGCTATACTGCGTGGAGTTGAAGGCCGCAAAGAAGACGATACTTATCGCGATCCTAAAAATTATTATATCCAATTGTTTGGAACTCAGGAATTGGACAAACCCTGGGGCTGGAAAATAGAGGGTCACCATTTGTGTTTAAATTATGTGATCGATCAGAACCAGGTAAAATCGGCAACCCCTTCGGTGCTTTGTTCAAACCCGGCAATCGTACTGGAAGGCGTTAACAAAGGTCATCAGCTGTTAAAAACCGAAATTCAACTCGCTCTGGACTTGCTCCAGTCGCTGAATGCCAGGCAACAAACCAAAGCCATAATCTCCGATCAGGCACCGAAAGAAATATTGACTTATCAGCAGCGCAAGGTGGAACTAGAAGCTGCCGGGGGAATTTCATTTAAAGAATTAAATCCCGGTCAACAGAAGCAGTTAAAGGATTTAGTCGTGTTGTACGTAACCCGAGCTTCTAAATTTTTTGTTGCGGATATGCTTAAACGGATTGAAAAAGCGGGCTGGGATCAAACCAGTTTTATATGGTCAGGTTCAACCGATGTGACCCCGGGTCACCCACATTATTATCGAATCCAGGGACCCGAGTTTGTCATTGAATACGACAACTATCAGAATAATGGAAATCATGTGCACAGTATTTTCAGGGACCGGTTAAATGATTTTGGTGATGCCTTAGCGGACCACTACGACAAAACGCACAAAAAATAATGCCCAAAAGTTTTAGAGTGTATTGACTTTTAGTTGACTCACCTTTTACTCAATAAACCGGGATTTTAACAAAGGGATGATCACCACCTTGTCGAAGGAAGTTTGGTTATCTTTGTCCCTGGAATGACAAGGAGGAAGCTGATCAATATTCACCTCAACACACCCGATACCTCCGGCGAACCCGTCTGCATTTCCGGAAACTTTAACCGGTGGGCTGAACACGAATATAAAATGACCGAAGTCCGGACCGGTGAGTTTCACCTCGAGTTTGAGCTCACCCCAACCAAAGGAATCATTGAGTTTAAGTTTCTTCGCAGTCGCTGGGCCAATGTAGAACTGGATGAATACGGCGGGGTGACGGACAACCGGATTTTATCGGATCCGGATGAACCTCTGCAAGCCTGGGTGCCCCGGTGGCGTAATGCCGGAAGGATCTGTGATGATAATCTCCTGCCCATTCAGGAATTTCACCAGGATATGGTTGTTACCGGTACCCGTAAAAAACGAAGGATTTCGATTTTGTTACCTTATGATTATTATTTTACCAAAAAAAAATACCCCGTCCTCTATATGATGGATGGACAAAATCTTTTTGAACCTCACGCCCCTTTTGGTTCCTGGGAAATCCATAAAAAGATCGCCGTCCTGGCCGAAAAAAATATGCATGAAGTCATTGTGGTCTGTATCGATCATGCAGGGACCAAGCGTATAGAAGAATACAATTATATCCGACACCACCTGATGGAAAAAGGCAGAGGGGTGCTCTTTGTAGATTGGATTGAAAAAAAGCTTAAACCGTTTATCGATAAACGATATCGGACCTTTCCCGAACCGTCCAATACAGGAATTGGAGGAAGTTCAATGGGTGGTTTGATCGCTTTAATGGCAGGAATTACAAAACCTGAGATTTTTGGAAAACTCATGTTATTCAGCCCTTCTTTGTGGAAGATTGTCGACATGCTTTACGACCGCATGATATATCTGCCCCTGGTCAGCCATGATCAATTTATCTATCTCTATGCCGGTGGACGGGAAGCTTCAAATATGAAAGGTTTTTCACGCGACTTTTTCGAACAACTCACCCAGGTGGATCCTTCCAATGACCGGGTCTATTTTTCCCTTAATGAAGCCGGGCAACATCAGGAGAAATATTGGGGCCGTGAATTTCCACATGCTTTAAAGTATTTATTTTTCTGATCTTTGTGGCCGATGAATTCCAACCCCCTGCTTTCCCCCGACGTCCCGGTTCAGGCCGATTTTATTCTGATTCCATATCCTGAAAAGGCCAGGAAAAAATTAATCCGTTTTCTGGACGATTACTCCGATAAACATGCAAATAACTGGAGTAAGGCAGCGAAAGTATTAGTAGAAAATCACCAACCGGCATTTAAAAAATATGTTGAACACTGGAATGGCAACCAGAAACTGATCCTGATGGGATTGGGGACAGAAGAAGTGTATAATAAAATATCCCAGGTAAGCCGGTGGGCTGCCCATCAGTTGATCGATCGTAAAGCGGCTCAACACATTGCGATGATTTTGCCGGATTTTCTAGGCCGCAACGAGGTATCCGCTTTATCCAATGGATTACAATTGTCCACATTAAGGCTGGATTATTATAAAAGAGATAAAACGATTCAACCCCTAAAGGTTTCTTTTCATCCGGCCAGAAAGGCTTCGATTGAACCCATAAAGGAAGGTATAGAGTTGGCAGGGATTCAGGAAAAAATTTGCCATCTGGTCAATCTTCCCCCCAATGAAAAAAACCCGGAATACATAGTTCAATGGGCTAAGCATCAATTCCAGCAGCGAAATATTCAAATCAACGTATTAGAAGAAGAAGAATTGATTAAACAGGGCTTGAATGCGCTGTACACCGTGGGTAAAGGGAGCGCCACACCGCCCAGATTATTGATCCTGGATTATCATCCACCTGCTGCAGGTATAAAACTAAAACATATTGGCCTTATCGGAAAAGGAGTCACCTTTGATACGGGAGGTATCAGCCTGAAAGACCCGCTCAATATGTATTTGATGAAAAGTGACATGGGTGGGGCTGCCGCGGTCCTCGGTACAATCGATATGGTAGAAAAACTTGGATTACCAGTGCACATCACCGGGGTGATCCCCCTGGCAGAAAATGCAATTGGTCCGGATGCTTATCGCCCTGGAGACGTGATCCGGGCGTACAATGGCAAGAGCATAGAAGTGATCGATACCGATGCTGAAGGTCGTTTGATCCTGGCGGATGCCTTGTCTTACCTGATCAAAAATTTTAAACCCGGTTATGTCATTGACCTGGCTACACTGACGGGTTCTTGTATCCAGACCCTGGGTAATAAGGCTGCCGGGCTTTTTACCTCTAATCCAGATCTGGCATTATCTCTAATTCATGCGGGTAACCAGACGGGGGAGCGTCTTTGGCAGTTGCCATTGTGGCAGGAATATGAGGATGAAATGACATCCGATATCGCAGATATTAAAAATTTAGCGACCAAACCGGTAGCCGGTGCTATTACCGCTGCGAAATTTCTGGAGGCATTTACCGATTCTCATCCGGCCTGGGCTCACCTGGATATTGCCGGCGTAGCTATGATGGATTCAGATTATAGCAAATTGCGCAGTGCAACCGCTTATGGAGTGCTGCTGATTAAAAAATGGATTGAAGATCTTATAAACTAAGTGCCATGAATTCTCCACTCACTTTTTTATGCATTGCCTCCTATTTCAAAGGAAACCGGTTTATGCAGAGTTTGAAGCAGTGTGGTGCCCGGGTAATTTTATTGACCTCGAAAAGGCATGAGGATAAAGCATGGCCCCGGGAAAGCCTGGATGAAATCTATTATATTGAATCGGACGAACGCAACCATTGGAATATGCAGGATGTCATCAAGGGATTGGCCTACCTGATGAGGAAAGTGCAAATTGACCGAATTGTTTCCCTGGATGATTTTGATGTGGAAAAGGGGGCCTTGCTCCGTGAAGAATTCAGGATTCCCGGGATGGGGCAGTCTACCGCACGGTATTTCAGAGACAAATTGGCTATGCGAATGAAAGCAAATGCCGCTGGAATACCAGTACCAGCATTTACCGCATTGTTCACGGATGATATGATCAATGCCTTTATCCGGGATACCCCTACTCCCTGGATGCTCAAACCCAGGGGAGAAGCTTCTGCCACCGGTATTAAAAAAATCCACACTGCAGAAACCGTTTGGGAAGAGATCCATAAACTGGGAGACGAAAGACACCAATATGTACTTGAACGTTTTATTCAGGGTCAGGTTTATCATATGGATTCCATTGTCCAGGAAGGTGAGGTTTTATTTTGCCGCTGCAGCCAATATCTGGCTACCCCATTTGAGGTAGCTCATGAAGGGGGTATATTCCGATCGGCGACGCTGATAGAAGACAGCGAAGACAATCGGGTCCTACTCCGACTTAACGAACAAATACTGCGCGGCTTTAATTTAAAGTACAGCGCGACCCATACCGAAGCCCTAAAAAGCGAACAGGACGGAAAATTTTATTTTATTGAAACTTCAGCCAGAGTAGGCGGTGCCCATCTGGCAGAAATGGTAGAATATGCAACCGGTATTAATCTCTGGGAAGAATGGGCCAGGGTGGAGTACGCCAATGCTTCTGGTACATTTCATACGATTAAAACACCGGACACCCATCAGGCAGGTATCCTCATTTCACTGGCAAAAAATAAAACACCGGACTATCGCGGCTTAAAAGATCCTGAAGTTACCTGGACCCTCAACGACCTGGACCATCACTTCGGATGCATCGTTAAATCACCATCCCGCCATCGGGTGGTTGAATTATTGGATCATTATACTGTCCTGGTCAAATCCGAATTTCATGCTGCTGCTCCGCCACCGGATAAGCCTATCCATTGAAAGGATTATAGTCACATTCCTTATTTCTTAATACGTACCTTATCCAGGACATAGGACTATTTTCCATGCCGGAATCCATGTTAAAATCATTGATCGCCTTTGCTTTAAATATTGATATTTTTTTATAAAACAACTACTATACATCATCTTATTATATATATATTAACGTACATTTAACGCTTCTAAATCTCTCGACTATTATGTTTAAAAACACTTTTATTACGAAGGCAGGACGGATTCTATTCGTCATGCTACTTTTTATTACCGGGCTTACTGCCCAACGTACTATCTCAGGCAAAATCATTGCCGGAGATGACAATTCCGGATTGATCGGAGCTACCGTGATGATAAAGGGAACTGCTACCGGAGCTTCTACGGATCTTGATGGGAATTTTACTTTGACTGCACCCAATGACGCTACTACCCTGGTGATTTCATCAGTGGGTTTCCTTACCCGGGAAGTTGATATCACCACCGTAAATACCATAGAAGTTACCTTACCGGTTGATGTAAGTACTTTGGAAGAGATAGTAGTAACCGGATATGCGTCACAACGCAAGAAGGATATTACCGGTGCCGTCGCCGTGGTGAGCGCAAAAGATTTGACAGCATTACCGGCCGCCAGTGTTACCCAGATGTTACAAGGAAGGGCATCCGGAGTGGTAGTCGGAAACGACAACTCGCCTGGAGGAGGTACTATGGTAAGGATCAGGGGCTTTGGCTCTATCAACAACAATAGCCCATTATATGTAATTGACGGGGTACCTACTCAAGGTACTTTGAATCAATTGAATCCTAATGATATTGAGTCGATGCAGATCCTCAAAGATGCTTCAGCAGCTTCTATCTATGGAGCGCGCGCTACGAATGGTGTGGTGATCGTCACTACAAAAAAAGGGAAAGTAGGTGACCCACTCATCACTTTTGACTACTACACCGGCACACAAAAACCCGGTCGTCAATTGGATTTACTCAACACCCAGCAATTGGGTCAGTATCTGTATCTGGCAGAAATCGGGGCAGGAAAAAACCCTTCTGTTACCTCCCCCTCTGCACAGTATAGGTTTGGTGCATCCGGAGAACAAACTATCGCGGATTATATCTATCCCAACATTTACGGAACATTGCCTGCAAATTATACGTATACCAATGATATTGCAGACCCTAAATTGGGAAGCACTGCCTTTAATTTTACTAAGGCCAACAAACAAGGAACGGACTGGCAGGATGTAATTTTTGACCCGGCTCCCATTTCCAACTACCAGTTGGGCGCCAGTGGAGGCACCCGCAATGGAAAATTCGCAATCTCCGCCAATTATTTCAAACAGGATGGTATCCTGAGGTATACGCAGTACGACCGATACTCCGTGAGGGCAAATACAGAATTCACCAAAGGGAAATTAACCTTTGGGGAAAACTTTACCTTTGCTTATGATGAACGTCAGGGGATCGCAAATAATAATGAGTCAAACCCCATTATGTTTGCGATCAGGGTGCATCCTATCATTCCCGTATTTGATATTACCGGTGGTCCGGTTGCCTTAGGAGGTACCAACACTTCCCCTTATAATGGATTCGCGGGTAGCCGCGGGGTTAACCTGGGTAATGCGCCCAATGCGCTAGCCCGTCTATACCGGGAAAAAGACAATATTACCAAGGGATCTCATATTTTCGGTAATGTTTTTGGTGAATTAGCCATAATGAAAAATTTAAAAGCCAGAACGAGCCTGGGCATTGAATACAACTTATTCAATCGGTCAGAATATTTTCACCGGGATATTGAAGCTGCTGAGCCTAGGAATGCCAACAGTCTGAATGTGATAAACAATAGCGATCAATCATTGACTTGGTTCAATACATTGAATTATGATCGCAACTTCGGATCCCATTCGTTTAACCTTTTAGTGGGAACGGAAGCGGTCACTACGAATGCTTTTGGTTTTACTGCCAGCAGGAGCAGTTTTGCATTTGATGATCTGGACTACAGGTACCTCAATGCGGGTTCCGCTGCAGGATTAAATAATGCCGGAGATGGCGCTACGAAGAGTGCCTTATTTTCACAATTCGGAAAAATAAACTACTCTTACAAAGATTTGATTTTAGCTGATGCGACTATCCGTCGTGATGGTTCTTCCCGATTCTCGGCAAGTAACCGATGGGCTATTTTCCCTGCATTTTCTGTAGGTGTCCGTATTTCTGAATTAGGGTTTATGCAGAATCAATCCCTGGTTAGTGATTTAAAAATTCGTGCAGGATGGGGTAAAACAGGAAATCAGTTGATACCCAATGTGTATAATGCCTATACCCTCTATGCACCGGATCCTATCAACAATGCTTATGATATCAATGGAACAGGCTCAACCATCGTAGGTGGTTTTGACCTGGTGCAGTTTGGGAATTCCAATGGTAAATGGGAAACCAATACGTCGACCAATATCGGTTTTGATGCCGTGATGTTAAAAGACAAACTGGAAGTGGTATTTGATTGGTACCACCGGATTACCAGCGATATGCTGACTCAGATAGCTCCTCCGCGAACTGCCGGGAGTGGTACCGTACCATATACTAATATCGGAGAAATCCGCAACCGTGGTGTAGACCTTGGACTTAACTACCGGGACAATGCAGGTGATTTCAGGTATCAGGTGGGAGTAAACTTTGCGCACTACAAAAATGAAGTGATCAAACTCAACAATAATCCCAATGCCACGGTGTTCGGATTCGCTACCCGGTTACCCGCTATCTCCGCTACCCGCGCCGGCCTTCCCATAGCTAGTTATTATGGTTATATCGTGGATGGAGTCATCAAGGATCAGGCTGAAGCAGATGCTGCACCCAGATTTGGCACTTACACCAAAGAGGGCACTTTCAAATTCAGGGATATCAATGGTGACAATGTGATCACCGCTGCGGACCGGACTATCATTGGTAATCCCCATCCGGACTTTACCTACGGTATAAATGTCAACCTGGGTTATAAAGCATTTGACCTGACTTTATTTGCACAGGGATCACAAGGCAACGAAATCTTTAATTACGTTCGTTATTGGACAGACTTTAATACCTTCCAGGGCAACCGATCCATTGAACTGCTGAATAATTCCTGGAAAAAATCAGGCGATATTGCTAAACTGCCCCGGTTAAATTCGGGTGATGCGACCAGTCAGCAGATTTCTACCTATTTTATTGAAGATGGTTCTTACCTGAGAATCAAAAATATACAGCTGACTTATTCTGTTCCTAATTTATTGACTAAACGGATTGGTATCAGCAATGCTCAGATCTATATTCAGGGCCAGAACTTATTCACCTTTACCCCGTATACCGGACTGGATCCTGACATCAACCTCAGGACTTCCAACCTGGACAATCAGGATATCCATATGGGTATCGATGAGGGGGCTTACCCGGTGGCTAAATCATTTTTGGTTGGTGCCCGTTTAACTTTTTAATCTGAACAATTTTTAATTTATTAGAAATGAAAAAATATTTTTTATTAATATGCTTCGTCGGGATGTACTTTTCCTGTTCTGAAGACTTTTTTGATCTTGCTCCTCAGGGCCGTGCTTCGCTAACTCAATTGAGCAATAAAAATGGTGTAAATGCACTGCTCATTGGCGCATATTCCCTGATGGATGGAGTAGGAGCGGGTAATACCGGCCGTCAATCCACAGTATCCAATTATGTATTTGGTGGTATCAGCAGTGATGATGCCGTGAAAGGTACAGATGCCGGAGATCAACCGGAACAATCTTTCATCGAACAATACAATTGGATAGCAGAGAATACTTATTTCCTTGGTAAATGGTGGCATTCTTATGACGGCGTTGCCCGCAGCAATGATGTGATTTTACTGGCCGCAAGCCCGGATGTCAAAGACATGACTCCTGCAGAAAAAACACTGGTGACTGCAGAAGCCCGTTTTTTGCGAGGCCATTATCATTTTGAAGCAAAAAAAATGTGGAACAAGGTGCCTTATATCGATGAGACTATTTATGTACCTACCGATGCTAATTCAACCAAGATTCCAAATACGGAGGATATCTGGTCTAAAATTGAAGCTGACTTTGATTTTGCAGCCAAAAATCTCCCGGTAAGTCAATCCCAAAAAGGAAGGGCAACCCAATGGGCCGCGAAAGCTTACCTGGCAAAAGCTTTGGTTTTTCAGAAAAAATGGGCAGCTGCCGAGACCATATTATTGGATGTTCTCAATAACTCCGGTAAAAAGCTGGTGGTTAATTACCACGACAACTACAAGACTTCAGGTAATAATAATTCGGAATCCATATTTGAAGTACAGTTTTCAGTCAATGACGGAACAAATGGGAGTAATGGTAATGCAGGGGACAACCTGAACTGGCCATACTCTTCCACTGCTCCCGGCCGGGGATGTTGTGGATTTTACCAGGCTTCCCACAACCTGGTCAATGCCTTTAAAACGGATGAAAAAGGATTGCCTTTGATCGGTGCGGCTGCGGATGGTTCACTAGATACGTATAACAAGGTCGACGTCCCTAATGATCAGGGTATCGCTGCCGGTGCTGCGTTTACACTGGACAAATCCATTCCGGTAGATCCGCGTTTAGACTGGACTGTTGGTCGCCGGGGCGTAAATTTCCTGGACTGGGGACCGATGCCGGGTGCATCCTGGATCCGCGATCAGGCATATGCCGGACCGTTTACCGGTAAAAAATGGATGTATTATTTCGCAGAAGAAGGCAGTACTACCCATTCCACCAGCAGGAGAAGTGTCAACAACAATTTCCGGTTGCTTAAACTTTCCAGTGTGATCCTTTGGTTAGCTGAATGCGAAGTAGAACTCGGGAAATTAGCTGCTGCAGAAGGCCATGTCAATTTGATCCGCAATCGCGCTAAAACGGGTACAAAACAAGATCCTACCGTTACGTATAAAGTTGAACCTTATGCAGATGGCACATTTGCCGGTATGGGTGCTGATTTTGCACGCAACGCAGTACGGATGGAACAAAGGCTGGAATTTGCTATGGAAGGCCATCGCTTTTTCGACCTGGTCCGCTGGGGCATAGCTGAAAAAGTCCTGAACAAATATGCAGCGGAAGAAGCTGTACCCGGTACAGAACCTTCTGGCCGCAAGTTTAACAAACGGGGCTATATGGCAGGAAAAGTTTTTGCCACAAAAAACAACTATTATCCACTACCTCAGGATGAAATTCTGAATAGCCAGAAAGATGGTAAACCGACGCTGATCCAAAATCAGGGTTACTAGTATCAGATTAAAATTATTATTCGTACCCCTTCTGAATCAATACGGAAGGGGTATTTTTTTAGCATAGGCCGGCCGATCTTGACCTGGCATCAAATCCAGTTAATTTAATCTACATTAAGCGGGGGAGTGCGTTATTATTCTTAGTTATGGTTTTAAACACAGGACCGCGACTGAAGTTAATATTGATATCCGGGCTCTTACTTGGGATAGGTTGTATCCATTCGGAATTTTCTGAGCAGGATATCATTGTCCAATATCATCTGGAAAAGATTAAACGGCTGTCCCGGATAGATATACCGGATGTTTTCAGGTTAAAATCATTTGCACAATCTGAAGAAGGGGCATATTATAAAATACAATTTCAATTGGATTTTCCCAAGGAGGATATCCGCGAAATGTCCGAGCAGTTCCGGGTTATCAGGCGATTGTCCACCGGACCTGGATGGGGAAAATTTCCCTTAGGCTGGGAATATTTTCATCAGCCATTATTGGATGAACAGTTTAAATTAAGGATCGATACCCTCGCACAACAGCTTGAGTATAGTTATATTATGGCGTATTGATATTCTTTTCCATTTTTGCAGGTCGATTAAAAAAGGACAGACCATGCAAAATTTTTTTATTTTCTTCCTCATTGTTTCCAGTTTCGCTGCCTATTCGTCAGGGTTGTACGCACAATCTTCGCAGATATTGCTCAATGAGCCCCTGGATCTCAGTGGAGATTTCAGAAATTACAGCAACACGTACTTTTTGGCAGACAGCCTGGCCAGCTTTGATCCTTCAACAGCAAGCGGAAAGGTAATCTGGAGGAAGGCAGAATTATTTCCGGTTCATGCATTTAATTATACTCAACACGGCATCCGGCGTACCGTACAAAATGAATTCCCATCAAGGGAGTATGCCGCAGATCCGGCCTGGCCTTTTTAATTGGATTTTATATCGCCCAGCGTAGTACGGATAAGGATGAAGACCGGAGTGACGGTGCAAGAAGATCTCGATACCTTAATGATTCCAGGTGGCAAAATCAACCAGGACAATAGCTGGCAATATACCAGGATTGAAAAAGGACATCAATACAAAAGTATAGATGGTATGGTCAGGATTTATGAGAATCCATGGGGCATTGAATTTTTTGATGCCAAAGGCAAATCCTTGACCAAGTCCCGGCACAATTCAGACAACAAAGGATTTTGTCAAAACATGCCTTTTTGTTATGTACGCCGTGCAGCGGATTATTCGAGGAGTGTAGGAGCGGTATTTACCTTGTCCCCGGATGAAAAGATTTTTGGATGTGGTGAATCTTTTACCAAGCTCAATAAATACGGCCAGAAAGTCAATTTATACACCTGTGATCCCAATGGGGTAGAAACGGCAGGCATGTATAAACCGGTTCCGTTTTTCATGAGCAGCCGGGGTTATGGCATGTTTATGCACACTTCCACGCCGATCACCTGCGATTTTGGCAATACCTATGGGGCTTCCAATGCCTTGTGGATAGGCGATGAAACACTTGATTTATTTGTTTTCCTGGGTTCACCTAAAGAGATCCTGGAGGATTATACAGACCTGCCTGACAAAGCGCCAATGCCTCCACTGTGGTCCTTTGGCCTTTGGATGAGTCGCATCACTTATTTTTCCGAACAAGATGGTAGACAGGTGGCAGCAAAATTGAGGGCCAACCGAATACCGACAGATGTCCTGCATTTTGATACCGGCTGGTTTGAAACGGATTGGCGTTGTGATTATGAATTTTCCAAATCGAGGTTTCCGAATGCCAAGGGCATGATTGCAGATCTCGATACCGCCGGTTTCAAAACCTGTTTATGGCAGTTGCTATATTTTGTCCCAAAGAATAAATTGTTTCAGGAAATAGTAGACCAGGGTCTTCACGTAAAAAATGATAAAGGGAATATCCCCTTTGAAGATGCTGTACTTGATTTTACGAATCCTAAATCCATTAAATGGTATCAGGATAAAATCGGAGGATTCTTGAATATGGGTGTGGCTGTTATTAAAGTTGATTTTGGAGAAGCAGCCCCTTTTGATGGTATATGTGCCAATGGACGCACCGGTTTTTATGAACATAATCTTTATCCTTTACGATATAATAATGCCGTTTCTGACCTGACCAATGAACTGCATGCCTCACTTTAACCCTTTAACCTTTAACCCTTTACCTTTAACCCTTTACCTTAAACCCTTTACTCGTCATGCTGAATTGCTGGATCGCTGATCCGAATAATCGGATTGTGGAATCGTTGATCCGAATAATCGGATTGATAAATTGTTGGTCACCCCTAAATGTTTAACTGTGGAATTGTGGATCCGAATAATCGGATTGATAAATTGTCAGTCACCCCTGTTCCAGCCTCACTTTAACCCTTTAACCCTTTAACCCTTTAACCCTTTAACCCTTTAACCCTTTAACCCTTTACCTTTAACCCTTGACCTTTAGCCCTTGACCCATGCAAAACATATGGCTTCTTGCGAACCCATTGCTAATCTATCTTAAGCCCCAACAGGTAACGGTGTTTCCTTATCCCTAAAGAACAGAAAGAATAAAATTAATACCACTACCGCGATACCCGCGGGCACCAACCAAACACTAGTCCAATTGGTGACTGCATCAGCCCCAATACCTGTGGTAAATTTATCTTTTACAATACCTGATAAGACCGAACCAATAAACATGCCCACACCGTAGGTGGCCAGCGAAATCAGGCCCTGGGCCTGCGATTTGATCTTATCGCCAGCTTTTTTATCGGTGTAGATCATACCGCTGACAAAAAAGAAATCAAAACATATACCGTGAAGAATAATACCGGCATACAACATCCATTCATTGTTGCCTGCGTTGCCGTAACCGAAAAACAAAAAGCGCAAAATCCAGGCCAGCAAGCTGATGATCAGGATATTTTTTATACCAAACCGCTTATAAGCCAGGGGCAATAATAGCATAAACAGCACTTCAGATGCCTGGCCCAGTGACATTTTATTTTCGACAAAAAAGGTCAGCGGTAGACTCTCTCCCGGATTTGCTGCCATAAAGGCATCCTTATAATAATCCGTTAAGGATGGATTGCCCATGGCATAATAAAATGAAAGCGGGATACAAATCAATATGGAGGAAATGAAAAATATCAGGAATGAACGATCCTTGAACAATACAAAGGAATCTTTTCCTACAATCTGTCCGATGCTCACCGGACCAGAACTGGTCGGAGGGGTGTCGGGAAGGGTGAAAGAAAATACACCAATGACCAGTGCGGCAATCATCGAGACATAAAATATATTGACCTGATCACCCCACCCCATAAAGCCTATCACGTTGGTAACCGCTATCCAGGCGAGGGTGCCCATTACCCGGATGAGTGGGAACTCCTTTTCCGGATCTTTCATTTGCCTCATGGATATCGAACTGGTCAGGGCGATGGTTGGGGCAAACGTCAGACAATACAACAACATGACCAGGTAAAAAGTATCATAAGTCTTTATCTGGGTCAACGCATACAATAAAACCGCGCCCAGAATATTTAACATTCCCAAGACCTTTTGGGCAGCAAAAAACCGGTCAGCCAACATCCCGATGAAAAATGGGGAAATAATCATGGCTATGGAAAAAGTAGCGTATATATTGCCTACCTGAGCCCCGGTAAAATTGATAGCAAACAAATATTTGGACAACTGACCATACCATGCTCCCCAGATGACAAACTGCAAAAACATCATTACGGAAAGCTGGATTCGGATTTTATTATTCATTAAGTAAAAATAGATTTAAACTCCGAAACTTAATAATACCAGCACCAGAGACTGACGGTATAACTGCTGCCAGTTTTTAAACTTTCGAACTTATCTTTGCCCCATGAGTGTAATAGAAATCAAAGTCCCGTCCATGGGTGAATCCATCACAGAAGTCACCCTGTCCAAATGGCTAAAAAAAGACGGGGACCTGGTGAAAATGGATGAACCCATCTGTGAATTCGAATCTGATAAAGCGACGCTGGAGTTGCCCGCTGAAGCAGGCGGAAAATTGACCCGGATAGCGGCTGAAGGTGCGGATCTGAGTATTGGTGCAATAATAGCCAAGATTGACACCTCTGCGACTGTGCCCCAAAGTTCGACAGCCATAGCCCCTGTTGTGCCCCCGTCTGCCCCCGTTGAAAAAGCACCCGTCAAAGAACCTCAAAAAAATGAAACGGAACCCATCGCCTCACCAGCTGCATCCAAGATATTGAGGGAGCAAAACATCGACCCTACCACTATCCAGGGTACCGGAAAGGATGGACGGATCACCAAGAGTGATGCACTTGCTAACAAAGTGCCGGTCCCCGCCACAGCGCCCGCACCACAATCAGAAACAACTCCTTTAAAATCCTCCCTTCCATATGAACGGAATGAACGCCGGGAAAAAATGTCCAGGATGAGAAAGACCATTTCAAGGAGGTTGGTCAGCGCCAAGAACCAAACGGCGATGCTGACTACCTTTAATGAAATTGATATGACCGAAATAATGGCATTGAGGACCAAATACCAGGATGCCTTTGTGGCAAAATATGGGATCAAACTCGGGTTTATGTCGCTATTTGCCAAGGCCTGCAGCAAGGTGCTGCTCGAAATGCCAGCGGTCAATGCCTTTCTGGATGAAGAAGAACTGATCTACCACGATTATACGGATATTTCCATTGCGATTTCAACACTCAACGGCCTCGTCGTACCGCCTGTAAAAAATGTGGAGTCACTAAAATTCCACGAAATAGAGTTTAAGATTAAAGAACTGGCAGACAAAGCAAGGGCGGGTAAACTGACCCTGGAAGAAATGAGCGGAGGGACTTTCACCATAACAAATGGAGGAATTTTCGGGTCGATGATGAGTACTCCTATTCTTAATGAGCCCCAGTCGGGAATCCTCGGTATGCATGCCATCATTGAGCGACCGGTAGCCCTCCTGGGTGAAATCAAAATCCGGCCAATGATGTATGTAGCCTTATCTTATGATCACCGGGTCATTGATGGATCTACATCTGTAACCTTTCTGGTAAAAGTCAAAAAACTCCTGGAAGACCCTGTCAGTATGCTTATGGATTTATAATTCAATATACCTCCAGGCTGGAAATTACGGTTTGACGCCCTATCCTGGCACGGATAAAATAAATTCCTGCGGTTAACCCGGGTTTTATCCTGAATACCGGTCCCGTGACGGAATCAATTCTCCTGCCGCTAATATCAAAAAATTCAACACTATTTATAGGAAACGAATGATGGATTAAAACTTGTTGACCGGCCTGTACAGGGTTTGGGGATACATTAAATCGGATATCAATCTGGGATTTAATGGAAGTTGATGACTCAATATTCAATAAATACCTCCATACCGGTTCAAAAATATAATTACCCTGAGCTTTGGGTGATCTGGCATCGAGTATTGTGGATCCGTGAATATCGGTTACATTCACAGACGCCGAGGTAATCAATTGATGAGAAGATCTATAAGGTGAGGCCTGGATCGCAACATTGACCGGAAAACCATACTTATTTAAACCCAGACTATCCCAGATTTCCCTCTGAAAAAGATAGTCATCACTGGTATGGGTAAACGCGTATATCCTGGACTTATCTGTTTTCCAGTC
>Ga0163144_10010166_pt1 | contig 20101 bp, 26 predicted proteins | sample OliLak19BULKMAT1_FD_123175 | JGI IMG/M metagenome (GOLD analysis project Ga0163144, IMG submission 123175) | Freshwater microbial mat bacterial communities from Lake Vanda, McMurdo Dry Valleys, Antarctica - Oligotrophic Lake LV.19.BULKMAT1 | ecosystem: Environmental > Aquatic > Freshwater >... | reverse complement strand
GGTGCTCTTGTATTCATACTGACTACGCCATTTGCCACAAAATTGTGTTCATTGTGATCTACAGTAAAATCATAAACTTGTTGGTCCTTTGCTTGTTTTACAGACCATACTGTATCATATTTTGGAAGTTCTCGATCTGTAATTGTAATATGATATGATTTAGTTTCTGGCATTATTCTATTGAATGATTTTCTAAATTTTGCCGGTCTAATTCTTTTTCCCAATTGACCGCTGCACAATCCAATGCTGTGCCAAACCTCTTTGATGTCTTCTATTAAATTTTTGTTACTCATAGAAATTGTTGAAAACCATAATCCAGATTTGGTGAATCTCTCACATCCATCAGCATCAGAAATTCCTTCTATGAATGCACGTCTGATTTTTTTAGAGGCTGTGTAGACCCAATTTGGAATTCTTTTCATGTCTGTTTTACAGACATATCCCATTTCTAACATCAATTCTACAGCAGATACAGAACTCACAACATGATTTCCGCATTCAGAATGTATGCTTCTTTTGTCTTTGCAAAAATGAACATTGCCAAAATATTTTTGCAATAATCCTCGATATTTATCATTTAACTCTTTATCGGGGGACGCTGAGAAACACATACTTGTCCCTGATCTTCTGATAGACCCGTCGCCTAACATAAATCCAAATAATCTAGCAAAATCTTCATCAACAAATTCTGGCAGAATTACTTCTTTATGCTTTCTTTTTGTTGTTAATAGATTTTCTTCTGACAATCCAAAATGATTACAAACAACATTTGCGTAAGTTTTTCTTAAACCATACATGTTTTTACATGTTAGAAAAAGTTTTATTGAATTTCCTATCTTAATTTTGTCAATATTTTTTGTTGAAGCTATTTCTTCAATGCACAGTTTTAGTTTTTCTTCATCTATTTTTTCAAAGCAATATTTTTGTTTTAACATTACCACAGAAAAATCTAATTTAGGAAAAGAAACATTCAATTCTTCATCTTGTTGTACGTTGACAAGTTTGTCGATTTTTGGTTTTATATCTTGTAGATCGACCCATTGGATTATCCCATTCCTGTTAATCAATAATGGATGGGTTAATGTGCCACTAATTTCCGTGTGCTGTGTTTTTACTTTTAATATTTTTTGAACGCCATTATTGACAAACCAACTTACCTTTACTGGTTTAACTTGTCCGGATTTTTCCATGCAGTAGACGATATCGTCTATTTCAATATCTTTGATGTATTTGTAACCATAATTAGTTCTAATTCTTGTATCGCCTGTAAGACACAGCCGATAGACCACCATAGCATCTTCCATCAATCTTAATTGATGGGCAGGACCACGTGCAGATTCGATTAATGACACACCATACGGATAGAATGTTTTACGATCATCGCCTATTCTAATATGAATGATTTGTTCTGGGGAGAATCTCACGGCTCCTGCTTGTTGCAAATCGGCATCTGTAGCTTGAGTAATTTCGACTTTAGCTAAACTTTCATAATCAGGCCCTTCTTTGCTTTGTTGAAATTCAATAAGTTTACCTTTTGTGGATTCAATTCGATACATGCTATCGGCTGGCAAAGGAACTAAATTCAAGACTCCGTCTTTTGGGTTGTCTGGATCAATAACTATTTCCCAAAAGAAGTCTCCCATAATGAACAATTGCTTAGCTGAGTTCCAAGTTTTATTTTGATCAAAATTTAGCATTTTGCGATGAAAAAGCAGGTATTCAAGTTCGTCTTTTATTTCTTGACTGGCACATTCAACAGTCATCACTCTTCCTTCATCGTCTTTTTGACAATTGTGTGCAACTCCCCAATTGGTACAAAAGTTCTTATGTTTTTCAACAGATATATCATATACATCAATTTCTTTGTGTTGTTGAACTCCAATGACTCTACGACGATCAGATTTTTTGCTAAGCCACTTAATTTCTCGACTTGAAAATCCAGCACGTTCTATTCTGCTTCTTATGGTGTCGAAATCATTTCCTGTAAGTTTAGTGATTTTTCGTACAGACAATCCTTCAGAAATCATGCGGCAATAACTATTGACGATTTCTAATTCTTCTTTTTGCCTGCCTGTACTCCATTCATCTACAAATTGTCTTTCGTGAATCCAACCTTTATCATGTGTCCAGATTCTAGGAAATTGATTTGTTTTTTGATTTGTGAATTCTTGACGAGCAGCTAATTTGTAGAATGGCATTAATTCTGATCCATACTCTAATTTTCCTGCGTCTAACCAAGATCCGTCTCTCAACATGATTAAATGGTCTGGTGTGCAAATAAAGTCATTTCCATCATCCAACATGACTCTAATTGTATTAGCACGTTTTGTTTTTCTTGGATTGTAAGCCCATCCAAGCGTGTAATCTCTTTTGTTTGAATCGTAACAGTAAACTAAGAATCTTTCATCTTTAAGATTCTCAGCAAGCCACTTGAGTGTAACTGTTCCATAGGATGGAGTTTCAACTTTTGTTTCTCCGGCAAAGCAGGCTTCATCTGCAAAAACTGTCATGGCCATTTCTATTTCTGCCATGCCTCTAAGTCGTTCATATTCTTTGTATCTATGAATACGATTTGTTACAGTTGAAAGATCCACAAAATCGTTTGTATCTCGCAAGCGAACTGAGCCTTTGCCGCCTCCTGAAAAACCATCTTGTCCGCCACGAATATCTGGTATAGCATCAGGCTGTGAAGTACCAGCACCACCCATATCTTTTCGACTTCGCTTTGTAAGCGGATCTTCAGTGAATGCGTAAGTGAATATTTTGAAAAAGTCCCACCAAGCGGCCATATTTTCTCCCTATAAACCCTAAAACTACTTTTTACCTACTTTAGTTATTATGGTAACTTCAATTTTGATCTAATCACACTCATATTACAGTAAGGAGAATCAATGAATTATTGGATTAAGAGAAATCATAAGCGACAAAATGACATCTTAGTCAATTATTTGATGTCATACACGACGATTAGCATTGGTTTAAATTTTTATTCAAGATCAAATCACTCAATTGAAGTCATTTGCAATAGAGGTTATTTTTTATTGTTCGAAAGAATAAACAATGGCATATTAGATCTCCTAGCTATATTACCGTTTTAGGCGAATTTGGATCTGATAAGTTTTGGAAAAACTTAAACTCGATAGTTTGACAAACTAATACAGATATTAAAGAATCAAATGATATATGAAAAAAACATTATTCCTTATGACTCATCCCGGATCTGGATGGCAAAAATTAGTTGATACATTGAATTTAGATTCAAGAATAGAGATTTCAATGACAGGGTTAGAGTATCATCATCCTGATGACATTGATTATTTGACCAGACAACCTCATAAAAGTTCTAATTCAGTGGCTATTTGGGGCGATGTTTTTTTGCACAATCAAAATTTTACCTGTCAATCACTTTTTAATCACAGCTACTTCATATTTTTCCATTCTGAATTTGATGTTAATCATCCAGAATGGAAATTATATACAGATGCTTTTTCTTATTACCGATTACGACTATCTGGAATGAATCAGTATTTTAACAGATCATCTAAAGCAATATGGAATCCGGTTTCTGAAGAAATCACTGAACTCTTGAATTAAGGAGATTTGTCAATAACCCACGACCGTTCCAAAAAACCTAAGTAATTTGGTTTACTAGGACAAACTAAGTTTTCTGATATTTGGAAAACTTATTTTAATGTTTGCCCTGCATGACCCTAAAGGGCTTGCTGACACTCACACCTTTGGTCGTTCGTCTTGTCAGCAAGCCAATTCTCTGTTAGAATTGGTAGAGGTTTCCTGCCCGCAATAAGATGAAAAAAACAATGCGTGTTATTATTACGAATTAGATTTTGAAAAACTAGAAGAATCAAGATTAGGTAAGCTTAAATTGACTCTTTGGAACAGTGTTGAGGAAGAACTTGAAACATTTAACTACGATGGAGTTTGGCCAGTCTCAATATATTTTGTCGATTTAGATGAAAGTTGTTGCGATGGAAATAATATTGAGATTATATGGAAATATCTATCAGAAATTCATGGATTTAAACATCTATTTCCTGAAACTTCAACTTCTCTTTAGTTCCATTTTTAGATGAGAACACAACATAATCAGCAGTAAATTCTTTGCCTTTCCATTTATCAATTCCATGATAATTCCAGCCTTTTCCTTTTTTAACAAAAGCAAGAGTCACGTGCGGCTTGTATTCTTTGTGTTTGTTAGTGAATTCAATATTCTTTGTAATTTTGTTATTTAATGATTTTAGTTCATCACTAATAACTTTAATCACTACAACATCAAAATTTTCTGGATTTGTAAACACATCAATTTCTCCAAGCTTAACAGAAATTGGTTTTATTTCGGAAATGTATTTTGATACTTCTTTAGAAGAATCTCCATGAATTCCATAAAGAACAGTTACGTGCATTTCGTCTTCTCTGCCAAAACTAGGATCTATTTGACTGACGAATATATCTGAATCTTTGATTTTTTTTTTGCCCCATTTGATTAATTCACTGGCTAATGGGTCTGGCACATCTATATGTGTTGACGAATAGTCGTATTTTACATTTTGCATTTCTAAGAACTTTCGGAATTTATAACTCATGATGTATAAATGAAAAAGCCATGAAAAATTTCAGGGTTTTTCCCAAATTGTATTAATTGTTTAGAAGTAGTATTTGTTAAGCTTATTGGTTGCTTGAACGCCAATGATTTAAATACTTATTGCTTCGTGGAATGTCTGTAGCTTGTGGGTTCTTTGCTTTCCAAGCTTTCAAATTATCTCCGTAGCTTTGCGGAGCATTTGATGTTGGTTGGTTTTGCGGATCATTTGACGCTATTGTTGGTTGAACATTATTTGGCTTAAGAATATTGTCGCCAACGAATCCATTAGGATTTTGTGATAATTTTGAAATATCCATGTGAGGGGCTTGTTGTGGTCCAAAAGCTGAATTCTGGTCAAACATTCCTTCACCTCTTTGTATTTTAAGCTTTTCTACATAAGCATTTACTTTATCTAAAAACCCCTTGGCTAATTGATATCCTATAGAGTCTCTATTCTTTTTGTATTTTTCTACTACTCCAGACATAAAGTCATTAAATGATTTCTTAATAGATTTCATTGCTTCCCCAACTTTAGCTTGAGAATTAGCACTTAATGGCGGTCTTTGTGGTGGTGCTCCTGCTGCTGGTGGTGCTCCTGCTGCTGGTGCTCCTGCTGCTCCTGCTGCTGGTGGTGCTGGTGGTGCTCCTGCTGGTGGTGCTCCTGCTGGACTGCCAGTTGCGTTGGGTTGTCCATTTTGTTGCGGATTAAAGAAATTTGATGTATTTTGACCTAATTGCGACCCAGCAAAACCTTGAGCCGCTCCCATAGCAGCCCCTCCAAGAGCTTGACCTGCGGCACCAACAGCTTGACCTGTAGGAGAATTTTTAACTCCATTCCACAAACCGCCCCAATCCCAAGAGCCGGGATTCCATCCTTCAATCAACTCTTGTTCGTTACAAGCTCCGCCATTAATAAAGAACGGTAGTCCATGTTCAGTCCAGAATTGATCAAAAGTCATGCCAGATTCAATTATTGCTAAACACAGACGATCGTATTTTTGACCGAATTCAACAATTTCACGATCTTCTCTAAAGTTGTTAAAAGATTTGTACATGATTTCTCCATTTAATTTTCATTATCTATGATTTAATTTATCAATCTTGAAAAAGTTGATCTTTTGAATTCTCTTTTATTTTTGATGATTTGGTTTCAATTTCATCAATTTTAGATTGTTCTTTGTAGATCATTCCGTTTAGTTGATTTAAACTTTTTTGACAAGCTTCTAAACTCATAGCACCGAGTGGCACTCCTGATTGAACATTTCCCCACCAATTTTGAAATTGAGATTCAGAAGTTTTTATTTTTTGCATTTGCTCTTGTGAAACTTCATCAATTTTACGAATTGCTTTTCGAATATCTCTAGTTGCTTCAATAATCTTTTGGTTGTTTGGCATTGAAGATAAAACTGATTCTAAAGCTTGTGATAAAAGAGACTTTGTTTTGTCTAGTTGTTTTAATTTTCTACTCATTAAATTTTTTCCTTTGCAATGTATTACAGTTTTACCATCCAAATTCTTTGAGCAATTTGTCGTTCGATCTTGCAAATTCAGACATAGAATGGTTGATATCAAACCCGCCTTTAAGAAGATCGAAATCATCTGGATCGATCCATTCATCTGGTGTGGCTTTGGCGAGTTCTCTTTTAATTTCATCGTATATTTCTGCTTTGAATTTTTCTTTGTACTCTTCTTCTGATTCTCCTGATCCAATAGGAAGTTGACGCATTCTGGCATCTCTGGCATACAATGCTAAACAAAGTGCCATAATTGCATCATCATGGAAACCTTTAGTCGCTTCAGCCCTTTTTGTTTGTGTATTCCAAATGAATCCTTTTAGTTCTTTAACAAATCTGCGACTACGAATAGCAATGCTTTCATTAATAAGTCTGGTTTGCATTGTTTCTAAAAATTTTGGTCTAGTGCTTCTACTCGTTTTTATTCCTACAGATAAAGTTTTGCTATTTCCACCTTGAGAACATTCAAACAGATTTTCATAAAAGAAATCGTGTTGAAGTTTATCAAGAACTGTAAGACCGGCACTTTGTGATTCAACAATTATAAGAGCATTGTTATACATTCTTCCGATCATAGCTACAACTTGTGAAAAGTTGTGTGGAGGGCAAATGTTACTGTAGAATTCAGCAACTTGTTCACAAGTCACTGCATCAATTACTTCAAAACAACTATTGTCATTTTCTTCATCCATTCCTTCAGCGGCATCAACTCCAATTATGTATTCTCTGCCATCTATTGGTTCTCTCCAGATGTGCAAGGCACCACGCTCCCAAGTGTCAACGTCCATCACTCTGTTTTCTCTTGCTTCATAGTGATTGTTCCACTGTGGGAACAACATTTTTATTGGTTGAATTTCTTTAGCGATGAGATCCAAATTATTGATAACTGAATTTGGAATAAATGATTCACCAGATCCAAGAAAGTCACGAAGAACTTCTTGTCGCCAACCTTTTTCTCCAAGCTGTGCTCTTGTGGCTTTTACCCAATCTTCATCATCATAATCTGGGTGATCCCAATAATCTAATTCGATAATGTGAAAGTCATTTTGGTTCTTCTCTGCTCCAGAGAATATGTCATAATACCAATTGCCAACACCATTAACTGTAGAAATACAAATACAGTGTCCACCTGTGCTAATGGTTGGAAACATAGCTTTCCAATATTTGTCCATATTTGGAATAAACGCAGCTTCGTCAAGAATAAGATATGTGATAGATCGTCCACGAGCAGCTTCTGGTGTATAGAAGAATAATTTGCAGCCTGTATCTGAAAAAAGTTTTTGGTGGTCGTTATTCTTTTCCATTTCTGGTTTCATCCAGACTGGCAACTCGATCAATGCTCTTTTAACAATTTCGCCAGCAGCGATAGCTTCACGGTCAGACTTAGATAAAACCATGATTGTTTCATCTAACTTAAACAAACATCTCCATAAAGACCAAATTACAGTAACTGTCGTCAAACCGCCTTGACGAAACTTTGACAATATGTTAAATCTATTATTCTCGTATTCTTGAATGCAACGTCTTTGATATTTGTACATAACAAATGGCAGTAACCCACGTTTAGGATGGGTTATTTTTACATACTTATGACACCAATATGTAAAAGACATTGCACATTTAACAAGTTCTTTTTGTTGAACTTCTGCTGGATATGCTTCGATATCCTCAAAAGGCTCCATTGGGTCAATTTCAAGTTCAAATTTGTTGAATGAATAGTATTTTTTATCATATTCATGATCATAAAACTCTTTTAGAGTGCGATATCGCTTCTTCCATTCAAAATCTATGTCTTCACGCATTTAAGATTACCTCTACTGTTACCTATAGTAGTTATTAGGAAGAACTCAATTTTTAAAAGGACTTAATGAAAACTAAACATTACATGACAAATAATCAATTGATATCTTTCTTGCAGAAAGATTTGGAAAATGAAAGAATGCACTGTTTGTTTTATCAACAAGCAGCAGCTACAGTTAGAGGGCTTCATAGAGAAGAATTTAGAGAATTATTCTTAAAGGAAGCTGAAAGTGAACTTCATCATATTGATGAATTTGCTACACTCATTGTACATCTTGGTGGAGTTCCAGACATTAAAGTAGCAAGTCTTCCAAGTGACATGTCGCCGTCTCCGGAGAACTTGTGTCACCAAGCATATTTGATTGAATCTTCTGTATCTGAAACTTATTCAAAAAGACTTGATGAAACAAATCAAGCAGGATGTGAATCTTCTTATGTCAATTTATTTTATGAAGATCAATTGACAGATTCCAAAAAAGCTGCATTTGAGTTTAATCTTATGGTGTAAAATGCTTAAATAATGTATGTTTTACAAATTTGGATAAAGGGGATGAGAATGCCAACTGAGCATGAGTATAAAACAGTTATCTCTTTGGATTTAGCTAATGATTTTCACCATCCTACACTTGTTAAAATGGCCAAAGAGCATCAACATATCAAACAAGGATATTTGGACTCTGGCGATGGAATGACTACTCGAATTCGTTGTATAGACAATCAAAAATGGATTTTGACTTTCAAACAGAAAGTAGGAGATCGCATTATTGAAATTGAACAAGAATTAGATGATCGGGATGGTCAAGATTTGTGGTCAATTTGTGTTAGAAAATTAAAGAAAAATCGTTATGTAATCGAAGATAATGGTATTAAATGGGAACTTGATTTCTTCAACAATGAAAACAATATTTACTTTGTTTTATTAGAAGTAGAATTACCAGAAGGATCTAGTAGGCCAAAAACAGTGCCAGAATTTCTTAAAGAATATGTTCTTTATGAAGTGCCATTGACTGATTCTCAATTTTCGAATAAATTGTTATCTGAAGTCAATTTCGCAACCGAAATTCACGAACAACATTTTTTTAAGAAGTATAAAAGAAAATACTTAACGGAGACTTAAATGAACACAAAAAAAACTTACGATCTAGTAACGCAAAAACCAGTTGCAAGGTTTTATTACAAAGGAAAACACAGTCATCCTGTGCGTAGAACAGTATTGATCATTGAAGATCGAGACAACATGATTGTTGGGTATGAAATAAGAGAAGGTGCAACAGTAAGAACTGTTGCAGAAACGCTTGGAAATGTTAAGAGTTACCGTAAGGACAGAATTGCCAAATGGGGCGATTATAAGCGTTTGAGAATGTCTTCAAAGACATTTATGAAAGATCCAAATGAATCAACACTCGAAAGATCTGGAATTATGACAATGTTTACAGACGGAGCGTAATGTTGAATTTCTCGCAACAAAAGCCCTTCATATGATATATGAAGGGCTTTTGTGTTGATTGGATTATCAAAATGATTGAAAAACTTACCTGTATTACTGAAACAGATGATTATACTGATATTGTTGGAGGCCCATTGAACGGAAAGCGATATCTAAAGGCCAAAGAAGGCGAAGTTAGAATTATTCGTAGACTTGGTTGGTACAAGTTTATAGATGAAAAATGGATTTTTCGACCACAATTTAAAAGCGAATTTTGAAGATGGATCTTTACAAAGCAATAATGAATCATGGGTTTTTGATTTTCGAGTACAACGCAAAATTTGTACTCAACAAAATTCCTACTCCAACTAATCAAATGTCAATGTCAGGTGAACAAAATTGGGAGTTTGATTCTTTTGATGACGCTTTAGATTGCGTCAAGGATCTAATTAAATGGAAAGATCCATACAATCTTATAAGATTGTGGGAAACAAATATGATGTTTCTTCATGCTCTTGGAATTAAGTGTGTCAATCTTGGAAATTTAGAGGCTGTATCATATGAACAGGCTATGTTAGAGGCTAAAAAATGTGCAGAGTCATATATTGCCAAGAATGATTTAGAGAAATTTATAAATGGATTTGAAGTAAAGGTTCGCCCATGTCGAAATCAGAATTGACGTGCGACTGAGTTAATGGCTTCTTTTGAAGGAACATCATCTCTTCAAACAGATCATTAACATCCATTTCATCATTATCGTCTATAAAAAAATCAAGGTGTCCAGTAGACACCTTGATTTTGATTTTATAAGACGGAAAGTTGTACAACTTATAGTTTGTCCAAATTTTCCACCTACTTTCTACATTACAAAAAACATATAACCGAAGAATCCCAGTTGTGCAAGTAGGATAACTGCAATTATAATGTTAACATTATAATCTCCTTTTTTCTTTTCTGCTACGTTATTTTCAACGACTGATTGTGCTCTGAAAATTGGTTGAGGATGTTGTGTCTGTGATGATTCTTCTTTTTGATAGACAGGTTCCATATTTTCCATATTTTCCATCAAGGCAGAAACTCCAGCTACAACACTGTCTGCAACAATTTTCCCAATCTCTTCTTTTCTAACATAGTCTCCATCGACTATTTTGGCGTGGTTTACTATTCCTATCCTGTCAACGACTTTGAGTGGCACTTCAGATTCTGTTGAACGAATCTCAACATGTGCAACTTCCCCATCCTTAATTGTTTCATGCGTTTCTTTTGATACAACATTTTTGAATTCACGATGAATTCTTTTTTCTAGCTTTAGGGGACGCTTTTCTTCTGCGAAGATTTCAATTACTTCGTTGCCATCGTCGTTTATAGAAACGTGCCTTTCAGCATGGCGACCATCGTCCAAAGTCATTTTATGAACTCTGATTTCTTCGTGGTCGTCTGAGCTGTAATGCTTTTTTGACATAATTCCCCTCCCGTGGGTAAACCCGAGATGATCAACTTGATCTATAATTATGTATGATTGAGAATTATTTTTTCACATTATATAGTATTGTTTCAGAAACCGTTAATATGTTTTAAGTTATTAAACTCCCCAACGCATTCTAAGACGGCTCCAAAAAGAAGCTTTTTTGCGGTCTACTGCATCGGATAATTCTGCATATTCTTGATCTTTAATATCTTTGTATTTTTCTTTTGCACTTTTATATAAACGAAAAATTATTTCTTCCCATTCTGGGAATGGCCCATAAGCATCTAACTCTCCTGCAACTTCTTTGTAAACTTCATATCCTTTATAATGAACTCTCAATATGTGTTCATGACGCATGTATTGAATTTCAATGTGAATTCCACGACTTAATCCATCGAAAACATATCCCAAGAAATTTGGATTTTCTTCATGTACAACTCCAGCGCCACTTTCATGATTGCCAATTTCATCACGCCAAGATACCGGGCCATTTTGTCCGCTAATTGTTTGTTCATATTCTGTGTCTACAAAATCATCATAAGGATCATCCAAATAATTTGTGTCAACATATGTTCCGCCTTCTGACATTATTGGACTTCCGAGTGCTCGAACAATAATTCCAATTTTTCCTGATGGTCCCATCAAGTTTTTTTTAGTGGCTTCAATTGTTCTTCTCTCTCTGATTAATTTTTCTTTTTGCGACAAACTACTCATTTGATACCTCAGTGTTAAGAATATATACATTCGAAGCAACACTTAACCTTCGAGGATAAAATGGAATTTATTAACAACATCAAAAAGTTTTTTGGATTTGTGAATTCAGAAGTCAAAGGAGCAATTGTGCTAAGAAGAAGGCCGGGTGCTACTCGACCACAACCAAAGGGACAAGCTAAGCCTCGTGTAATTGTTACCGACAAACCAATTGAGTATATTCTTAATGATCCTGAAACAAAAAATCTTATTTCATTTGTTCCTGTTCCAACGGTAGCACCAACTCCTAATTTTGCAGTTCATAATTATCAAGGAGGTGGATTTCCTTTAGCAAGTCTTGAAGGTCAAGCAGCAGGCGTCGTTGTGACACTTTCTCATACAATTGAATTTCTAAATAGATATACTGATAAGCCTTGTAGAAAATGGGCTGCGACCTCAATGCTTTCTGTGTTTCCAAGAGCAGGAATTGATTTAAATGCGTATTATGATCGAAAGAATTTAAAGTTCTTTTCTTTTGAACATAAGGCAACAGGAACAATACACACATGTGAGTCAGCAGATATTGTTTCACATGAACTGGCACATGCTGTTTTGGATTTTTATCGTCCAGATATGTGGAGTGCAGCATTTCTTGAAGTAGCTGCTTTTCATGAAGCATTTGGAGATTTTGTTGCAATGATGAAAAATTTATCTCATGATGAAGTATCATCTTATGCTTTGTCTCAAACTGGAGGAGATTTTACAAAAGAAAACGTCATCTCAAATCTTGCAGAACAAATGGGAAAAGTAATTTATGGTATTTCTGGGCCAAATAGCGGTAGAAATCCAAATTGTTTGCGTTGTGCAATAAACAATTTTAAATATGTAAATCCGGGGACTCTTCCTGAAAATGCTCCGGACAATCAATTGGCTGCTGAATGTCATAGTTTTGCTAGAATATTTGTTGGAGCATTTTATGACATATTTGTAATGATTTACAATGACGTAAAATCTACTGGCGTTTCAGAAATTGAATCTGTGCATCAAGCTCGTGACACAATTTTGAGATACGTTATGAAAGCTATTCAATTTGCTCCTTTGAATGCAAATTTCTTTGAATCTATGTCAAAAACTATTTTATGGACAGACGTTACATTGAATAATTGGAAATATCATGATCGTATTCAAAATATATTTTTTCACAGAAATATGTTAACTCCTCAGATAAGAATGCTTTCTGCTCCATCTTGCGACAATGAAGATGGAATTATAAGCATTCAAAGCACTAGGTCTATTAAACTTGGAGATCACTTAATAAGAATCCAATCAGAAGTTGAAAATCCTTTATATGATGTAGAAGTAGAAATTCCTCAATGTCAAGCACATTTTTATGACAATGAGAAGAATTTTGTTGATAGCATCATGGTGTCAGAAAATGAATCTCTGAGTGGTGCTCAAGATATGATTTCATATTTGTATAAAACAAAATCCGTAAGTGACGATCCAATGACTCCATTCGAAATTAAAGAAGGAAAATTGGTAAGAACACATTTTATTTAAGGAGGAATTATGTGTTGTGGAAATACATCGACAGAATCGCCAGAATATAACAAAAGATCTAAACCAGAAAGCAACAATGGGTGTTGCAATGGGGGATTGGATAGCTGTGATAATCCGTCTAAGGCTCGTAAAGGATCTCCTTTATGGAAATGGGAACAAATACATGGTCGTTTGATAGGGAAATTTACAGAAGAAATCGGTCCAGACGGCAGAATACGTACAATTTATGAGAAAACAACTTGTCCAAAAGTTAAAACAAAAAAAAGGAAAGGCTGTTGTTCTTTAAATTATCGTGTAATGCGTTGATTTTTTAATGTAGACATGAATCTGAGTTTCTGTAATAATCTTTAAATCTGTATGTAAAAATGGTGGTGGTGTTCTATTAATATCACTGCTACCATTTTAAGTTTTTACACCGTTAAGAGGAGGAATGGAAAATGGCAAGACAATTAATCGAGAGCGATAGCCTCCACGATTGGATGGAGGATATTTATGGTTCAACATCCAATATTGAGCTTTTTGATGACGCTGATGATATAGACATCGATGAAGATGAAGATGAAGATGAAGATGAAGATGAAGATGAAGATGATTGGGATGATTGGGACGACGATGATGACGAAGATGACGAAGATGACGAAGATGAAGATGATGATGATGATGATGATGATGATGATGATGATGATGATGATGATTTAATCGAATTAAATATTTTCGACGATTAAAACGACAAAATTTATTTTCAATCACACATAGTCGGCTTAAAAAACCGACTATTTTCTTTTCATTCTTTTGCGATATGAAGGAGAAAGATACTTATCTGTTGGAGACTTTCCAACTTTTGGTGGGAAATTACCAACCTGCGGCAATGCTCCGGCTGACCCTTTATTAGCCAAATACATTCTGGCCAGATCAAAAGAATCCGAATCTGGACCATCTCCGGGGCCAGCTAAATTTTCTTGAATCCATAATTTGAATCTCATCATACTCTATATAGACTATGAGCAATTGGAACGGCATTCTTACAATCATCGAAATAGAACACAGAGATTCTAAAGGCAATCTTCTGTGGAAAAAAAATAACATCAAAAACATTCTCCATCAAGAAGGAGAAAGATTTTTGTTAATGGCGGCATTTACAGGCGGTCAAACAAACACAATTATTCCAGAATATTATCATTTGGGACTTGATAACAGAAGTGTTGTTGAAGCAGATAATACTTTAGATAGCTTAATTGGAGAACCTTCTTCTGGAGGATATGAAAGACAATCTATTAGTTCTTCTGGGATTTTCTCTGTCAACCTAGAAGGCTCGCATTATGTTGCTACAAGTCCGATTGTTGCATTCAGAGCTACAGTAGGTGATTGGGGGCCTGTGACTAATTTGTTTTTAACAACAACTAATGATAATACAGGAATATTAATTTCAACAGCTATTCTTGGAACTGCTGTATCTTTGTTGTCTGGCAACAATGTAACAATGAGAATTGGAATGCGTCTTAGAGACTGTTCCTAAATAAAGCTTTTTGTTAATTCTTCAATTTCTGACATATTGACAAAATGAATGAGATTAATTATTTGATTTTCAATTTTCATTTTGCTGTGTTCTCTAAAACTAAGATATTTAGATCCTCCATCAATTGGATCTAGTAAGTTATTCGAATTGACAGGTTTGTCACATTTTAAATAAAGATTTTCGAGATTTTCTGGATCATTTGAATTCAGATGTCTCCATTCCTCATCTGTCAAATTCGGTAAATTGCCTTGTCTGTTTGGCAATGTAATTTCATATCCATCTTTAACAATTACAATCTGTTCGTCGTTTTTTGTATTCTTTAAATAATACTTGCAGAACACTTCCTTTGCTGGTTCAGAAGTGATTCTTTCACTCGAAACCCACACTGGAACAGACAATCCAACCACAACAAGCTCTATTCCAGCATGAATGGCATATCTTTGGTCTCTGGTCAACCACACATTGTGGTTAATTGCTAGGCTTAACATCTTAACGCTCCATATATACTATCGTTATTTTAGCGTATTTTCTGGAGTCAATCAATATGATTCAAAGAATTATTGTTTGTATGTCTGTATTTTTTACATTGTTTGCAATTGGAATGTCTATCAAAGGTATTCTCAATCATAAAACTAATTTAATTGAAAACATGCCTTTGGTTCATGATCACGATGACCCTTACGCATATTTAGCTAAAGGATATTTGCCTATAGAGCAAAGAGGAGATGAATACAAGAAATGGTTGTCCGCTGGAGTTAAAATAAATGTATCTGGAGCCTCTGGATCAGGAACGATAATTTATTACAGTGAAGTTGATGGATACGCTTACATTCAGTCTTGCGGACATTTGTGGGACGGAAATATGACAGCCGAAGAAGGAAAAGTACGAATGACAACATGTAGAATAACAACATGGTATCATAACGACAACAAATTAACTTCTCCAAAAAACTATCCAGCAGATGTTATTTACTACAGCAATAGTCAAGGAAGAGATTGCAGCTTATTGAGATTTAAACCTGATTGGATTCCAGAATATTTTCCTATTGCTCCAGAAGATTTTGAATTTCCTGAAAACACAAGATTTCATTCAATTGGATGTGACAGCGGAGGAGAAATTGCTCATTATGATGTAAGATATGTTGGTATGCGTGGAAATACATGGCCAGATCTGATTACAACAGAAAACAGCCCTCGACCGGGACGTTCCGGTGGAGGGCTGTTAAGCGATAGTTTCTATGTTGGAATTTGTTGGGGAACATCTGCCTTTGATGGAGGCGGAAATGGGTTTTTCACACCACTGAAAACTATTCGGGAATACAATAAAATGAATGGCTTTGGTTGGTTGAATGAAGTTGGATATAGTCTTGCAAGACACATTCCAATTGTAGATAGAAATAATCCTCAAAACAAATATCCAAAAGATTACATTCCTTTGCCAAATAATTAGCCTTCATGCAAAATCTTGTGTTCTGACCAAGGATCGTGCGAATGTCCAAGATCAACTAATTCTCCGCTCCAACTTGCCTGTTTAGCAGTCTGAGGAGAATAAAACGGACATATAGTGGCATAATCACAATTTCTACAATGCCACCCAACCTTTCCCCACACTTTGTCTGGATCTGATTTCTCAATATGGATAAAAGCATTCTTCAAGTCTTGTTCAACCTGCAATAAAGATTCTTCACTATATTGACAGGCAATTAAATTTTCGCCTTCCAAATAGTACAAAGCAGCTTTTATGTTTTCTGCCTTGATGCCGAACTCTCTTTGAACAACTCTTGAATAACAACGAAGTTGAAGATCTTCTTTAACAGTTTCTTTGTCTACTCGAAACTTACCTTTTTTTGTTGTTTTGTAGTCAATGATGAAGGCTTTGTCATCTTTGATGATCAATCGGTCAACAAATCCAGTGACATGTCTTCCATGCGGCGGATCAAGATCATATCGAAATTTCCATTCCACAAAACCAGTAGTGCCGATTCTGTCAGTAAGGTTCTGAATTGCCCTTAGATGCTTCTGAAATTTTTTGTGATATTCTTCTGGCAAACTTGTAGGACAAGTTTTTCCTTCTTCAAACGGATATTTTCCACGAAGAACATCCTTGGCGATTTCACCAATGGGAATCTCTCCACGATTTTCAACATAAATTTCTGAAATCTTGTGTACGATAGTTCCATAAATAAAGTAAAATGGCTCTTCTCCCGGACGAGGAAGTTTAAGATGATAACGATATTTGTACTGTTGAGTACATGTGTCGAAACACTTTTTTCGACTCACTGAAATGTGATTGATGTCCATTGGTAATCTTTCTTTGAAGTTTTATAGTCTTTGGACATTCTCTCAGATATTGATTTTACTGTCAATATAATTTAAGATGATAATTCTAAACACATTCATAGGAAAAATTTCATGGCTGTTGATTACGATATTTTTTACAACTGGGCTAAAGACAGATTTGGCGAGAGTAATCTTAAAGTTCGCAACACTAAGCATGGCGTTGAGATTTGTACGCACAGTTATTTTGCCCAACGTAATGGAATTGATGATAACAAATTCCATCTATGGATGAGTCCAAGTGGCGGAAAATCCAAGCATCCTGCAAGTGGATCTTATAGATGCTGGAAAACTGACTCAATGGGATCGCTGGTATCATTAGTGGCACAATATGATGGAATAGATTATGACGACGCCGAAGAAATGATTTGTGGATCTTCTTCTTTACGTGTTCTTGAACAACGTGTAAACGAATTTTTTGGACACAAAGAAGAAAGTTTTGTTGTTACAGAAACAAAATTAGATACAAAAGATTTGCAATTCCCAGATTTCACATTTTACATTGACCGCATGTCAGATCACAATTTTTGGAAAATACGTGCTAAGACATACTTGTCTGAAAGAAAAATTCCAACAGAAGGTCTTTATGTTTGCACAGAAGATCCAGAATACGGAAATAGAATTATTCTTCCTTGGTATGATAAAGAAGAAAAATTATTCTTTTGGAATTCTCGCACAATGAGCAATAACAAAAATGTTATTCGTTATTTAAAAACAGATAAAGCAGATCAAGATAGTGCTCTGTTTATGACAGAGTGGCCATTGCCGGGAACAAAAATCTATATCATGGAAGGTGAGTTCGATGCACTTACATTACAATTATGCGGATATGTTGGATGTGCGTGCGGGGGAAAACATTTATCAGATTCTCAAATTGAGTTAATTCGATCTTATGAACCAGTCTTGGTGTTTGATACAGATGAAGCAGGATTAAAAGCACTGATTGATGTGGGCAACTCACTTTTGGAACGTGGATTTCCAAAAGTGAGTTATGTTAGACCGCCTATTGCATACAAAGACTGGAACAAGCTTTTGCAATGTCGTGATATTCAAACTGTCAAAACTTATATTAACAAGTTTGAAAAGAGATTTACATCGGTAACTTCAGATCTTCTTAAATCAAAACATCTATAGGATCTGTTCTATTATCAATAAGCCATTTGAAGTCATCTGCTGTTACGAAACGAATGTTTCCATCGCTTTGCCATACAGGAATAGTAGCTTCTTCTGTTTTATCTAAGAAAAAAGTTGGGTGATATCCAATGGAAATCCCATTTTTACTCTTGTTATTTTTGCTTATTCTTTGAGCCATTAGTTCCTAGATTCAACCCATTGTTCCCAAGTAGTCCATTCCTTTTTTTCGAATGGATTTTCTTTTTTATCCCCATCATCAGATTTGTCTTTTGACTTTTTCTTTTCAAATGGATTAGGCTTTTTCTCTCCATCTTTCTTATCAGACTTCTTTTCGAATGGATTGTCTTTCTTATCAGACTTCTTTTCCTTCTTAGGAAATGGATTGTCTTTTTTATCTCCATCATCAGATTTGTCTTTCTTATCAGACTTCTTTTCGAATGGATTGTCTTTCTTATCAGACTTCTTTTCCTTCTTAGGGAATGATGAATCCGATTTTTCTTTGTCAGTTGATATAGTTAAATTTACATCCATTTCTTGAAGATACTTTTTCCAAGATGAAATTGATTCTTGAGTCATTTTTATTCTCCTTTATTGCCTCGGTTAATTATTTAGGTTAGTTACTCTGATAATTATATGAAACCACGCACTCTGGAACATTTGCAGTATTTTATTGGTAAAGTATGTAGCATAGTCGCAACTTCTATGAATCGTTCATTTGATGAAAAAATATCAAGAGAGCACTTTGTCGTAATAGTCAGAGAGATAGATATTGATGGAATCTGGGGCACTCATCCGTATAATTCTGATTTAGTGAGCTTTTTTAGTTTGGATCATGTTATTTCAATTCATCAGGAAGAAGTAATTGATCCAACTGATCCTGAACATATTGGAATGATAAAAGAGTTTGAACAGGTTACTGGGAAAAAGGCTCAAGGAGATCTAAAAAATTCTCCAGCAATTCCTGAAAAGAAAGAGTTGCTTAATATATTGAAAGAAAAACCTCCTGTGCCGAGTAGTCCCAGCACAGGCGATTCGATGTTTGTAGATATTGAAAGTCTTGAAAGACTAGCCGAAGATACTCGACGAGCGTTTGATTCCTATGACTCTTTTGATTTAAGAAAGCCCTAGTCTTTCACGAAGTGACTTAGTAGAGGCTTGTGGCATTGTTGATTCTTTGATAAGTTCCTTAAACTTGTCAATCATCATTTTATAGCCTTCTCCAACCGGAGATTTTTGATTAAATTTTTCTACTAATTTATTAAAAATTTCCTTCACAGAATCTGTTGTAAATTTCATGTCTGGATTTTCTTTAATAATTTCCCTTATTTTCTCTTTAACAGTTTTGTTTTTCTCTAAAAATCTAGCGATATCTGGGTCTTCTGTAGCAACTGTTTTTAAACTGTCAAATATTGTTTTTACTAACTTTTCATCAACTGCCGATGGATCAACTGCCGATGGATCAACTGCCGATGGATCAACTGCCGATGGATCAACTGCTGCTGCTGGTGGCACTTCTGCTGCTGATTTTTTCCTTAATGGAATTTCAATTCCATTAGGGGAATATTTTGGTGTTTTTCCGGATGCTGCTGGTGGCACTTCTGTTGCTGGTGTTTTTCCGGATGCTGCTGGTGGCACTTCTGTTGCTGGTGGCACTTCTGTTGCTGGTGGCACTTCTGCTGCTGGTGGTGCTTCTGCTGCTGGTGGTGCTTTTAATGCATTTTTTAATACTGGCAAAATAAATTTTTCATAAGCTTTCTTAAATTCCATTGTTAAGTCATCAAATGTGGACAAGCTCTCTTTGGCAATTCTTCTAATTCCATTTTCTCCCAAATTTTTTATCAATTTATAAGCTGCTGATTTTTCATCTTTAGACATTTCTTTGACTTTTTCTATTGTCATTTCTACAAAATGATTTCTTCGAGCATTAATTTTTGTTTCAACATCAGTTTTATTGGGACCTGCTGCTGGACCTGCTGCTGGACCTGCTGCTGGACCTGCTGCTGGACCTGCTGCTGGACCTGCTGCTGGACCTGCTGCTGGACCTGCTGCTGGACCT
>Ga0163144_10010163_pt1 | contig 20105 bp, 18 predicted proteins | sample OliLak19BULKMAT1_FD_123175 | JGI IMG/M metagenome (GOLD analysis project Ga0163144, IMG submission 123175) | Freshwater microbial mat bacterial communities from Lake Vanda, McMurdo Dry Valleys, Antarctica - Oligotrophic Lake LV.19.BULKMAT1 | ecosystem: Environmental > Aquatic > Freshwater >... | reverse complement strand
CTGAATAGAACTAGCATAATGCACATCATTGGGAATTTTCGTAGGGGCGAGGCTTGCCCGCCCGCTATTTGAGATGACATAAACGCTGGTTGTAATCATGCCGTTTTTGTTTCAGTTCTCCATTAGTATACCGTCAAAACCAACCTAGAAAGGAAACATCAGAACAGGATATGCGCTAAAATCAGGCAATAAAACCGAAGAAGTATTCCGAATACGATGTAGGAGGTGATGATGTCTACGCAAGAGAAAAACCCTAGTTTGGTGGATGAAATCACCGAATTTCTGGCGAGTCATCCTTCTGATGAAGAGATTTTGGCGTATCACGCCTCCGAATCCATACAGAATCGTGTATCTGACCTGTTGGAGCGCAATCGCATAACCGGATTGAGTCCTGATGAAACGCATGAAATCGACGAATATGAATTCCTCGAACATTTCGTCGCGATGTTGAAGGCCAAAACCCGCTTACGGATGCAAAGGCTCTCCGCGTGACCATCCCAAATGCCTTGCGTCAATCGGTATTCGAGCGTGCCGCTGGCTGCTGCGAATATTGCCTGATGTCATTGCAAAACTTGTACATCCGATTTGAAATCGACCATGTTATCGCCGAAAAGCATGGCGGGCCGACAACAGAAGATAACCTGTCGTTGAGTTGTATGCGGTGTAACCGAAATAAAGGTAGCGACATTGCATCCTTTGATTGGGATGCGAAAGAAATCGTCGCACTGTATAACCCGCGTCTGATGCGATGGGATGACCACTTTGAACATCTTGACGGATGGTTAAAAAGGCGCACCCCAATCGGTGATGCAACCATCCGACTGCTAAAACTGAATACGCCGGATCGAATTGATGAACGGCGTGCGTTCTCGCTGACCGGGGATTACCCGTGCAGCACAATAGCTAAATCCAGTTAACCTACAAAAAGGGAAAACAACCCATGACTCGTGAAGCCGTAATCGTCGCAGGCACGCGCACCGCCGTCGGGAAAGCCGTGCGCGGCAGCACCAAATCCGCCCGTTCTGATGACATGATGGCCGTCGTCATCCGTGAACTACTCGCCCAGACCAACGGCAAACTCGACCCCGCCGAAATCGACGACCTGATTATCGGGTGCGCGATGCCGGAAGGCGCGCAAGGCTTGAATTTCGCCCGCGTGATTGGCTTGCGCGCCGGTCTGCCGTTAGAAGTCGCCGGCCAGACCGTCAACCGCTTCTGCTCGTCCGGCCTCCAGACGATTGCGATGGCCGCCCAGAGCATCATCGCCGGTAGCGCAGATATCATCATCGCGGGCGGCGCAGAATCAATGTCGCTCGTCCCGATGAGTGGGCATCACATCAGCCCCAACCCGTATATGGCCGAGAACGACCCCAACGTCTATATGGGGATGGGCTTGACCGCCGAGCGTGTGGCGAAAGAATACAACGTCAGCCGCGAGGACATGGACGCCTTCTCCGCCGCCAGCCACGCCAAAGCTGCCGCCGCCTATGACAACAACCGTTTTCAGGGCGAAATCGTCCCGTTTGAGTGGGAAGAAACCACGATTGGCCGCGACGGGATGCCGTCTACGGCCATGCTCCGCATTGAGGTAGACGAACATCTGCGCCGCGAGACCACGCCGGAAGGTCTGGCTAAACTCAAGCCGGTGTTCAAGCCCGATGGCAAGGTCACGGCGGGCAATAGCTCGCCCCTCAGTGACGGCGCTGCGGGCGTGATTGTGATGGAAGCCGAGACCGCCGCCCGACTCGGACTGACGCCACTGGCGCGGTTCGTCGGCTTCAATGTGATGGGCGTCCGCCCCGAAGTGATGGGGATCGGCCCTGTCGCCGCCGTGCCGAAGTTGCTCAAGCGCACCGGCCTGTCGCTAAATGATATTGACTTGATCGAGTTGAATGAGGCGTTCGCGTCGCAGGCGTTGGCAGTCATCCGAACGCTGGAAATCAACCCTGAATTGGTCAATGTGAACGGCGGCGCGATTGCGCTCGGCCACCCATTGGGTTGCACCGGCTCAAAATTGACCGTCACGCTGATGAACGAAATGATGCGCCGCAAGAGCAAGTACGGCATGGTGACGATGTGCATCGGCGGCGGCATGGGCGCAGCCGGACTCTTCGAGAATCTGAACTAGGCACGACACAAAATCGGTGGGCGGTTCGTGAACCGCCCCCATCCTTATGGTTGTGGGGCGAGGTCGTTTCGCACATAGATGTGAAACCCATCTGCAATCGTCAATAGCGTATAGTCGGGCGCAATCACGGCGTCAATCACCCCACGCGAAACCATATAATCATAGAGGTTGGGGAAGTCATCCGAACACGACCCACACCTATCAGACCGGAAAATCGCCAGCTTAGGGGTATAGGCCGCCATATCTTCCACAAACGTATCCAGATATTCCTGCATATACTCTGGGACGATATGCGCTGGGTCGGTATAGGGCAAGCCCGCATACTGGTAAAACGCGATTGGGAACGGCGTCGCCATCGGATAGCGCGACGCGCTACGGCGATTGAGTCGCGCCAGCATCGGGAAGGCTGGGTTGGGAAGGCTATCGACGAACATCACGCGGTCTCCCGGCTGGGTATAGGTTTCGATGCTGGATGACAGCGGGTACAACTCCGATAGCTCTGGATGCTGGTCAAACCGAACCAGTTCCCCCACTTTACCGACCTCTGCAATGAGTAGGCCAACCCCCACCGCGATACTCGTGGTGATGACCACGAATCGCGCAAGATTCTGGCGGCGTGCATCGGTCAAACGCAGATGGCCTGACACGGCCTCCAACGCTAAAAGTAGACCCGTGAGCGTGCTGCTGGTCAGGAACGGGATAGCGTGATACGTCCAGCCTTTCCGTTGTAGCAAAAAACCGACCATGCTTCCGACCCCCATCGCGCCTAATGCCAATAAGAGGTTGCGCGGCACGACTCGGTGTTTATAGCGCAGCGCGGCCAGCACAAACGGCACGGCCATGATAGCGATATTCAACAAGACGATGGGCTGCTGACTATCCCACGGGATGGGGCGATACACCCCGTATCCGGCGCTCAGGCGCTGAATTAGGGTGATGAGGCCGCGCAAAATATCTGGGTTGAGCGCGAAATACAGCCCGTGCAGCCCCGCGACGAGCATCACCCCGGCGACTTCTGGCGTGCGGAGATACCAGCGGCGCGTGGTCAAGAGCGCGACGCCCTCGACCAGCACTCCGGTCAGGGCGAAATAGGGTTTAATCGCCAAACCGATACCGGCCATCAAGCCAACCGTCAGCGCCATGCCGCGCCCAATCGGTTTTTCGTCACGGCGCATCACGCGCACGACCAGCCACGGCAGATACAGCAAGGTGAAGAGGTGTTCGCGCTGCCCCCACTGAAAAGTGTTGAACATTAGCCACGACACCAGCGCCATCCCGAACACCACCATCAAGGCCAAACTGTGCGATTCTTGGTAGGCGATCAGCAGTCGCCAAGTCAGGGTCAGGCTCAGCAACAGCACGACAATCAAGCAAATTTGTAAGGTGATGGTCGGCGGCAGGCTGGTTATGCGGGTCATCAGCGCCGGAATCATATACAGGGCGTGAATCATCGGGAAATTATTTTCCTCATAATCCACATACGGACGCTGACCGTCCAACATCTTTTGGCCGATTTCGGTATACAGCGTCACATCTGGGCCGAGGTAATGCGGGGTAAAGGCGATGCCGATGAGGGTCATCAAGACAAAAAAGATGATAAATCCTAAGAGTGCGCGTTCAAACACGGTATAAGCCGAGAATTTTAGCATGGGAGTCCTGTGGGTTTCAGGTGATAACTATTCCCATGATAACAGCCGCCGCGCCAATTAAAAAAATAACCCCAAAGCCCCCTCATCGTGAAGGGGCTTTGGGGTCGGGCGTGAAAAGGCGTGAGGGTTACGCTTCGACGGTCTCGCGGACGGCGACTGTACCAGCGGTGTCGCGGACGTAGAAGGCGATTTCGTCTTTAATCATCTCGAAACCGGGTTTGGGCGTGTTATACACCCAAGCGACGTTCTTGGCGCTCAAGCCGGGGGCTTCGAGGTCAATCCAGAAGCATACGCCCTTGTAGGGACAGGTATAGGTGCGCTCCGTGATGACCAGATGGGTCATATCGACGGATGCTGGGGCGAAATACCAGTTGCCCTCAAACACGCGGGCGCTGTTATCAGACGGGCTACCGCTGGCAATTACAGCGTCGCCGCCTTTTTCTTTAATGACGAGGGGCATGATAATCCTCACTCCTACCTAGAGATGTACGCGCCGTGCGCGTCATTCATATTCTAACATTACGTTTCCGACGCCGCGCTTGGATGTCCCCTTACGACGAAACAAGCGAGGTCTCATCATCTACACAGGTAGGACAGGGTTAGCCGTCGCACCAATCCGCCAAACAGGTCGGGGCGGGCGAAAAGCCGCTGAGATTCGGCAACCCCCGGAACTGGTCATCGGTTAGCGTGGTGTTCTGATACTCGATGAAGACTTGGAAATTCGCCCCGCTGACCAATATCATGTTGGAATAGTCGGCGTAGCTGCGAGCAATCACCTGAATCGGCGTGCCGCGTGGGATGATACCGACCTTGAGTGTTGCGCTGGGGTCAAGGAAGGCAATGGCGATTTCGGTATCAATCTGATATTCCGAGAGGACGGTCAGCGATGAGTTGAACAGGCCGTTCTCTAAGTTGCTGGCGAGGATGCGCGTCTCGGTGAAGCGCGTGGCGGCGACTTCGGCGTTATAGCAGAAATTTGGGTCGTTGGCATCGACTTCCAGCGTGAACAATCCGCCGCGCTGTAAGAGCGCAATCAGGGTTTGGGTGGCGCGGTTGCACTTGAACAACGGATCGGCGCTACGCCAACCCGCCGGACGTGTGCCGGGGCCATAGAACAGGTCAGCCATCAGTTCGATGTCGTGGCGAGTATCGCGGGCAATCGCCAGCGGCGTGCTGCCCACCGCGCCAAACCATCCGGCAGGGCGCGTGGCGACATCAACCAAGCCGCCGTACAGCAATTCGAGGTCGAGGCGGGTTAATAACCCCAATTGCGGGTCGGTGGGGTCGTTGCTGCCTGACCAGCCTTCTGGGCGGGCGGCGACGCCAACTTGCTCATCGGCCAATAGTTCGAGATCGGAGCGCACATCCAAGAGGATACGCGCCTCTGGGGCGATGACCGGGGTCGGGGTGAAGGTCGGGACAGATGTCGGCGGGGGGGCGGTGAATTCTGGGTCGAACGGGGTGGGCGTGGTGAAGCCGGCTGCTTGCGCGGTCACAGTGGCAAAAATCGCGGTCTGAGTCAGGTCGGCATCCGCTGGCGTGGAGATCTGTTCGAGCTGGACGCTGACAGTAGGGTTGCCGGGTTTACCAAACGCTGTGGCAAACGGCAGCACCAACATCAGCACAAAAGCGATGGTTTTTAAGGCACGCGACATGAATTCTCTCCTTCAATCCGCGGCTAAATCAGCGCGGGATTCTTCTAATCCAAATGTTTTTAGGCGGGCGTGATACTGGGCGATGACCCCGCTACCGTGGTCGTTGAAATGCCCTTTGACTTGTGATGAATCGACCTGTGCCGCTGACTCTCGGCGCTGGGTTTGAGCGTTGAAACGTCGCACTTTGCGCCCCTGCTCCCAGCGCTCGACGGTATCGCCCAACCGCCCGCCCAACAGCCATTCGCCCAGCCGCTTGAGTCCGCGCCCGACGCGCCCAGAGGCGGAAATGTTCTGACGTGGGAACGGCGTCACGGCATTGGGGAGGTGGTCAGATGTCCAAGCGTTGGCGGCGCGGAACGCGGCATACAGCCCATCAGAATCGGCCAGCGGGACGGCCTGCGCGATTTCATGCGCGATATAGACATCACGGCGGCGCTGTGCCAATGAATCCGCCGCCAGCACGAAATTGGGGCAAATCGGCCAGCCCCATAAGCGCGAGAGGCGTACCACCCCGATGATGAGCAGACGCGCCAGCCAGACGCGCCCCGGCACAGTCAAGATAAAATAGTCAAAATCATCGCTGAGGTGGGCGGGGTTGTCCATCGCCAATGCGCCGGTGACGGCCACCATCCGCACGAACGGGACGCACGCCAGCCATTGACCCGCTGCCGCCGCCTTCGGCCACAACCGCGCCGCGAGGTCGTCGCGCTGACCCCGCATATCCATGAGCGATTCGCGCCCAACGAGCGTTATACCCCCGCTTGCTTGAACCAAAACCTCGCGCAGCACCGGAGACTCCTCAAGGGCGTACAACACGGCGTCTAAACTGACCGCGTGCGATGACATCAAAAAGTGATGCAGTTCATCGGCGCGTAACGCAAAATCGAACACATCCGCGTATAAAACGGTGCGTAAGATGGCCGCCTCCAACACGGTATTAGGTTTCAAACAGCCCCCAAGCACGGTTTGCACCCCCGTATTATAATCCAAAACGAGGTTTCTCTGCACTTCTGGACATCCGCAAGGCGTCCATACAAAGAAAGGTTTTTTGATGAAACGTTGGCTGATTTTGGGAGTAGTGGTGGTTTTGGCGTTGGACGCGGTGTTGGTTTCCGCACAAGATGAGGTTGTGACGCCGACTCCTGAGCGAGTCGAGTTGGCGGCGTCGGATGAGCGACTGTTAATCGGGGATGTGTTTACCCCGGCTGAAACTGCGGAAGGTGGCGCTCCGGCTATTTTGTTGATACACCAGAATCGCAGCAATCGCGGTATGTGGCAGCCAATCATACCCGCATTGTTGGCCGAGGGTTGGATCGTCCTGACGATTGACTTACGCGCCCATGGCGACACTGGTGGGGCTGTCGATTGGATATTGGCGCAGGAAGATACGCAGTTATGGCTGGCTTATTTGCTGGCGCGTGAAGGCGTGAATCCCGAAAAAGTAGCCGTAATGGGCGCGAGTATCGGCAGCAATCTGGCGCTGGTCGGATGCGCGGCTAATCAAGATTGCCTGACTGCCATAGCATTGTCGCCCGGGCTAGACTATTTTGGCGTGATGCCCGAAGAATCTGTATCAGATGGTCTACGCCGCCGGTCTGCGCTGTTGATCGCCTCGCGTGGTGATACGGCTAGCGCAGTAGCGGTGCGCCAGATGGCGGGCAGTTCAAAGGGGCCGGTGGGGATGCGCGTTTATGATGGGTTCTCGCACGCCGCAGATTTTTTCGATGACGAATTAGAGAGCGTCACGGGATTGGTTGTCTCGTGGCTGACCGATGCCTTCGCGGACTAGGCCGACGCAGATGGTATGATGTTTGACGAATAATACGGCGGGCGACCCATCGGGTCGCCTAACTATCCCTATTGAGATACTCCTATGCGTCGACTCACGCTGATATTGTGCTTGCTCGTCCTATCCACATTGGGAGTCATCCCGACGGAATGGTGGCAGTCGGTGGACTGCGGCACAGCCGAGTCGCTGGCCTATCCGTTTGATACGGCGCGATTCGTATTGGTACAGGGCTATACCGTCCCTAGTCCGCGCCATCAAGGGCGCTATCACACTGGGGAGGATTGGTCGATTCCCGGCGGGGATGCGCTCGGTCAGCCCGTGACGGCGGCGGGACGCGGCAAAATCCGCTACAGCTATGCGGTGGGTTGGGGGCGCGACGCCGGTGTGGTCATCGTCGAACATCACATGCCGGACGGCGTGGTGCTGTATAGCCAGTATGGGCATATCACAGAGTCGGACGCGGTGAAATTCCGCGCCGTTGGGGAGTGCGTCGAACAGGGCGATATATTGGGTGTGGTGGCCGATGTCCGCCCCGCCCCGCATGTGCATTTCGAGATACGCCTCGCGCAGCCGGATACCCCCGGCGCGGGGTATACATGGACATTGCCAGAGGCCGACTCCATCGGATACCGCAGCCCGTCGGCATTGGTGGGGGCGTATTCGGTAGTTCATTCTGACGCCCCGTAACAAATCCCACATATAGCCACATTTTCCCACACCAAACCCGTGCTTTTTGCCGTGCGATTCGCTACCATCGCTGGCATATCCGCGCATACCCCCACCCTGAAAGTTTAGGCCGCTTATGATGATTTCCCGTGGCTACGGACGTCGCCCCCGTCGGATGCGCCGACGGTCTATCCCGTTTGCCATTTTGCAGGGGGTCATAGCTGGGATGCTGGTCTGGACATTGGGCTGGGTCGGGAGCGTGTTGACGCCCGCGCCCAATCGTCCCGCCGGTGGAGAATTGGACGCCGCCCGCCGCGCCTTTGATGCCGGAAACTTGGATGAATCGATTGCCGCCGCCGAACGCGCCCTCGCGGACATCCCAGAATGGCCGCCCGCCGCGCTCCAAATGGTGCGAGCGCTGGTCTACCGAAGTTATGTCGATTATGACGGCGCACCTGACCGGCGTCGGGCGCTAGAAGTCAGCAAAGCCGTACTAGAAGCGAATCCTGACGACGCGGACGCTTTGGCGGCACGGGCGTTCGCGCTGCACGCTGATGGGCAATCGCTGGCCGCGTATCGTCTAGCCGAACGCGCCTTGCGACGGGACGCTCGCCATACGTTCGCCCGCCTGACGTTGGGCTTGGCGTATGCCGGAGTCGGGTCATTTGAGCGCGGCCTAACCGAATTGCGCCAAGCTGTGCGCGCTGGGGATTATCCGATGGACGCGCTACGGGCGTTGGCGGTGGTGCAATCCGACAGCGGGCGTTATCGGGACGCTGCCGCCGGAATCGACCAAGCCATCGGCTATAACCGCGCCCTGATTCCACTGCATTTCGAGCGAGCGTTATATGCACTACAAGTCGGGGACAGCGGGGCGGCCAGCACCGCTTATTTGCGCGTGTTGGCGCTGGACTCGGATAACGTGAAGGCGCGGCTACGAATCTGTGAGTTGAACTCGATGTTGCGCCAGCGGGATAGCGCCTTGCGCTATTGCCTTGAAGTGGTCGAACTCGCGCCGGATTGGTCGGATGGTTGGCACGCGCTGGGGCGCGAATATTTCTTAGACGGGGATTTCCGCGAGGCGCAAGGGGCGCTCAACCGGTGTTCGACGCTAGAGGTGATGCAAGGCATTCCCCCGTCAGGGCGCACCTTTGAGTGTTGGTATCTGCAAGGGCAAGCGGCAGAACTCAACGGAGATTGCGCGGGGTTGGTCGCGACCTATAACGAGTTTCGGGCGATGTCGGCGGTGGGCGCGTTCACCGAGACGTGGACGTATCCGCCAGAAGGCCCCGCCGCGTGCCTCACGCCATAGTCAGCGCTTCGTAATCGGCGCTTCGTAGGGGCGACTCATGAGTCGCCCTGCCGTAAAAAGTGGTCGGGCGATTGGGGGATAATTGGCTGTATACCGACCATCCAATCGGCGCGACAATAGACGGTATAGAACATGGACTCTAATGGGATTAAACCTCCTATTTCGGCGGGATTACCCTTAGAGAGTCTTGTATCATCACTGCGACCACACGACATAACATACAGAGGCAACACATCACATGAAAGTACGCGCATGGGTGAGTTTTTGGATTTTGGCCGCCATTTGGGGGTCATCTTTCCTGTTAATCCGCATCGGCGTGTCGGAAGAAGCGGGCGCTGCCACCCTCTCCTCTGCACAGGTCGCGTTCATCCGCTCGACCATCGCGGCCATCGGGCTGAATATCGTCTTGTTCGCACGCGGTAAGCGCCACAATTATGACCTCTCGACATGGGGCGGCCTCGCGCTAGTGGGCATCGGCAACGCCGTTCTCCCGTATTGGCTGATCGGACTCGGCGAACAGAGCATCGAATCATCACTCGCCAGCGTCGTACAGGCCACCGTGCCGCTATTTTCGCTGGTGATTGCCCACTTTTTCCTCACGGATGAAAAGATTAACCCGCAGAAATTGGTCGGGTTGGCGCTGGGATTCACAGGCGTGGTCGTCTTGGCGACTCGGAGTGCGGGTGGGGGGGAAGAAAATTCGCTGATCGGGATGTTGGCGGTTGTGCTGGCCTCGTTGAGCTATGCGATTTTCGTGGTCTACAGCCGTCGGTCACTGCTCAAGAAATTACAACCGATTCAGGTCGCGTCGGGGTCGTTCATCTTCTCGTCGTTGGGCGGAATCGTGTTCATTTATCTTGAACCGCTGTTGGGTGGACGCGCACCAGCAGATTTGGCGCTCGTGCCGCAAAACGTCATCCTTGCGGTGGTACTGTTGGGCGTGGTCAATACGTTCGTGGCATACCTGTTCTTCTATTCCATCATCAAGGAACTGGGCGCGTTCGTCGCATCGAATGTGACGTATGTCGTGCCGGTATTTGGGGTGATTTTGGGCGCGCTATACGGTGAGCAAATTGATGCGCGGTTGCTGTTGGGCGGCGGCTTGATTTTCTCTGGTTTGGCGGCCATCAACCTCGGCGGGCGGGTGCGGATTTGGTGGGCAGCGCGTAAGGCGGCGGCTGCATGAGCGTCCCAGACCGGCTGATTACCACCCACCTCGCCCTATACTCCCGCGAACAGGTGCGCGATGTCCCCAAACCAGATGGGGACATCGACGTGCGCCAATGGGGACAGGTTGATGTGCGGTTTTACCTGTTCCTCTACCAAACTGTGGGCTATGACCTGCGCTGGCGTGACCGGCTCATCATGCCGGAATCAGAACTGGCGGCGGCGTTGGCCGAGGCGGAAGTCCATATTTTATTCGTCGGGGGCGTGCCAGCCGGATATATCGAGTTGGTTCCATTTCCTGATGGCAGCGTCGAAGTCGCATATTTCGGCTTACGCCCAGAATATCACGGGCGCGGGTTGGGCAAATATCTGCTCAGTTATGGGCTGGTGCGGGCGTGGGAACTCAACCCGACGCATGTCCACCTGCATACCTGTAACCTCGACGGCGCGTATGCGCTGCAAACCTATCAGTCACGCGGGTTTGAGGTCGTGCGCGTCGAGGCAGAACCGATGCCGGAACGGTATAAAACCTAAAATTCCGCGTATGCCCACAACAGGTCAAAACCGCGTGCGTAGATAATCACGCTGTTGTACAGCGATAAATCGGCGTCGCTGGGGATTTGATACGCTTGATTCCCGACATCATACGCCAATGGGTCAAGCACGAAATCATCCGGCGTCAATTTATATTCCTTTGGGCCGTCCTCATCTCCTGCCAGTTCAAGCAGCGCATCCGCATCAACCGACGACAAGAATAGGCGCAGTTCTTGGCCGGGCATGGCGACAAACTCCTCAAACCACAAATAGCGGCTACCGTCTGGCAATTCATATAGCGTGATTTTGCCGGTCACGCTCCGGTTGACGCTGATAGGGACAAATTCTGAGGTCTGGACGGCGACCTGACCGGACAGTGACGGGTTGGCCTGTTGGTCATCTGGGACGATGCGTGGGGCGTTCAGCGCCGCCGCCGCCATCCGCGCCGCCAATGCGGTATTCTGCCCGCGTAGTTCCAGATAAGCGTCCTGACGTTCTTGTGGGAGATTCTCGAACGCCGCATAGAGGTCTTCCGGCAATTCGGGGAACAGGATGACGTCCTCTTGGTTCAAAATCAGCGGAAACCACACGTTAAATGTAAAGGTGGCCGCCACCACCAGCGCCCCTATAAAAACCACAAACAGCCGTAGCCGTGTATTCATTGCGTGATACTCCCCTCATCTATGATATGTCAATCACTTTATGGGCGAATCATACCTCACCGACAAAATAACCATTAATTCGACTCGCTTTTTTCTGCGTTCTCCGTGGCCTCTGTGGTTCATTTTGCAGTTTTAGGATTGCATCAGGGATGGGCAGAATGATTACAAACTTGCAAACTTTTTGTGGAAAACTGCAAACTATCCAGTCCAGTGCTATACTCCCTACAATACAGCACAGCGGACAACGCCCAACAGTAGGACGAGCGATTTATGGTCGATTTCCAATCTCACGAACGCCCCGCACGCAGCGCAGCGGAATTGCCACAAACGCCGCCCGCTCGTTTGGTTGGGCGTGACGCCGAAATTCAACAGGTCTATCCAGTTCTGAAGGAAGGCCGCGCCGCCTTTGTCCACGGCCCAGAAGGGATTGGCAAAAGCGCTCTCGGCCTGACGCTGGCCGGAGCGATGAGCCAACAAGCCGGTGGCGTCCTTTGGCTGAACGTAGACGCCGAAACCTCACTCGAAGCGCTATTGGTGCGCGTCGGGCGGGCGTATGACATCGCGGACATCACCCTATCGGAAAATCCGCTGGGGATGGTGGGGGCGGTGGCGGAACTTTTACAGCGTAATAAGCCGCTGGTGGTTTTGGACGGCAGCCTTGATGTCATCACTGCCGCCAAATTTGTGACGCGCTGTGCAGATCGTGTGCCGACGCTGATCCTTGACCGCAATGGTCAAGCGGGTCCATGGGTATCGATAGAACTCGGTGCGCTATCGCCAGATAACGCCCTCGCGCTGTTCAAGTTGGAATCCAACCTGCCTGCGGGCGGCGACTCCGACGCGGACATCCGCGCTATCTGCAAACTCTTGGGCTATCAGCCTTACGCGCTGTGCGTGACAGCACGCACGCTACTCGCCAATAAACTCCAACCCGCACAGGTCGCCAACTCCTTAAAACAAGTTGCGCCCACGGTCAAAGACGACCCCAGCCGCATGGCGCTCACGCTGAGTTTCGGCGCGTTGAATTCTGCGCTGCAAGGCGTGGTGTTGATGTTGGGGGCGATTCATACCGGCGGCGGGTCGCTTGACCTGTTACATCTGGTGACGGGTGCGCCCGTCGATTCGCTACAACAGGCGCTGACCGGTCTGACCCGCCTGCGCTTGGTCGAATCTGGGACGCGCAATGGCAAACCACATTTCCGGCTACACAGCGTCATGCGCCGCTTCTGCTTAGAACGCCTCCAAACGACAGGGCGATTCGACTCGTTGCGCGGGAAGGTGCGCGAGTCGCTGGTCAGTTTTGCCCAAGACCAAAAAGCGGGCGACTCCGCCGCGTATAATCGCCTGAGCGCCGAGATGGACAATTTCGTCGCGCTGGCGCGTGAGGCGCAAGCCACCGGCAACCGTGATTTGAGCAGCAAACTGATCATCGCGCTGAATCAGGCCGGGGATTTTGTCAACGCACGCGGTTACGTCCATGAACTGACGCTGATTCGCGGGGTCGGGGCTGCCGCCTTCCCCGCTTATGTTGAACCGACCAGCACGACGCCGGAAGACTTGCACGACGCCTTGTTGGACGACGAGGATGATGAGGATGGGGACTCGGAGTCGCTGGTCGAATCGTTGTTTGACTCGATAGGCGGCGGCAGCGTGAAAGAAGTCGTATCAGCCCCCGTCACACAGGCCATCGCCCGCAGTGCATCATCAGACGACGATGAGGACGATGAGGACGACGACTTGCCCGAAGACAGCGGCGATGTCGAGACCATCATGCACACCGAACCGGTGACGGTAGAGGCGCGTATCGCCGCATTGCGTACCGCCCTCGGTCAAGCCCGCCAAGACCGCGATATGGCACGCCAGACCACCATTTTGCGCCAGTTGGGTCATCTGGAAGTAGACCAAGGGATGCTGATTGAGGCCATCTCATCCTATAACGAGGCGCTGGATGTGTACGAGCGCCGCGAGGACAAGAAGGGGCAACTTGAAATCCTTGAATTGCTGTCTGCGCTGACTGAAAAGACCGAAAACGCCCAAGCCTCTGTGCTGCATTCCAGCAGGGGAATCAAATTGGCCGAAGAACTGGGCGATGATGAGACGCACCTGCAATTGTTGGTGACGTTGGGCGATGCCCGCCAACAATTGGGCGAGAGCGCCGACGCCGCCCGCGCTTATGGTCAGGGGTTGGCGCTGGCGCGTAACAACGATGACAGCATCCACGAGGCACTCATCCTATACAAGTTGGGGTATGCCCACCTCGACAGCGGCGACCCAGAGCGTGCGGTTGACATCTGGGAACAGGCGCTGGCGTTGTTCAAGACCCAATCCAAGCGTGATTATGAAGGTCGCACCAAAGGCGCGTTGGGGTCGGCGTATGCGGAGCTACAGCGTTGGGGTGAGGCCATCAGCTTCCACAAATCGGCGCTGTTCATCGCCCGCGACCTGAGCGACAAGCGTGAGGAAGGCGTACAGCTTGCCAACCTCGGTTATACCTCACAACAGGCGGGGCAATTGGGCGAGGCCGTCACCCACTATCGCCAAGCGTTGCACCTCGCGTATGAGGCCAATGACCGCGCCGACATCGTATCGACGTTGGTAGACCTCGCCCGCTTGCTGGTGAAGGGGGCTGCGTTGTTGAAAGTCGTGCAGATGTTGGTCGATGAAGGCTTGCGACTCGACCCCAGCGACAAAGATTTGCGGCTACTGCGTGACCGCCTGACCAGCGACATCTCCGCCGCAGAAGCGCGTGGGGTAGCGTTCAAGTCTGTGACAGGGACAGCACGCCAATACGCTGAAAGCGCCTACGAATAATTCGTAGGCGTATGTAGGGACGCCATTCTTGCCATCCGTTTCCGGTATAGGCGGCGGACGCCCACAAGGGCGTCCCTACATCAGGGTGATTATTCCGCGTCGGCCAATTTGATGGCGACTTCGGTCTCCCATTTCGTCATATCGGGTTCATCGGCGGGGTCGGTCAAGAAAGATTCGACCCGTGAGCCAAAGGCGTCCCCGTTGGGATCGTCCCACCTGTCCCAGACTAGCCCTTGCCGCATCGCCCAATCAATCAGCACCCCATTGGCTGGGACGCCGTTGGCGACGCCGGTATAAATCAGGGTGGCATATTGGCCTTCCGGTAGGGTGTTGGCGTTAATCCGCCCATTGCCGAGGACAGCGCCGGCCACTGGCACGCCCATCTCGACATCCATCAGCCCTTCCATATTGATGACATGGTAGCGGATGAACGGCGCACCGGCTGGTGCGACGCTATGCTCACGCAGCCAAACAAAAATCTCGTCGTGAGTCTGTAGGATGACCGTCGAAAAATCCGACATCGGGGTTTGTACCCGAATACCCATATAGGTTACGGAATCGCGGGTCTCAATCTTGGGGTCGGTGTGCATCGGCTTCACTCCTTAGCTTAAACAAAACAAACTTAGAACAAGCGTATCATGGTTTATCTAAATCCATACTACGATAGCGCCCCTCAAAAGATGAGGTTTTGGCTTGTCGGCGGTATTGCCAGCGAAATAATACCCGAAAAAACAGAACATTTGTATATATTCAAATCACGCACCTTACAAACGGCGCAAGCCTGCATCCCATCCCCTGTGTCGCGGAACAGCTACGCCCGTGGCATGGACGAGGGTGGAAAAGAGCAATTGATGAGTGATGAGTAAGAGCAAAAAGCGAGGCGTAAGGAAAAACACAAGTGATGAGTCCCGAGTCCTGAGTGTAGGGCGAAGGGAAAAGCAAAAGGATTTGAGATGACTCAGACACACGCGCCGCCGCAGGCCGTCAAGATGTTGGACGCGGACGGCGGGCGGATTGGCGGGTATCTGGCGGTGTGGGGCGACCCGCAGCGCCGTGACTTGCATGACGAATATTTTACGCCCGATACCGATTTCGGGCTGGATTGGTACGCCCAGCGTCCGGCGCTATATCACCACGGGCAAGACGCCGCGCTCAAGGCCGACCCCATCGGCGTGATTGATACCCTGCGGCGCGACGACATCGGGCTGTGGGCGGAGGCGCAACTTGCCAAGCGTGGGCGCTATCTGGAGGCCGTGCGCGAATTGATTGGGCGCGGCGCGTTGAGTTGGTCAAGCGGCAGCCTGCCGCATTTGGTCAAGACGGCGGCGGATGGGCGAATCGAGCGCTGGGTGCTGGTGGAAGGCAGTCTGACGCCGACGCCCGCCGAGCCGCGCTTGTCTACCGATGTTCGCGCCCTGAAATCGGCCTATCTCAGCATGAATATCCCCTTGCCCGCATGGGCAGATGAAGAATCACCACTGGAGGACGACCCGATGACCGATACCCCGATTCTGACTGAAACCCCGCGTAAGCGCCTGCCGAGCGCCACCGATGACGCGCTGAAAGGTGCGCCTAGCTTGATTGAGGTCGGCAGCCCGTATGACGACCTCGACGCGCTGGACTTGTTGCACGGCTGCGTACTGCTGGCTGGTGGGCGTGCCGCCAAAGGCGTGAGCGAACGCTACGCCAATGCGCTGGCCTATAAGCTGCGGAAGGCTGGGCTGACGGCAATCAAATCTGATGAGTTGAGTCACAGCGCCCAAAATGGCTTTGGTGCAGACTGGATTCCGTCGCTGTGGAGCGACCAACTCTGGCGCAAGGCGCGTCAGGATAACGTGATTTTGCCGTTATTCCGCCAAATCGAAATGCCGAATTCGCCCTTCAATGTGCCGACGGAGGGGGTTGACCCGACGGTCTATTATGTGCCGGAGACGCGCAACGAGTCGCAGTTGGTGTTGAACGCCGCTACCCCCGCCATCCCAGAAACCAAGTTCGGGAGCGACAATCTGACGTTGACGGCCAAGAAATTGGCGCTGCGCGTCGGGTTCAGCGCGGAACTGGTCGAGGATGCGGTGATTCCGGTGTTAAACATCTATCGTGAGCAAGCCGCCCGCGCCATCGCGGATGCGATTGACTACGTTATCCTCAATGGTGACGAGACCACCGGCGCGGGCAATATCAACGACACGGGCGGGGTGCTGGGCGATACCACGCGCTTCCACGCCTTCGACGGCCTGCGTCACTTGCCGTTGGTGACGAATGACGACCTCGTGTATGACTTTAACAGTGCGCCGACGCTGGACAAGATGCGGACATTGCGCTTCAAACTCCCCGTCGGACGCGCCGCCCGCCCGTCAGATTTGGCGTGGATCGTCGATGGGAATACTTACGCCAAGCTGTTGTCGCTCAGTGAATTTTTGACGATGGACAAGGCCGGGGCGCAAGCTACCGCCTTAACAGGTCAATTGGGGTTCATTGATGGCATCCCGGTCTTGGCGTCGGCTGAGATGAGCTTGACCGAGGCGGACGGCACATTTGAGGTGGGTGGGACGAACGTCAAGGGGACGGCGTTGTTGGTCTACCGCCCCGGTTGGCTGGTGGGGACGCGCCGCCGCATCGCGGTCAGCGTGGACTATCTGTCGTATTATGACGCCTATCAAATGACGGCCACGGTGCGTCTGGCGTTTGCGCCGTATGACACCACCGTGGCGGCCATTGGGGTGAATATCACCGTATAAAGTGATGCGTCTCTGGTGATGCGTGATGAGTTCCTCCCGCCCTAGTGAGAGATTCTAGGTTTTAGGCGGTTACTCATCACTCAAAACTCATCACGCATCACTTATTTTAAGGTGAATGCGAGTCGCATGGTCAGGTCGTCTGCGGTCTGGCGGGAACTGACGAACAGCGCATCGAATGGCGAGGTCGCCATCTGGACGCTGGAATCCGTCTCGTTGATGATGGGCGCGAGGGCGGCGACATCAATCCATGCGAATCCCGTCGCGTTTTCCAGCAAGTGCCGGCGAATCGGTTCGATGCGTTCGGTGATACGTGGGACGGCGACCAACGTCTGTTTGTTCTCCAGCGTCAGAGAATCCGCGCCGATGTAGCTCAGGGTATCGGTTGCCAGCCAGACCATCAACGGCGGCAGAATCACCGGACTGTCACTGGTGAGATTTTGGCCGGTCAGCATTGGGTGGAGGTCAAAGCCGATTCCGTCGGCTTGTTCGGCGGAATTCACGCCAAAACTCTTCAACAGCGTCCTGCCGCCCGCCAGCAATCCCGCTGACCCATCATCACGCGAGGCGAACCACGCGCCCGGCTCAATCATCAGCTTGGGGACGCGCTCATTGGGGATGAGCGATAAACGCAATGCGAACACCCCATCACCGTCCAGCGCAGCTGAAAGTTGTTCGGATGTCAGGTCTAGGCTGCCGCGTATCATCAACACGAGGAAGGCGTTCCCCCACTGTCCGGTTCCTAACAACAACCCATTAGATGGGCTGGCGTTCATGCCGGAGTCCATCATCTGGGCGCGGAGGGCGTTAATCAGGGTGGCGCTGGCGTGGGTGGCCGCCTCAAGCTGTGACCACAGCCCCGCCCCTTGTAAGACGAGTTGGGTATCGGCGGGGACGACGCTCAAGAAATCTAGGTTAATCGCGGGCGGAGTCGGTAGCAGGTTTACATCTGGCAAATTGAGCGCGGCCAATGGTGAGCCTTCCCCAAACGACCAGCTCATATCGAAGGTATAGGTTTGGGCGTCGAGTTGGCGCATCCCAGCGGCGAATACGCCTATCGACTTGGCAAAGGCGGGGACATCTACCTCACCGAAATCCGCGAACAGGTCTGGCCCAAGCGTGGTGATTGCGCCCTCCGGGTCGAAATAGGCGAATAGCGGGTAATCGCCGCCACTGGGGAGCGCCATCATCGCTTGTTGAAAGCGCGGAGAGTCCGCCAGATTACGGATGCGATCAGAGGGAAGAGCGTCAAAAACTTCTTCACTGCTGCCAATAACCAGATTCTGGGTGACGGTGATATAGATTGCGCCATTGAAAAATTTGGCATTGCCATTGGGCTGAATTACAGGGTCTGATCCGAGGTCTTTAGTGATATCTACAATGGCAGCGGCGGGGTCTGTGATTTCAACCAAGATGCCAAAGTTATCCCCTTGATCCTCTGTTGTAGGCGGCAGCATAAATATTGCCGCCGAGTCACCTAACCACGAACGCACTCCTTCTGAGTCCAAGAGGCTGCCGAGCGTGTTGTTCATCGCAGAGCCGATAGACGATTCTGTGATGCGGGCAATTAGGCCATCTAGCGTCTCGATGAAACCCGCGTCGGTGCGGGCGGAAACATAGAACATCGCATTAGCGGGCGTCATGCTGGCGAGCGTCAGGGCGCTGGGGTCGGTTGTGCGTTGTGCGCTGGCGGTCAGCGACAAGGTGAGGGCGAACAGTACTAAGACGATAAAGCGGAGTCGAGTCAGCATGGGTTAACGTCCTCCGGTGGTCAGGCTAAGTGTCAGGCGTCCGAGCATGTGGTCTTGCCCGCCGACGGCGGAGAGTGTGATGGCCTCGAATTGCGGGGAATTGCTCATGGCGGTTTGTAAGGCCTCACCATTGATGAACATGACGGCCTGCGCGTTGGGCAGATAGAGCGAGACGGCGCGGGGGAGCGCGATGCGGACGAGCGAGAGGTCTGTCGGGAAGGTCAGGGCGTGCTTGACGGCGTTGCGCGTGCCAGCGGCTGCAATCACGCTGTTGACGCCGACCACCGGATCAAACGACGGGTTATTGGCGACGGCTGACCCCATCTGAGCCTCTAAGAATGGGTCAAGAATCGGGCCGAAGTCCACGATTTGACCGGCATCGCCATCCAGCATCTGTGGGACGATTTCCGGGTAGCCATAGAGCGCTGCCGCCTCTGAGAGGGCGGGCAACCATACCTCTGCGCCGCCGGTATGACGGGCGATCAGGGCAGCATCAAACGTGAAATCTATCCCGTTATCCTCGGTGTAACTCGCGCCAAAGGCATAGTCGGTGTCGTCTAGTAGCGACAGCACATCATTTTCAAGGTTGAGGCCGGTCAGACCGGCAAAGGCCATGGTGATTGAGCCGCGCAATAATCCGGCGATATTTTGCTCTGCCCCATATACGCCGAACGCTTGCGCCAATTCAGGGCTACTGGCGGCGATATTGTTGAGGGCGCTCAAACCGTCCAAGATGACCTGATACGTGCCTTGGAGGTCGGTGCTTTGCAGGGAGAATTGGGTATCGGGCGGAAGATAAGCCATCAACAGCGGATCGATGGGTTCAGTCACCCATTGCGTCGGGCTGAAGCCGTAATCAACCAGCGCGTCTGGGTTCCCAAAACGCCACGCGCCGTCGAGGATGAAATCTTGACCGTTCTGATAGACCCCGCCGAACGCCATCTGACCGGAGAAATCGGCCAGCGCGAAACGGAATTGACGGTACGGGGTCATCTCACGGGTGATAAATTCTTGCGCGTTGACCTCGCGCACCATCGCCCCGGCGTCCAGATAGCCCAACACGTCATAGCCCGCCGCGCCGAACGGTAAATCGTTGGTTGGGCTGGTGAAATGCTCGGCGCGGCTGAGGGAGGCGAAATCGCCGGTCAGGAGTTGGGCGCTGAAAGTGCTAGCGGCGGTGATGAGCATATGGTCATCACTGAGCATGACAACCGGCGTGATGCCTTGGGCGGGGATGCTGTAGACG
>Ga0163144_10010160_pt1 | contig 20106 bp, 18 predicted proteins | sample OliLak19BULKMAT1_FD_123175 | JGI IMG/M metagenome (GOLD analysis project Ga0163144, IMG submission 123175) | Freshwater microbial mat bacterial communities from Lake Vanda, McMurdo Dry Valleys, Antarctica - Oligotrophic Lake LV.19.BULKMAT1 | ecosystem: Environmental > Aquatic > Freshwater >... | reverse complement strand
TTTGCAGCTCCCTGGCAGCGTTGCTCCTCCTAGCAGGGTGAAGCCTGCTTCGTCGTCGCGCCTTGCCAGAAAGCTGCAAAAACGCACACTCACACCCGTCCAACTGAGGATTCTAGGTTGAACCTTGCGCCGCCGGTGCGATTAACGGGCTGCGCTTGTCGCCGAGATATCGTTCACGTTTGGCTGGCTTGAGTTTGTCGAGGTCTGCCAATACCAATCCGTCGACGCAATTTGAAAACTTCTGGTCAATATTGAAGTCGAGAAATTTCACTCCACCGGATTCATACGTTTCCGTGTATTGCTTGTAGAGCGTCGGTACGGAGACGCCGAGCTTGCCAAGTTCGAGTTTCAAGGTGCGGAAATCCTGTTCATAGCTTTCACCCGTAAACAGAGCGAACTGTGCGGCGCTCTCGCTTTCCGGGATGACAAATCGGTGACGCGCCAAGGCCCGCACATCGTCGTCACCAAAGTAATGCCGGTAGAAATGCACCAGCATGTTTTTCGCTTCACGCGGATAGGCGTCGCTGATGCTGACCGGGCCGAGCAAATAGCGGATTTCTGGATGGCGTTTTACGTAAGCGCCGATCCCAACCCAAAGATAGTCGAGGCTGCGCATGCCCCAATAGCGTGGCTGCACAAAACTTCTGCCCAGCTCCAGCGTACGGGGCAATGCGTCGGCTATTTTCTCTGTGAAGGAAAACAGGCTGCTCGTGTATAGCCCCTCGGTGCCGCGCGCGGCGATGATGTTGGCGACCTCGCCGATCCGATAGGCACCCGCAATCTGCAGATCGTTATCGTCCCACAGCACCAGTTGCCGGTAGTAAACGTCGTATTGATCGAGATCGCGGCGCATGCCGGTACCCTCGCCAACGCGGCGAAAAGTGGCTTCACGCAGCCTGCCAATCTCACGCATTACCGGTGAATTGCGAGACGAATCGAAAAGGTAAATCTGCTTTCCATCCTTGGTCTCGCCCAACAGCTCGGCCTCTTGCAATTGCTTGCGAATGCTAACGGTGGACTCCGGATGCGCGATGGAGCGCTCGGTCTTCAGTTCCGGCACCCGATTGCTGTTGACGCCGTACACCTGCCGACTGATGCGCTTTATTTTTTCCTCGCTCGGTACATCGAGATCGGCGATCTCCTGCCAGGGAATCAACTCGCCAATGCGGATCGGCAGCGTCATGGTTTTTTGCCCGTACATCTCTCGCACCAGCATCAGCGTGGACAGTGGCCTGAAAATCATCGACAGCGTATAGAACAACGCGGAATTTTTTCCGCCGAGATAGACCGGCAGTACCGACGCCTTGGCGTGTTCAGCAAAGCGCAAGAAACCACCGTGCCAGCGCCCGTCCTTTATGCCGGTCGGCCCAACCTGGGAAACTTCCGCGCTGGGAAACACGATGACGGCCTCTTCATTTTCAAGGGCGGCGTCGACAGCATCAAAATTGTTTCCATTGCCGCCCAGCCCTATATCGTTGACAGGCAGCAACAGCTTTTGCAACGGCTTTACTTGCATCAGGATGTCGTTGCCCACAATTCGCACGTCCTGACGCACCTCGCTGACCATCTTGATGAGTGCAAGCCCATCAAGTATTCCCAAGGGGTGATTGGCAACGATCACCACTCTGCCCTGAACGGGAATATTTTCCTTTTCGCGGCCCACCACGCTGTAGCTGAAATTGAAGTCCTCCAGCACCTTGTCGACGAATTCGAGTCCTTCGAGGTGCTCGCACTGAGCAAACAGCGTGTTCAGTTCCGGCTCACGCAGCAGCTTTTTAAGAAAGGCCACCGTCGGCCGAGTGATGAGATCCGGTTTGGTCAAGAACGCCGGGTATTTGGTTTCCAGCAACTGTTGGATATTGATCATGCTCATGGTGCGGATCTCCGTTTGGCCATGGGACCGCTGCATGATGCGATGCATATGTTTCAACGACGTTGCTGCAAAGAAAACTGCAAACTCCTTATTGGGCAAGCCTTACAGCATGAAAATGGCTGGAGATGCCCGTCAGTAAACGACCTTGCCTCAACGGGTTGCCTGGGCGACTGTAATACTGCCGTCACAAACGTTACGTATTCTTCGTCGCATAACAAAATCTCGACAACAACATCCGCACGCAAACCAAAAAGCTGGAAAAGCTGTCGAAAAAAGACAATCCAACCTTTCACACACACGGAGTCCAACATGCTGTTGAAAAAACTCATTACCGGCGCGATTCTCAGTGCCGTCATTACAACCGGCGCCATGGCGCAGGATATTACCGGTGCTGGCGCAACCTTCCCGTTTCCGATTTATTCGAAGTGGGCTGAAGACTACAAAAAGGTTACAGGCTTCAACATGAATTACCAGTCGATCGGCTCAGGTGGCGGGATCAAGCAGATTCAGGCCAAGACCGTCGATTTCGGCGCGTCCGACTTGCCGCTCTCCAAAGAGCAGCTTGACAAGGACGGACTGGTGCAATTTCCGGCCATCATCGGCGGCGTTGTGATGGTCGTCAACGTCGAAGGCATCAAGCCCGGCGAGATGAAAATGAATGGGCCGGTTACCGCGGACATATACCTAGGCAAGATCAAAACCTGGAATGACCCCGCGATCGTTGCGCTGAATCCTGGCCTGAAGTTGCCAGCCGATCCGATCACGGTTGTGCGCCGCTCTGACGGCTCCGGTACGACGTTCCTGTTCACCGACTATTTGTCCAAGGTGAGCCCTGAATGGAAGACCAAAGTTGGCGCAGCTGCCGCAGTAGCCTGGCCGGAAGGTGTGGGCGGCAAAGGCAATGAAGGTGTTTCAGCCTATGTTCAGCGTATCAAGGGCTCCATCGGCTACGTAGAGTATGCCTACGCAAAGAAAAACAAGATGTCACACACGTCCATGAAAAACAAAGACGGCAATTTCGTTCAGCCTGACGACCTTACCTTTCAAGCCGCATCCGCAGGTGCTGACTGGGCAAATGCCCCGGGAATGGCTCTGGTTTTGACCAATCAACCCGGCAAGGATAGCTACCCGATCACTGGTGCATCTTTCATCCTCATGTACAAAAATCAGGACAAACCAGCTAACGGAGCAGCAGCGTTGAAGTTCTTTGACTGGGCGTACAAGAATGGTGGCAAGGCAGCTGCCGAAATGGATTATGTGCCAATGCCAGAAAAGACTGCGCAGTTGATTCGTGACATGTGGAAACGCGAGATCAAGGCGACAGCAGGCGGCGCACTAATCTATCGGTAGGTTGAGCGAGTATTTTTAGTGGGGAAAACGACCGCACGCGTCATCAGCGTGCGGTCTATTTTTAAGTTGTAAACCGTCTATCGTAGAATACCAAGGTCACCCATGAGCCTTACCGAAGCTGATCCAAGTTCTGCCACGACGCGAGAGGGTAAATACGTGACCCAAGAACAACAACTTGCCGCCCTGACCAAAAAGTTAGCGTTCCAGCGTGTACTGGATAAATTGTTTCGCAACACTACGCTGTTCTTTGCATTGTTCGTCCTCGCGATCCTCGCTGCGATCATCGGCTCGCTGGTTTATGGCGGCTATCCAGCACTCGAAAAATTCGGTCTGGGATTCTTGACCAGCCGCGCCTGGAATCCGGTTACGCATGAATACGGCGCACTAAATGCCATCTACGGCACACTCGCCACCTCATTTATTGCACTTCTGATCGGCGTACCTCTAAGCTTTGGCATCGCCGTATTTCTTACCGAGCTATGTCCCGTGTGGTTGAAGCAGCCGCTGGGCACGGCCGTTGAGTTACTTGCCGGCATTCCTTCCATCATCTACGGCATTTGGGGCTTGTTCGTATTCGCACCGATTTTCTCCGAGTACATTCAACCCTTTCTGACCAAAACCATTGGCACTGTCCCCATCGTCGGCGCACTTTTCCAAGGGCCACCGATGGGCATCGGCGTGCTCGCAGCGGGAATTATTCTGGCGGTGATGGTCATTCCGTTTATCGCATCCGTCATGCGTGACGTGTTTGAAGTGGTGCCCAGTGTATTGAAGGAATCGGCTTACGGCCTCGGTGCAACCACCTGGGAAGTGGTGCGCAATATCGTCCTGCCTTACACCAAGGCAGGCGTGGTCGGCGGCATCATGCTCGGATTGGGCAGAGCGCTGGGTGAAACCATGGCCGTCACCTTCGTTATCGGTAACGCACCCAAGATCGCTGCCTCGCTTTACGAACCAGGTAGTTCGATCGCATCAACGCTCGCCAATGAGTTTGCCGAAGCCAGTGATGTACTGCACGTCTCTTCCCTGATTTCACTTGGCTTGGTCTTGTTCCTGATTACCCTCATCGTATTGACGCTGGCCAAATTGATGCTGTCGCAACTTGCCAAACAGGAAGGGGCACGCACATGAATGGGATCTACGGCAGGCGGTTACTTATTAATCGTATATCGCTGGTACTGGCATTATGTGCCATGGCCATCGGCATGGCGTTCCTTGCATGGATATTGTCTGTGCTCGTGTTCCGCGGCATTTCCGGCATCAACTTTGCCGTGTTCACCGAGATGACGCCCTCACCCACAGGCACCGGCGGTCTGGCCAACGCGATTTTCGGCAGCTTGATGATGGTCGGATCCGCGACGTTTGTCGCGACACCAATCGGCATTCTTGCCGGGGTTTATCTGGCCGAATTCGGCAATCGCGGCTGGGTAGGGCCGACAACGCGGTTCATCAACGATATTTTGCTTTCCGCCCCGTCCATCATCATCGGGCTATTCATTTATACGATTTACGTGGCGCAGGTGCGACATTTTTCTGGGTGGGCCGGAACGCTGGCGCTATCGCTAATTGCCATTCCGGTGGTTGTGCGCACCACCGAAAATATGTTGAGGCTCGTGCCTGCCAGCTTGCGCGAAGCCGCGACTGCACTGGGCGCACCGCAGTGGAAAGTCATCATGTCGGTGGCACTCCGCGCCGTCAGCGGCGGTGTACTCACCGGCATTTTGCTGGCTGTTGCGCGCATCAGCGGCGAAACGGCACCACTTCTGTTCACGGCACTCAACAATCAGTTCTGGTCTGCGGATATGAATGCACCAATGGCAAATTTGCCGGTGGTGATTTTCCAGTTCGCGATGAGTCCGTTTGAAAACTGGCAGTCGTTGGCCTGGGCGGGTGCACTCCTGATCACTGTTTTTGTTCTGACTCTCAATATTCTCGCCCGCAGCATCTTCAAGCAGCGCATCTAGTGTCACGATAATTACGCTGAATCCCTTACCGATAAAACGAGAACCACATGAATGCTGTCCTTCAGCCGATCATAGAACCGACAACGCCAAACGTAAAAATTGCCGTGAAGAACCTGCAGTTCTTCTATGGCAGCTTTCAGGGTCTCAAGGATATCAACCTCGATATTCTTGAACGCCGTATAACCGCCTTCATTGGTCCCTCCGGTTGTGGCAAGTCGACGTTACTGCGCACGCTCAATCGCATGTACGACCTCTATCCCGGGCAGCGGGCCGAGGGCGAAATCGTGATGAACGGCAAGAACGTGCTCGCCAAGGATCAGGATCTGAATTTACTGCGCGCCAAAGTCGGTATGGTGTTTCAGAAGCCGACACCGTTTCCGATGTCGATTTACGACAATATTGCCTTTGGTGTGAAGCTCTACGAATCGCTTACCAAGGCGGAGATGGACGAACGTGTCGAATGGGCACTGAAGAAAGCGGCCATTTGGGGTGAAGCCAAGGACAAGCTAAAGCAAAGCGGTTTGTCGCTGTCCGGTGGCCAGCAGCAACGACTGTGCATTGCGCGTGCAGTTGCCGTGCGCCCGGAAGTAGTACTACTCGACGAACCAACATCGGCGTTAGATCCTATTTCGACCGCAAAAATCGAAGAGCTGCTGCATGAGCTAAAAGAGGATTACACCATCGCCATCGTGACGCACAATATGCAGCAAGCCGCGCGCGTATCGGACTTCACGGCATATATGTATATCGGTGAGCTAGTTGAATACGGTGTGACCGACGAGCTATTCATCAAACCGAAGAAGAAGGAAACCGAGGACTACATTACGGGTAGGTTTGGATAGACAGTCGTAACTGTTGCCGCATCAGAATACGCGCAGAAAAAAGCCCGGGTAGGCGAACAGCTTCCCGGGTTTTTGTTCTTTTGGCTGCGCACAACTGTCTCATCGGCGTCACTGATATGCAATCTTGGGCACGTATAAATGGGGTTGATCTAACCTACAACCCTAAGAAAACCATGCCTAAACTCCATATCAAAACGCAACTTGTAGCGGCGGCGCTTTTTGTCTCAGCATCGCTCATTCCATTCACATCGACATGCGCAGCTGACATCCGCGTCGGTGTTGTGCTCGATGACTTTGGTGCCGACCGTGAAACCGGGCGTGACTATATTGCCGGGGCACGCACTTGGTTCGATCACATCAACGTCAACGGTGGTATTGGCGGAAGACGCATCAACTTGATTGTAAAGGATGATGGGGGCGTCGCTGCCAACGCAGTCAAACTGACGCAGGAACTGCTTGAACAGGACAAGGTGGAGGCGCTGTTCGGCTACGTAGGCGATGATTCGCTGAGTGCGGTCTCCAAAGACGCCCGTTTTCAGTCATCGAAGGCTGTGCTGTTCGCGCCGCTGTCGGGCGCGGAAATCGGAACGGCTACGGATTCCATCATTTTTCTGCGCCCATCGTACAAGGAGGAGGTGCGGCATGCGATACGGCACTTCGCCCAGCTTTCGATTTCACGTTTTACGGTTGCCTACGTGGACAACAGCTTTGGGCGGAGTATTGACAATGAGGTTCGGACGCAACTTGGCGCTGACAAAAAAACACCAATCGTCGGGATTGCGATCCCGCTAGCACTCACCGGCCTGCCCGCACTGGCACGCAAAGTGTTGGATCAAAAGCCTCAAGTGATCGTACTCGCAGCAGACTCGATTGCCACCGCCGAATTCGTGAAGCAATTGCGCAGCCTGGACACTAACGCGCAAATTGTCACGCTTTCGACCGTAAACCATCGGACGTTGATGGAACTTGCCAAGAAGGACTTTGCGACGGGGACCATGATTACCCAGGTGGTGCCCAATCCCCTGTCCCGCGCCACGAAACTCCAGAACGAGCACCTCACACTGATGGCAAAGTACCGCGATGAACCGCCATCGCACCTGACGCTTGAGGGGTTTTTGGCTGCAAAGGCGTTCGTCAAACTGCTTGAGCGCGCCGGCCGCGACCTTAATCGCGCTTCGATATCCGCTGCAGTTGCTGGCAGCCCCCGCTACGATCTTGACGGTATGAGCGTCTCGTTCGGTGGAAAGAGCGGCCGGGGATCACAGTTCGTCGATATTGCTTATCTGCGTAAATCGGGGACGATGCTGCAGTAAGAACTATTCAGCCGCGGCATTGGTCACAATAAGGGCGATCTTCTGCGCAATCCCGCTTACCAGCGCGCGGTCCCGCCCTTCCACCATGACACGAATCAGTGGTTCGGTGCCTGACGCTCGCAGTAGCACACGGCCCTGACCTGCCAGCTCCTTTTCTGCAGCCTTCACGGCTGAAGTGACGTCCGCATTTGCCGCGAAGTCAAACTTTCGTGCGAGCCGAATGTTGATCAGCACCTGGGGAAACAACGTCAATTCCGCCGTGAACTCACCGAGCCGCTTGATACCCTTGCGGCGCAGTCCTGCCAAAACCTGCAGTGCTGAAATGATGCCGTCGCCGGTGCTGTGCTTATCAAGACATAGCAGATGACCGGAGTTCTCACCGCCGCACTCCCAGCTATTTTCACGCAGCATTTCCAGCACGTAACGGTCGCCGACTTTGGCGCGCCGGAAGGGAATCTTCATTTCTGCAAACTGCTGTTCCAGCGCGAAGTTGGTCATTAAGGTACCAACGACGCCGCCGCGCAAGACGCCACTTTCGTGACGATCCTTAACCATCGCGTAGAGTAACTGGTCGCCATCGAACAGTCGGCCGTCCGCGTCGCACATGATCAGCCGATCCGCGTCGCCATCCAGCGCCAGCCCCAGGTCCGCAGCATGTTCAAGCACTGCAGCCTGCATTGCCGCTGGGTGTGTCGCGCCACATCCTTCATTGATGTTCAGACCATTGGGCTCGTTGCCGATGGCAATGACGGTGGCGCCAAGCTCGCGAAACACGTCTGGACCGATGTCGTATGCCGCGCCATGTGCACAGTCGAGCACCAGTTTGATGCCGCGCAAATTCAGCTTCGCAGGAAACGTACTTTTGCAGAATTCGATGTAGCGGCCCTGCGCGTCATTCAGGCGGCGTGCTTTACCTAGTGAAATGGATGGCAGCGACTGTAGTGGCTTTTCCAGCTCAGCTTCAATAGACAATTCCACGGTGTCATCAAGCTTGGCGCCTTCACCGGAAAAGAATTTGATACCGTTGTCATCGAACGGATTGTGCGACGCCGAAATCATGATGCCGGCCGACAGACGCAGGCCGCGGGTGAGATAGGCGACGCCGGCTGTTGGCATTGGTCCCACTAACAGAACATCGCAACCGGATGCGGCGAGACCTGCTTCCAGGGCGCTTTCCAACATATAGCCTGAGATGCGAGTGTCTTTGCCGATCAGGACGGCAGGCCGGGAGTCGCCGTTGGCAGTCGCGTGTCCGTGCGCGAGCGCACGACCGGCGGCAAAACCCAGGCGAAGCGCGAAATCTGGCGTGATCGGCGCCTCACCAACGCGCCCGCGAATGCCATCTGTTCCGAAATATTTTCGATTCATTTGATTTTTCTTTTTGTGTTCACTGTGAGTTTTTCTGCAATTGCGAATTGACCGCCATCAGTATCTTGATAGCATCCAATGTTTCTCGTACGTCGTGCACGCGCAGAATTGTCGCACCGTTTTGTACGCAGATTATGGCTGCGGCGATACTGGCGGCAAGCCGATCATCTGTGCCTCTTCCGGTAACGATCCCAAGCGACGCTTTTCGTGAAAAACCGGCCATGACCGGGAATCCCAGTTCCGTGAGCGCACGCAAATCGCGAAGCAGCCTGAAGTTGTGTTCGACGGCCTTACCAAAGCCGAATCCAGGATCAATGACAATGCGGTCACGGGCGATGCCAGCAGCTACGCATGCGTTAGCTCGGCTTGCGAGAAAGTCCGCAATTTCCGCAACGACGTTTACATAAACAGGTGCATGCTGCATGGTTGCGGGCGTACCTTGCTTGTGCATCAGGCACACGGCAACGCCCGCCGCAGCACACGCTGCGAGTGCGTCTGGTGCCTGCAATGCATTGACGTCGTTGATCATCGCCGCGCCCAATCTGATCGCCGCCGCCATCACCTCCGGTTTTTGCGTGTCGATTGAGATCGGGATGCCATCCCCAACCAATGCCTCCAGCACGGGCATCACACGGCCCATCTCCTCCTGCAGTGACGCCGCAGCGGCACCGGGCCGCGTGGATTCTCCACCAATATCGATAATGTCTGCGCCGTCATCGATCAGGCGGCGGCCATGCGCAATCGCGGCATCACGGGCCAGGAATTTTCCACCATCGGAAAACGAATCCGGCGTCACATTGACGATGCCCATAATCCGGGGGCGATCAAGCTCAAGCAGGAATTTTCCAGCACGAAGATTCATGTTGACGTTGAGAAAATCACAATCAGTGGGCGGAAACACAAAGGCCAGGAATTCATCCCTGGCCTCGTTGGAAAACACTTGTTTACAAAGTCCTAATTGGTACCCTCTGCCGTTGCAGGCTCCACTTTTGGCGCTTCCGGCGCGGTACCGCTATCGCCGCCACTGTTGGGCTTCGGCAGGGGTCTGCTACTCAATTTTGGCGCACGCGGTGGACGGCCTTCCATGATGTCCTTGATCTGATCGGCATCGATGGTCTCAAACTCAAGTAGTGCTTTTGTCATCGCCTCAATCTTGTCGCGATTTTCTTCGATCAGCTTGCGTGCAAGTGCGTACTGGGTATCGATGATCTTGCGAATTTCTGAATCGACCTTGCGCATGGTTTCTTCAGACATATTGGTCTGACGCGTCACCGAGCGGCCAAGAAATACTTCACCCTCGTTGTCCGCGTATACCATCGTGCCGAGCTCGTCCGACATACCGTAACGAGTGACCATGTCACGCGCAAGTTGCGTGGCACGCTCAAAGTCATTCGATGCGCCAGTGGTCATCTGGTTCATGAACACTTCTTCAGCGATGCGACCACCAAATAGCACGGCGATGCGCGACAATAAATATTGGCGGTCATAAGCGTAGCGGTCCTGCTCCGGCAACTGGATGGTCACACCAAGCGCGCGCCCACGCGGAATAATAGTTACCTTGTGCACAGGATCGCTCTTGGGAAGGATGCAGCCGAGCAAGGCATGCCCGGACTCGTGGTACGCAGTGTTTCTCTTCTCTTCTTCATCCATGACCATCGAGCGGCGCTCGGTACCCATCATGATCTTGTCTTTGGCCCGCTCAAAATCTTCCATTTCAACCAGGCGCTTGTTACTGCGGGCGGCAAACAATGCTGCCTCGTTAACAAGGTTGGCAAGATCTGCGCCTGAAAACCCAGGTGTACCCCGTGCGATCGTTTCCGCAACGACGTCTGGCGCAATTGGCACTTTCCGCATGTGCACATTGAGAATCTGCTCGCGGCCACGGATGTCCGGCAGTGAAACCACCACTTGGCGGTCAAAACGACCGGGGCGCAACAATGCCGGATCGAGCACGTCCGGACGGTTGGTTGCAGCAATGACGATAACACCTGCCGCCGCTTCAAAGCCGTCCATTTCGACCAGCATCTGGTTCAGCGTCTGTTCGCGCTCGTCATTACCGCCACCCAAACCGGCACCACGCTGGCGGCCAACAGCGTCGATCTCATCGATGAAAATAATACAGGGTGCGTTTTTCTTCGCCTGTTCAAACATGTCGCGCACGCGGGCGGCGCCTACGCCGACGAACATCTCTACAAAATCGGATCCGGAAATCGAAAAGAACGGCACCTTGGCTTCGCCGGCAATCGCACGTGCCAGCAAGGTTTTGCCGGTTCCGGGCGAGCCAACCATCAATACACCGCGCGGAATACGACCGCCGAGCTTCTGAAACTTGGAGGGGTCGCGCAAAAACTCGACAAGTTCGGCCACTTCTTCCTTAGCCTCGTCGCAGCCGGCTACATCAGCAAACGTGACGGGGTTGTTGCCCTCGTCGAGCATCTTTGCGCGGCTTTTGCCGAACGAAAATGCCCCTCCTTTGCCGCCACCTTGCATCTGGCGCATGAAATAGAGCCATACGCCGATCAGCAACAACATCGGGAACCATGAAATGAATATGCTCATCAGGAGCGACTGCTCTTCTTCGGGCTTGGCACCACCTTTGACGCCGGACTTGCGCAAGTCATCCCACATGAAAGCGTCGCCGCCTGCAGGCGTAAATGTGGTGAACGTCTTGCTGTCACGCATGGTGACGCGCAGGGTGCGTGTCCCCTCCTGCTTGATGCTTTCAATATTGCCGTTTTTGGCCTCTTGCATCATGGCCGTATATTCGAGCTCAGGGCGGGCGCTACTGCGACCGGTGACCTGCATAAAAACCATCATCAACACAATACCGATGACCAGCCAGATACCAATATTCTTTACCCAATTGTTCACGCGTAATCCTCTATATTCGCTTCAACATCGCTTCATTAATCGCCAGCCCGCCGCACGCTGCGTCGTCCGATGCGGGGACTTGCACTCTACACTAAACGGATGATCTTGTCGTTTGGATTCAAACACATAAGGTAATCACAATAAGCACAAATAATGAGATTTGCACCCTCACGGCAATTTCAGATTGCGAGCCATCAAGTAAATTTCACGGCTTTCACCACGCGAAGCATCCGGCTTCTTTGCGGCAACGCCTTTGAAGTGTGATCTGAGCGTTTTCACATAAGGCTCAAATCCCGGACCTTGAAACACCTTGACCAGAAAAGCCCCGTTTGGTTTCAAAAACTTGACCGCGAAATCCATCGCCAATTCGCCCAACGTGAACAGTCTGGCTTGATCTGTAATCACCACCCCTGTGAGATTGGGTGCCATATCGGAAATCACAAGGTCTACTTTTGCCAGTTCTCCGCCAATTGCAGCAACAACGGCATCAAGACCTGCACTTTCCGAAAAATCTGCCTGGATAAACTGCACGCCAGGGATCGGCTCCATTTCCAGCAGATCGATTGCGACGAATTTTCCTTTGGCACCCACTTGCTTCACACCCCACTGTGACCATCCGCCTGGTGCTGAGCCGAGATCGACAACGGTCATGCCTGGCTTGACGAGCTTCTCCTTGGCGTCAATTTCGGTGAGCTTGTAAACCGAGCGCGAACGAAACCCATCGGCTTGCGCGCGCTTTACATAGGGGTCGCTAAGATGCCGCTGAACCCAGTCGCGACTGTTTTTGGGGCGTGCGCTGGCCATGAACCGTATAATCCTGAAATGAAGATCACATTATCCCCCATCGAGCGCCGAGCGCTCAAAGCAAAAGCGCATGATCTGGCCCCCGTCGTAATGATTGGCGATCACGGATTGACGCCGGCAATTATCCGCGAAGTTGACCGCAATCTGAAAGCGCACGCGTTAATCAAGGTTCGCGCGTTCACAGACGACCGCGAACAGCGCAGTAAATGGTTCGATGAAATCTGCGATGCGCTCAATGCCGCGCCGGTTCAGCATATCGGAAAGCTTTTTATCATCTGGCGGCACAGCCCGGAACTGGCTGCAGCAACCGCCAAAGCGGCATTGCCAAAGACCAGACGCAAAACGCCGCGTGTAACCAAACAGCAGGAAGAAAACAGAGCGGCGGGCATCAAGAAAAAGAAGGTCCGCTAGCGCCTTTCATCGGTTTCAGTGATCGGAAGACTGTCCCCAAGCCTCCAGGGAAATTCGCGAAAACCGAACTGCGGCTGGTAACCAAGTAAGGCCTTGGCTTTTTCGATCACATATACCTGGTCAATGCGCGCGGGCAGCGGCTATTGGCGATGCAGATACGCGTCAACAAGTTTCGACACACGCTCACGCAACACCTCAGGCGAGTTCGTGAACAGATGTGCGCAGTCACCCTCGACAAACGGCGTTTCCCCTGAAATTTTGATCGCCTCGAATTGTGTGAGCGGTGCCGCCAACGCAAGGCTGAACAGTTGCGCGACGTCGCCCGCGTCCACGCCACGATACAAACGGTAAAGCGCCATCAGCGGCAACGGCTCAGGAAAGCTGCGCGAAAAACCCAACGCTGCCGTGACGAATGTCGGCGAGAACGCATCGCACCAAAGTTGCTCGGCAGCCAGCTTAGTCTCATCGTAAATATCTTCGGCTTCTGGCAGCAAGGCTTCCGTTACCCAAACTGCCGAGTGCCTGATACCCATCGAGCTGCCGTACACCGACGTAGAACTCGCCAGCAAAAACTGTTTCACCCCCGCATCGCGAGAAGCGTCAATTTGGCGAGGCCTCTGGCAACTTTTCCCACTTAAAGCCGCGCCAGTGCTTGAGTTTAATGCATGTATTTTGCCGCCGGGAGTGATTGCAATTTTCAGTTTTCATGGCATTTTACAAATCCGACACGTCACGGAAGAAAGGCGACCCGCACCATTTTCAACATGGCCGCAAACCGCGCAACCAAACCAGCTGTACCTTGTAAGGAATGCTGAAAACTGACTAAAATACCTGTGGTCAAGGCGTTAAATATTGCGCTGGAAAATCCGTTTTTGATAGTTCATTTTCTACGGTTAGCTCAACAACGATGACATTGAATGGCCCCTCATCAGCATCTTCCGTTAATCCGAATGGGGCAACGCATCTGTCGCTTGTGCGCAAGTTGATTCTTGCGCAGTTCTCGGAAGCGCTCGCAGCGGCTAGTGTCGCAACGGCAGATTCACTCTATAACCGTGCCACCCTGATCCGCGATGATCGGGAGCAAAAATTCTTGATGGAAGCATCGGCGCTGTTGCGCAACGGTGCGGCCGAATTGGCCAGCCAGGCCGCCATTGTATTGGCTAAACGTTTTGACCAAAAGCTGAGTGGCGATGAAACGGGTACCCACTCGAAGACAACGACGTTCAGCATGAGCGCGCTCTCTCTGCAAGATGACGATGAGGTCCAGGAAAACATTGCGCTTAATGACACCGCAAGACGCGTGAAGGACGCTGCGGGCTTCGAATTTCTTTCACTCACGACACGCATGCAGGCGCTGACCGGACGGGCGACGCTGCCTGATAGTGATAACCCCGTTTTTCCGAGAGTTTTTTGCCGCGCGCTGCTGGATGCGCTTGAGCTGATCGACGCGAAGGGTGCGTCGAAAATGGCCATTTTCGCCGGGTTTCAGCCAGCTCTTGAGAAGATGCTGCCGAAAATATACGAGGCCATCAATAAAGCGCTGATCAAAGAAGGCGTCATGCCTGATATCGTTGAGACCTACGGCAAGCCGGTCTCGCGAGACGAATGGCAGGCGCCACGTGGCGATGTATCAGCAGGTGGTGGTAATGGTAATGGTAATGGTAATGGAGCAAGTGGTGATGGTTCTGGCGGCGGAGGCAGATATGTAGCCAGAGGCAGTGGTCGACGAGCAGAGCCAAATTCACCTGGTGTTACAAATGAACAAGCGGCCTCCAGCGAAATTGTCGGCCTGTTGAATCAACTTGTATCCCAGCAACAACCAGCGACCGCGGGCTCAGAGGCGCACAGTGACGATGCCGGATTTGCTGAGTTGAACGCACAGCTGGCTGCCGACCTTGGCGCGGCCAATGGGCCCTCCACGTCGCAAGCCGTTGCAGCGTCTGTATCGCCAGCAGATCAGGGAGATCGAATTTTTATCGGTAGTATTGCGTTCGTCGACATCGTAGGATTTTCCAAACTGTCGGTCTCTGAGCAGTCAGACCTGAAAGACCGGTTTAACGCGCTATTGACGGAAGCAACGCAAGAAGTTTCCGCCGATCAACGATTGATACTCGACACCGGCGATGGCGCGGCGCTGAGTTTTTTGGGCGATCCGGAGGACGCACTTTTTGTCTGCATGAAGATGCGCACACTGGTAAGGCAGGACAACGCAGGTCTTGATGTCGGCGACCAAAAACTCCTGCTATGCCAAGGTATCAATCTGGGTCCAGTGAAAATGACTCGCGATATCAATGGCCAACCAAATATCCTTGGCGACGGCATCAACGTCGCGCAACGCATCATGAGTTTCGCGGCCCCTGATCAGGTTGCAGTGTCACGCTCTTACTTTGACGTCGTGTCGGTCATTAGCGATGAGTACGCGTCTCTGTTTGCAAGCGCGGGCGTGCGCGCCGACAAGCATTTGCGCGAGCATGAAATTTACATGGTTGGTGAATCAACCACCGCGTTTGACTTGATTCAGGCCCGTGTCACAAAGCGCTATCCAAACGTCATCAAGGCCAAGGCCGTTACGGGCCAGCATTCCGCCTTGACTGCCGCCGCGGTAAACACTGCGCTTCTCGAAGCGCTCAACCGCCTGCAGCTAAGCCTGACTGCGGGATCCTCCAAGTCGCCCGGCGGTTCGAGTCGCGCTCGTCAGTCGCAAGGTGATGATGAAGGTGGAACCTTCCCCACGTTATTGCCCGACTTCACTGGTTCTGCCGCGGCGATTACATCCGTCGTCACGCAAGACCCCGCAGAAGGTAACGTACTACACAAAGTTCAATCGATGCTGTCGCCACAAATGACGCCTGCGGATGTCGCAGCCACTGACGTGCTGGCATCGATTTTCGACCGTATTTTTGACGACGCCGATTTGCCGGTCTCGGTTAAAGCATTACTTGGTCGATTACAAATTCCCGCACTGAAAGTCGCGGTACGCGATCCTGAGACCTTCAAGAGTGCGAGCCATCCACTGAGACTGTTGATCGACCGTATCGCAGCTCTCGGCAAAGAAAAAGGCACAACACTTAGCGAAAATGATGCCTTCTACAAACTCCTCGCCCAGACTGTTCAATCCGTTCAAGCTGAAAATGCAACGGAAGCCGGCGTACTCGAAGGAGCACTGATCAAACTGAATACGAGTGTCATTCTTGAGTTGTGGTGCTGACCTTGGATGTACCGGTACTGGACGAGCTGACGCGGTGTTTTGTAGACGGCGTCCGGATTGGGAGATGGCCTGTTGGTGCGGCGCTTGGGCTGTTTTGACTTCAAACGGCAGGGTGGGCGCCGAGGTTAGCGATTGAGTTGTATATGATATTGAAAGACCTGACCCCAGCACTTTGACACGATACGGTCTGCGATCCCGGGTGGGCTGGCACGGCTTGCCCTTTCAACTCCTCGCCGTGCCCGCTGTTGCCTGCTGGTGTCTTCAAACCATCGGCCATTTCGAATACGGTCAGTTCGGGACTACAACCTTCACGGCCGGCTTCACCCGTTACCATTGCGCCTCGCCTGTTTTCTTGCCTACGCATCAAGCGGTCCATTACTGAGCAACCTGCAAGGCTAGATACTTGGCCCGTGGCTAGCGGTTACCAAGGCGGGATTTACACCCGCTAGATTGTGCGACATTGCCAAGCCGCAACAAAGACCTGACCTAAGCGCTCGTTCTTGACCACAGCGCTCGTTCTGACCCCAGCGCTCGTTCCATCCTGCGGGAATACCTGCCAGCACTAAAAATTCGGGTGGTCAATGTCGTCGACCTGATGAAGCTGCAACCGGAAAGCGCGCACCCGCACGGATTGAGTTACGGCGATTTCGACGCGCTCTTCACCAGGGACAAGCCGACCATATTCGCCTTTCACGGCTATCCAAACTTGATTCACCGCCTCGCGTATCGACGTGCCAACCACGCCAATCTGCACGTGCGTGGCTATAAGGAGGATGGCACCATCACCACCGCATTTGACATGACAGTGCTGGCCGAGCTTGATCGCTTCTACCTTGTTATGGACACGATCGACCGGCTGCCGCATCGAAGCGATGCAGGCCGCGAGTTGAAAAGGCTGCTTGAAGCGAAGTTTGTCGAGCACAAGCGATATATCAACGCGAATGGTCAGGATATGTCGGAAATTCGTCACTGGAGATGGGTATCCCCAAAGCCGATTTAACCTGGCGCCCTCGGCACCGGGACGCACTGTGACGGTGGGCGTGAACCCGGCATATTCGTTTTGACGCGCTGACACTGACGGGGCGACTCGCCAAAGCAGCCGGTCCTTCCGCATTTTATGTGCGGCATCGTACAGACGTGTGGGCTTCGTCGCCGTCACAATTCAAGTCTCTAAAAAAGGTAGCTTTCCCACGAAGCCGCGTCTCGCACGTTGTCACTGGATACCTGCATCGTCCTACAGCCGAAGTAAATGATGTCCGATGTTTCGCGTATTTGATTTCGCCGGGTATGTGTCCGCGCAATTTTCTGGTGCGGCCGATTTCGCCACACGCAGCGCGCATGAACAAATTAGTGGTCGGTCCGCACAACTTTAACTACACGAGGTCAACATGAAAAAAAGAAACACGATCAAGATCATCTCCGCCGCTGTCGCGCTACTCGGATGTGCCGTATCGGCAAGCGTCCTGGCGCAATCCAGTCGCGATATGATGTTGTCCGACGCCAACATCAATCCGTCACTGTACATTCTGCCGAGTATCGACCGGATTACACCGGACAGCCGTTTTGGCAGCGACCATCGCGGCAACGGCTACGGGCTGCGTTTCGGAAAACCCATCTCGCCAAGTTGGGACATTCAGTTTGGCGGAAGTTTTGCGAAACAGCGCTTCGGCGGCAGACGGTATGAGCAGAAAACGATAGGCGCAGACGCGCTTTACATGTTCTCACGCCAGAATTTCCGCCCTTTTGTGTTTGCGGGCGTGGGTGCCGAGAATGACAAGATCAATATCTACAATCGCCGTTTCCAGACCCAGCGTACATCACCTTATGTGAACGCAGGTGTGGGCTTTCAATTTGACTTCAACGAGCAGTGGGGTATGCAGGCCGATGTCCGCCGCGCGCATAGCTACTTACGTAGCGGCAACAACTTTGGTTTTGATCGCGCCCAAACCAATAGAGCAACCATTGGATTGGTTTACAAATTCGACAGACGCGCAGCACCGATGCCGGTATCGCGCACCGCACCGGAGCCCTCGTTTGCACCAACCCCGAGCGTCGTCACGACGCCGCCTGTGGCAGTCGCACCGGCACCGACACCGCCGCGCTTTGAACGTGTCACGCTCTCAGCAACCGAATTGTTTGCCTTTGATCGCTCAGACCTGAGCATGCCGCAACCGAAGCTCGATGAGGTCGCTGCCGCGCTTTCCCGCAGTCCGCAGATGAGCAACATCACCATCTCAGGCTATACCGATCGCTTGGGCAGCGAGGCCTACAACATGAAACTTTCGCAACGTCGTGCCGATACCGTCAAGGCTTATCTGGTGAGCAGGGGTGTCGCCGCAAATCGTCTCAGCGCCGTTGCCAGAGGCGAGGCTAATCCGGTTGTGCAATGCAATGACAAGAACCGCATTGCACTCATCAAGTGTCTGGAACCAAACCGTCGCGTCGAAGTTGAGCAGATCGTTATAGAGCGCCGCGTACAATAAGGTTTAGATGCCCATGAGCACCGCTGACTCCCGCGCCAACCCGCTCGCCGACTCCGGCGCGCAGGTTGGCAACGAACCGTTGCGTCTGGTCCACCACACGCCGATCGATTTTTTGGACCGGTTTGCGCTGGGCTTCACGAAAATTCTCAGGTTTTGCGCTGACACTTTTTTTGCGAAACGCTACGGCCACCGCGCCATTGTGTTGGAAACGGTGGCAGCCGTGCCTGGTATGGTTGGTGCAACGGTTACGCACCTCACCTGCCTGCGCCGCATGGTTGACGACGAGGGCTGGATTCGCACGCTCATGGAAGAGGCCGAAAACGAGCGCATGCACTTGATGACCTTTATCGAGATCGCCAAACCAACCGTGTTCGAGCGCTGGGTGGTACTGCTTGTGCAATGGATTTTTTACGTCGGTTTTTTCTTGCTCTATCTGGTTTCCGCTCGCACCGCGCACCGCGTGGTCGGTTACTTCGAGGAAGAGGCTGTCATTAGCTACACCATGTATTTGCAGGAAATCGACGAGGGCCGCTCGCCGAATGTTGCCGCTCCCAGTATCGCAAAGCATTATTGGAAGTTGTCCGCCGATGCGACACTGCGTGACGTCGTGTTGCTGGTGCGTGCCGATGAAGCGCATCACCGCGACATCAATCATGGCTTCGCCAACAAGCTAGCCGGCCTGCCCGTCGATGAGGAGGCCGTGGCCCCTTACCCGCAGCATGCCGACGAAATTCGCATGAAAGCCTGAGATGACTCGCGTGCCCACCCCCGAATCGGCAGCTTTGAAGTATGGCGGTGTCCGACCTCGACAACCTGAACCTTTTTCCATGATTCGCGAATTCCATCTCGCCGACTGGTTCACGCTGGGCAATGCCATATGTGGAATGGGCGCATTATTTTCCGTGATGTCGTACATCCACAACGGCGAGGTAAAGCACGTTTACTTCGCAAGCGCGCTGGTGTTGGTTGCGCTGGTATTCGATGTTGTAGGACGGTCGCGTCGCCAGATGGCGGCAAAGCGCTTCGGCATTGGGGCGTGAGCTTGATTCGCTCGCCGATGTCATTTCGTTTGGCGTCGCACCAGCGATGATCGCTTATGGCTGCGGTATGCAGGGCTTCTTTGATCGCATCGTGCTGGCTTATTTTGTTGCGTGCGGGGCTTCGCGGCTGACGCGCTACAACGTGACTGCCGAGGCGCTCTCTGAAGGCAGCGACAAAGTGAAGTATTTTGAAGGCACGCCGATACCAACTTCAGTGCTGCTCGTTTTGATATTGTCGGTGGCCGCGTCAGTCGGTGCGCTGGGCTCGGATCTTTGGTTCGGTGTGGTCACGATTGCAGGATTGGCGTTTCATCCGCTGGTACTGTTGTTCGCCGTATCGGGCTCGTTGATGATTAGTTGGATACGGATACCGAAGCCTTAGCGCGAGAGAAGCGAGGATAATTTCTATCAGTGATGAGGCCCACAGACTCAAGGTAGCTGAACTAGCTCGCCGCGCGTAACCGGTAACCCACCGACGTTATTGCGTCAACGGTCGACGCCGTATAGATCAGAGCGCAGCGGATTCGCCGCAAACAGCTGCTTCCAGCGCCGTGGCGTCAGTTCATCGACCTTTGACGC
>Ga0163144_10010159_pt1 | contig 20107 bp, 12 predicted proteins | sample OliLak19BULKMAT1_FD_123175 | JGI IMG/M metagenome (GOLD analysis project Ga0163144, IMG submission 123175) | Freshwater microbial mat bacterial communities from Lake Vanda, McMurdo Dry Valleys, Antarctica - Oligotrophic Lake LV.19.BULKMAT1 | ecosystem: Environmental > Aquatic > Freshwater >... | reverse complement strand
GCCGCCGCCACGACCCCCGCCGCCCCCGCCCCCGCCCCCGCCGCGACCGTATGCGAGCGGCGAGACGGCGACCAGCGCCAGGACGGCCAGCGCCGCGAAGGTGAAGGGCTTACGCATGGGGAAGGCTCCGGCCGAGACCGAGACGGTGGAACATCATCTTAACCCCCCGCCTCCTTCAAGAGTTTCGGGAGATCGTCGTTCAGCTTGCGGACGGCGGCCTGCCGGGACTTTTCGCCCCCCCGGGGGTCGTAGCCATACGTCTTCCCGGCAAGGGCCTTCACGATGTCGATCCCGTACGTCCGAGCGGGGAGGTCCGCGCTGTAGAGGAGGTCGACGACCGCCGGGAGCGCCCGCTTCGGGCCGGCCTTCAACGCGGCGACCGCCGCCGCGCGATCGCCATCGGCGCGCGCCGCGTCGGCGATCACGGTGACGAGTTTCGTCGCGGTCTCCTTGCCGGCCTTGTAGCCGTCCACCAGCGCCACGACGGCGGGGTCGGCGCCCGTGGGCGCGTCGGCCACGATCGGGCGCTCGGTCCGCAGGACCAACTTCTTCGCCGCGAGGTACTTCGGCGCGAGGGTCCCCTCGATCACGACGTCGTCGAGTGTGAGGCTGCTCTGCATCGCGTAGAAGCCCACCTGCATGAGCTTCAGCTTGTTGCCGGGCTCCATGGAGTCGAGCTTCAGGTCGTCCATCGTCATGAAGAGCTTGTCGCCGCGGCGGCCGAAGCCCCACGCGACGGGCTTGCCCGCGACGGGATCGACGGTCGGGCGGCGGAAGTCGAGGTACCGGAACCCCGTGTAGCCGCCCTTCTGCGTGGTGGCGTACTGCTTGCCGAACTTCATCATCCCGGTCTCGCCGCCGGGCTTGTTGTCCCACTTGTGCCAGTAGGTCTCGGCGATCGAGTACGTGGCGTAGTCGTCCACCTGCTCGGGGCTCGACACGAACGAGCCGATGTCCTTCACGCCGTCGGGGATCAGCCGGGCGGTGACGACGACGTCGCCCTCCCACTCCCCGACGTGCCGCGCGCCGACGGCGCCGCGCACGAACAGGCGCCCCTCGGCGACGCCCGTGCTCGTCGTCGGGTCGGGGACCGTGTTGAACGGCTGCCCCACCGGCCAGTCGGCCTCCTGCTCCTTCGACGAGAAGTCGTACCGCAGGCGGACCTTCGTGCCGTCGATGCCGACGACCGCACCCTTGAAGAACTTGTCGAGCGTCACCTCGCCCGCGGCGGTCGCGGGCGCCGCGAGGGGCGCGACGCTGCCCACGCCGAACAGGAGGAACAGGAGGAACAGGAGGAACAAGGCCGCCGACCGTCGTCGCATCCGCACGCAGGACTCCACCGCCCGGCCCGGGCGCGCAGGGAAACCGCCGAGTCTATCCAACGAGGCACGGGTGAGACGTCTCTCCGTAACGGCCGGTTCCCCGGTGGTACCGTTCGCTTGACGGGACGTAGGTCCCGCCGCCGCCCCCCCCACCTCGACGGGACGGCGAGGCCCGGGGGTCGCTGCCCCCTTGGCGCCGACGCCGCCCCCGGGGAGCCTACGGGGGCGTGCCCACGTCGTCCGCCCCCCCCGCCGCCCCCCGCCCCCCCGCGGCCGTCGACTTGCCCCCGCTCGCGCCGCGCGCGCGCGCACCGCGGGGCCCGCACCGCGTGCTGGTCGTGCGCCTCTCCGCCGTCGGCGACGTGCTCCACGCGCTGCCCGCCGTCCACGCGTTCGCGGTCGCGCGGCCCGACGTCGAGGTGGACTGGCTCGTGGAGGACCGCGCCGCCGCGCTGCTCGACGCCCACCCCGACCTCGCACACGTATACATCGTGCCGCGCGGCCGGTGGGCGCGCGCGGTGCGGCGCCCCCTCGGGTGGCCGGGCGTCGTCGTCGGCGCGGCGCGCTTCGTCGTCGCGCTCCTGCGCCGACGCTACGACGCGGTCGTCGACCTGCAGGGCAACCTGAAGTCGGGCCTGTGGGCGCTGCTGGCCGGCGCGCCGGTGCGCGTGGGCCTCGCGTCCGGCGACGCCCGCGAGGCGAACGGGTTCCTGGTGAACCGCCGCGTCGCCGTGGCGCGCAGCGTCCGCCACCGCGTCGAGCGCGCGCTCCACGTGCTCTCGGCGCTGGCGGGTCGCCCCCTCGCGTTCGTCGGCGGCGGCGTCGCGCCCGTCGCACCCGACGGCGACGCCGCTGCGTGGGTCGAGCGCGCGCTCGCCGAGCGCGGGCTCGCCACGGCGCGGTTCGTGGTGGTCCACCCGGGCACGAGCCGCTTCGGGGCGTTCAAGCGCTGGCCCGCCGCCCGGTTCGCGGCGCTCGCCGACCGCGTGGTCCGCGAGACGGGCGCGGCCGTCGTGCTCACGGCCGCGCCCGGCGAGGAGCCGCTCGTCGAGGCCGTGCGCGCGGCCGCGACGGTGGCGACGACGCCGCTCGTGACGCCGAGCCTCGCGACGCTCGCGGCGCTGCTCGTCCGCGCGCGCGGACTCGTCGCCGCCGACACGGGCCCGTTGCACCTGGCCGCGGGCCTCGACGTCCCGGTGCTCGGGCTCTTCGGCCCGAAGGACGCCGGCGTGTACGGGCCCTACGGCCGCCGCGCGGACGGGACGGCGGGCCCGCTGCCCGTGCTCGTCCGCGACGACGTCGGCTGCCGTCCGTGCCCCGTCCGCTGGTGCCCCGACCCCGTCTGCATGTCGGCCCTCGCTCCCGACGACGTCTTCGCGCACGTCCGCCGCTGGCTCTAGCCCCCGGCGCTACGGGTCGACGTTCCCGCGGAAGACGCGAACGAGGGCGCGGGCCGGGGCGGCGAACAGGAGGGCGGGGAAGCGGCGGCCCGACGACCACGCGCGCACGAGGAGCTGGTCGAGCGTCGTCGCGACGGAGGTGCGGCGCCGCAGCGCGAGCCGCCGCAGCGTCACGCGCCCCGCGGCGTCCACGTCCGCGACCCGCAGGTGGAACGTCGGCGGCGCGAACCAGGCGCCACCCGCGACATCGCCCCCCTCCGCGTTGACGACGTAGCGCACGCCGTCCACGACGGCCTCGGCGTCGTGCGCGAGGTGGCCGCTGACCGCCAGCACCGGAGGGCGGCGCGCGAACACCGCGAGGAGTTCCGCGCACCGCGGCGCGGGCGGGAACCCAGGCTCGAGCATCCGGCGCGGCGGCCGGTGCCCGACGTAGACCCAAGGCCCGTCGTGCGCCGCGACCCGCTCGCCCACCCACGACCACACGTCGGCGTCGAGGGGGTCGAGGCCGTCGTCCACGCCGACGACGAGCAGCGGGCCCACGCGCGCCGTGAAGCGCCGCGGCCCCACGAGCGCCTCGAACCGCGCCCGGCCCTCGTCGCCGGCCGCGTGCCCCGACCGTTCGACGTCGTGGTTGCCCGGCGCGACGAGGAGCGGGACGTCGAGGCCCGCGCGGTCGAACGCCGCGCCGACGAGGCCGTGGTAGGGCGCCTCGCCGTGGCTCGCGAGGTCGCCGCTGCTCACGAGGAGCGTCGCGCCCTCGGCGCGGAGCGCCGCGACGACGGGCCCCGCGACCTCGCGGAGCCCGCGCTGCACGTCGCCGAGGAACGCGATGCGCGTCGGCGCGGAAAGGGTGGGCGGCGCGCGGTTCGCGGTGGCGCGCGGCGGGCCCCGGCGCGCGAGCGCACGCGCGCGGACGAGCGCGAGGCCGAAGACGCACGCCGTTGCGACGTAGGCGCCGACGGCGACGACGGCGACGAGGACGGGCGGGGGCAGCGCGGCGAGCACCGCGCGAGTGTACGGAGCGCCGGACCGCGTCGGCAGCGGCGCCCGGCCGGACCTCGGGTCAGGCGGCCGGCAGGTCCAGCTCGACGCTGCCGCACGCGAGGACCAACACGTCGCCGTGCGCGCCGAGGCGGAGTTCGTGGGTGGCGGTGCGCACGTCGGACAGCCGGAACCGGTCGACGCGGTGCCCGTCGACGAGGGTGCCGTTCGGCGAGAGGTTCTCGACCTCGACGACGTCGGGCGCGACGTAGCTGAGGCGGACGTGCCGGCGGCTCGTGGCGCGGAACGCCAGCGAGGCCTGGATCCGGGCCCGCTCGCCGCCGGCGTCGCGGAGGTAGCGCGGGGTCTTCTTGAGGGAGAGGTCGCAGGTGCGGCTGCGGCCGACGACGACCGACTCGCCGAGGCTGATCTTCAAGGTCTCCCCCTCGATGAGCCCGGCGCGCCCCGCGAGGCGCAGATGGTGGCGGTCGTCGTAGTGAGGTCCGTCGTTGGTGAGTTGGATCATGGTGCCGTGGAGTGCACCCCCGGGCGACGCGCTGCAAGCGCGGGACCGGAAGTCGCCAAGGATCAGACGCCACGACGCAAAGCGGCCTTCCCGCACGAGTTGCGACGGCCGGGCCTCGCGTCCCAGGGGCCGGAGGTCGGCCGGCTCCCGAGCGCCCGCCGCGGGGGCGGTGTGCGATCGCGCTCGGCGGCGCGGCGGAGGCCTACTTCGGCTTCTCGGGGTCGGTCGGCTGACGGGCCGCGAGCCAGGCCTCGCTCACCCGGCCGCGGACCCGGAGGTCGTCGATGACCCCCGACGTGAGGAGCAGGACCTGGAGTTTGCCCGACGGGCGCGCGGCCCGGACGGCGTCGCTCCGGTCGGCCGCGACGAGGACGTCGTCAACATGGAGCTCCGCGCCGCGCTCCGGGTCCCACGCGAGCCGGACGCGGTACGGACGCTCCTGCGTGCGGAACGCGAAGAAACGGCCAGCGAGCTCGCGCTTGACCGCCGGCGAGCTCACCGCGGGCGGGACGAAGCTGCGCCCCTGGTGCGCGTCGTCCCACCCCCAGCGCGCCGGGTCGGCGAGGTCGGTGGCCGCGCGGAACCGGACGCCGCGCCCGTGGCCGTACACGTCGAACTTCGGGGGCGCGGCCTCGTCGGGAAGGCGCGGGACGTCGGGCGGGAACGGGTAGCCCTGCGGGTCGTCGGAGAGCACCGCGACCTGGACGCCGTCGAGGTCGATCGCAAGGGCGAACGGGCTCTCGGGGAAGTAGCGGAACTCGAGGCTGCGCGGCGCGCCCGTCACGAACGGCGAGACGAGCACGATCGGCCGGTCGGCGACGGTCTCGCGGCCGGCGCCGGGGAGGAGGCGCAGCGCGCGGTTCGGCGTGCCGCCGGGCGTGAGCACGCGATCCGGGTCGGCCGGCGCCACTTCGACGCGAGCCCAGCCGGCGACGAACGACGCCTTCAGTGGGGTGTCGTCCTCGAAGCCGAAGACGGCCTCCACGTCGAGGGGATCGCGGCCGCCGACCGCGCTCGAGAGCGTGGCCGACGGCCACGTGCTCGCGAGCACGCCCACCTTGAACTCCTGCTCGATCTGCCGCACCACGCGGCGCAGGTACGCCTCGTTCTCGAGAGCGATCTTCGTCCGGGTCAGGCGGAGCGTCGGCTCGAGCGACGCGTCGAGCAGCACGACGAAGTGGTACTTCGCGCGCGCGTAGCTCTCCGTCGGCCCCTCGGCCATGGCGGCGCGGCCGGCGCGGAAGTGGGTCTCGGCGATCCGCTCGTTCTCGTCGGCCCGGCCGATGCGGACCTCGAGTTCGGCCGCGGCCCACGCGGCCAGCGGCGACGAGCCCTCGACGCCGGCCTCCCGGAACCGGGCGAGGAGGCCCTCGAGCGCGCGCACCGGCCCGTACAGGTCGGGGTCGGACGGGTCGACGCGCGCCAGCGCGAGCACGCCGCGGAGCCACGCCGCCTCGCTGCCCTTGCCCTCGAGGCCGGCGAGGGCGAACAGGTCGTCGTCGGCGATCGCCGCGACGGGACGGCCCTTCACGGGCCACTGGGTGCCCCCGCCGCGGTGCGTCTGGAAGTCGAAGGTCTTCGCCCTCGGGTCGACGGCGAGGACCTCGACGCGGATCTCGGGGTCGGTCACATCGCGGAAGCGGAGCACCGGGAGCCATCGGCTCTCGTCGCTCCCCTTGCGCGACGCGAGGCCCTGGAGCGCCCCCGCCTCGAGGCCGCGCAGCGCCGGCGGGACGCGCTGGAGCTCGGCGAGTGCGGCGGCCACCGACCGGAAGCGTGCGGCGTCGGCCGCCGCGGCCGCGAGAAGCGCCTCGGCGGCCGGCAGGTCGCCGCGGTGGAGGCCATCGACGACACCGCGTGCGAGGTCGGCCAGCGCGCGGCGGGCCGCGGACCGCGCCTGCTGCGTCTCCGAGACGATCTCGTCGCGCAGCTGCCGCGCGTCAAGCGCGAGCTGCGGGTACGCCGCGCCGTGCGCGGTCTCGCGCTTCGCGGCCTCCTCGAATGCCTCGAGGGCCGCCACGGCCTCCTCGACGGCGCCCGCCTTCGCTCGCGCGAACGCTTCGTCGCGCACCGCCACGGCCGCGGCCCCGACCTGGTCGTCGAGCGCGCGGCGCCGCTGGTCGAACGGCGCGGCGACGAGCCGCGCGAGCAGCGCGGACGCGACGACGTGCGGGTCGCCGACGGTCAACGGCTCGCCGAGCTCCGTCGCGGTGGTCGCCGCGACCTCCCGCGCGCGGTCGAGCGCGTGGATCGTCTCCGCGAAGCGCCGCGAGGCCACGCCGTCGGTCACGGCGTCCTCGGACACCTCCGCCAACAACTCGTCGGCCCGCCGCGCGATGCGCCGCGCGGCGAGGCTCGCGCGCTCCGCACGCTCCGCCGCGAGGTCGCGCATCCCGGACTTCGCGAACTGGGCCCCCACCGTCGTCGCCCAGGCCTCCGTCCGCGCCGCGAGGTCCTCGACGTCGCGGGGCGTGCACGGGAACCGGCGCCGGACCTCGAGGCCGAGGGCCGCGTCGCTGGCGGAGACGAGCTGCGCCAGGCGCTGGGCCGCGACCGACCGCGTCAGCCCCTTCGCCTCCTCGTCGTAGAACTTGCGGAGCGCCCCGTGCGCGGCCGCGAACTGGCCGTCCTGCTCGAGGCCGTCCACCTCCGTGCGCACGAGCGCCGTAAACGCGCGGCCGCGGACCTGCTCCTCGCGGAGCCGCTCGCGCTCCCGCACGAGCTCGGCCGTCGCCGGGGAGCCCACGCGGCGGGCGTCGGCGACCAGCCCGTCGAGCACGGCCGCGCGGCGGTCCACGTCGTCGAGGGTGCTCAAGGGGTCGGCCTGGACGCGCAGGATCTCGATGTTGCGCTCGGTGGCCTCGCGCTCGCGCTGGCCCGCGCGCCAGTCGGAGACCCACTTCGCGCCGCCCGCAACCAGGAGGCCGGCCACGACGCCCGACACGACGAGGATCGACGTGCGGCGGACGTGTTTACGGAGGAGGAACGCCTCCCAGTTGCCCGTGAAGCCCGGCGGCAGGATCGACGCGCCCTGCGTCAGGCGATCGACGTCCTCCACCACCTGGGCCGGCGTCGGGTAGCGCAGGGCCGGGTCGCGCAGCATCATCCGCTCGACGAGGTAGCCGGTCTCGGCCGAGATCTCGGGCCGCAGCGTGCGCACGGGCACCGGGACCTCGTAGAGCACCTTCGTGAGGATCTCGGCGAGGGTGGACCCGTCGAAGGGCGGCTTCCCGGCGAGCATGGCGTAGAGCGTGGCGCCGAGGGAGTAGATGTCGCTGCGGGTGTCGGCCTTGCGCGGGTCGAGGGCCTGCTCCGGCGAGATGTACTGCGGCGTGCCCACCGTCGCGCCGTGCTGCGTGAGGCCGAGGTCGATGGGTCCCTTCGCGAGGCCGAGGTCCATGAGCTTCGGCTGGCCGGCGCGCGACATGAGGATGTTGCCGGGCTTCACGTCGCGGTGGACGACGCCCATGCGCCGCGCGCGCTCGAGCGCGTCGGCGAGCCCGCGCGTGATCCGCAGCGCCTCGTCCTCGGGAAGGCGGCCCTCGCGGCGGAGGCGGTCGCGCAGGGTCTCCCCCTCCACGAGTTCCATCACGACGTAGGGGAAGCCGTTGGACTCGCCGGCGTCGAGGGCACGGACGATGTTGGGGTGGTCGAGGCTCGCGAGCATCGCGGCCTCGGCCTTGAGCCGCTCCACCTGCGTCCGGTCGCCCGCGAGGTCGGGCCGGAGGATCTTGACCGCCACCTCGCGGTTGAGCCCCACGTGGAGGGCGCGGTACACGGTGCCCATGGCTCCGCGGCCGAGCACCTCCAGCAGGCGATAGCCGTGGATCTGGCCCGGCCCGCCCTTGTCCGGCTGGATCTTCGCGTAGACGCGTCGCGCCTGGTCCTCGGCGAGGTACCCGCGCTTCACGAGGAGCACCGACAGCCGCTCGTCGAGGTGCAGGTCGTCGGCCATGCGCCGCTGGAGCTCGAGCGCCTCCTTGACCTGCGCGTCGGTGACGAAGCCGGCGGCCACCGCCTCCTGGGCGAACAGGAAGTCGTCATTGGAGGTCATCGCGGGACCTCCACGTCGAAGACGTCGTCGCCCGTGCGGCCGGCCGCGGTCGCCTCGACCCGGCCGCGGTCGCGGAGCAGGTCGAGTCGCGTGAAGTACGGGTAGCGCTCGAGCCACCCGAGGAGGAATCGCAGTTCCTGGTCCGCCGTGTTGGGCGTGCGGCCGCCGGGACCGCCGGTCGCGGCCTTCGGCAGCGCGTCGAGCCCGAACAGCGCGCTCAACTGGTCGTTCAGGCGGTCCACGGCGACGTCGATCGGGTCGCGGGCGGTGAGCGCGGTCGGGTCGTCGAAGGCGGCCTCGAGGCGCGCGCACAGGCCGGGGTCGGGGCCGGCGTCGGGGTTCGTCTCGAGCGCGGCGAGGAACGGGCGGCCGACCTCGCGGACGGCGTCACGAAACGTTCGCCCCTCGCGCTTCGGGTCGTCGAGCAGCCCGGTGCGCGCAGCCTCCACGAGGGCCTGGGCCGCCAGGGGCCGCGCCGCCGGCGACACCCGGCCCGCCAGCAGGGCCCGCACGAGCCCGAGGGCCCCGTGGAAGCGGACGTCCCAGTCGACGCGGCCGTGGGGCAGCTTCCCGCGGTCCTTCAGATAGTCGCGGCACGCCTCGACGCCGGCGTCGGTGCCGTCGGTGCCAGCCACCATGAGCGCGGCCGCGATCACCGGCTCCCGGTAGACCCGCCCCGCGCCCTCGCGGCGGAGCAGGTCCACGAGCCGGCGCCGCGCGGGCGACTGGCGCGGCGCGAAGAGGAGCCCCTGCGCGCAGGCGAGGGCGATCTCGTCGTCGCCCGCGCGCACGGCGACCTCGTAGACCTCGGCAAACGTCTCGACCCGGTCGGCCACGAGCGCCAACGCCGCCCGCGCGAAGATCGCCTCCGCGCCGTCGCGCAGGTCGCGCAGGAGCGTGTTGCGGTCGGGGCGCAGCAGCGCGTCGAGGGCGCGGGCCCGCGCCGCGGCATCGGCAGCGAGCGCCCCCGTGGGCGCCACGCGCACCACCGCGACCGCCCAGCACGCGATGGCGAGCGCCGCGGCGGCGCGCACGCGCCGGTCGTCGTGGCGCAGCGCCTCGCCGAGCGTCCGGTCCTCGTCGCCGGGGAGGAGCCCCGTCGCCACGAGATCCGCCACGCGGGCCTCCGGGCTCGCGGGGAGCGGGACCGACCGGCGCTGGGCTGCGCGCGCCCCCCACACGCCCATGCCGCCGATCTTGCCCAGCGCGAGGGAGGCGGCCGCCGACACGGCGCCGTTCGCGTCGCCGACGGCCTTCAGCAGCGCCGCGTTCGCCTCCACGAGGTCGGCCGCCGCCGCCTCCGCGCCCGCGCGCGTGCCCTCGCGCGAGCCGGGCCCGCGACGCGCGGTCTCGGGGCCGTAGAACGTGCCGAGGGCGAGCGCCGCGAACGCGCGCCGCCACGGGTCGCTCCCTTCGCGCTTGAGCACCGCGGTGAGGGCCGGGATCGCCGGCCAGAGGAACGGCGACGGCCCGTACGTGCGCCGCAGCGCACCCAGGGTCAGGATCGCGTTGCGGACGAGGGTCTCGTTCTGGCCGGCGCGCACGCGCTCGACCAACGGCGGCACCGACCACAGCCCGAACCGCCGCACGAGCACGTCGCGGCCGACGACCGCCTTGCTCACGTCGCCGAAGTGCTTCTCGACGATCTCGTCGATCTGGGCGCGCGCCCGCTCGTCGGGCTCGGCGAAGAACAGCCGCGGCGGCGCCGGTTGCACGTCGTCGCCCGCCGCGGGCGCGCCGCCCCCCGCGAAGGCCGCGCCCACGAGGAGCGCGCCGCGCACCCACGCCGCCCGCCGACGGGGACCGGCACGGCTCACGGGCCCTTCTTCCCGCCCGGAGGGCTCTTCCCGGGCGCCGCGGGGGGCGCCGGCGCGGGCGGAGCGGCCGCGGTGACGTGCGCCCGCCACTGCGCCTCGAGGGCGCGGAAGTCGAAGCCGTACGCGGCGCGGAGCGCTCCTTCCTCGGGGTCGTCGCGGTGCAGCTTCGTCCCGTCCACGAAGGCCTTGAACTTCGTGGGGTCGAGCGTCACGAGGTAGTCCACGACGCTCCACGCCTTCGCGAGGTCGGCGAGCGAGAGGCCGTCGGCCTTCGCCGCCGCCAGCCGCGGCATCGGCGTGTCCTGGCTCGAGAGCGCCGCACCGCGCAGCAGCTCCGGCCACTTCGTGGTGTCCTGCCACACCGTGGGGTCGCCGCCGCCCGGGATGCCCGCGCGGCCGATCGTGAACGCCGAACTGGGCCCCACGCCCCGGAGCTCGAGGTGGTACGCGAGGCCCTCCGTGAGCCACGCGCTGCCGAACCGGAAATTGAACTTGTAGCGGTTCAGCAGGACGTACGTCATGGAGTGCGCGACGGTGCTCTTCAGGACGGCGAGCGTGTTCGGGAAGAGGAACGCGCCGATGGCCGCCTGCGGGTCGGTCCACCAGAACGACTTCATCTTCGACGACGACGTGGCCCACGTCTCGAGGCCCTTCATCTTCTCGATCTCGTTCGCCTTGGCGAATTCGCGCACGAAGCGCGCGTAGCTCGGCGCTTTGTGCGGGACCACCACCTCGACGCGCAGCCCGTCGAGCTTGTCCTCGGGCACGGGCCGGAACAGCCGATGGAAGCCCGCGGCCACCTTCTCGGCGGACTCGAGCACCGCCGCCGCCTCGTCCGGGCCGAGCTCGTGGAGGACGTCCACGTGCGGCCCCCACAGGGCCACCATGGGGATGCCGAGCACCTTCGTGAGGACCTCGGCACGGGTCTTCCCTTCGGCCTCGCCGACGCGCACCCACCGCCCGTCCACCTTCCGCTCGCCGCGGCGCGCGTGGAAGACCTCCTCCGTCACCCAATCTTCGCCGTCCTTCCGCAGGCCCTGCTCGAGGGCCTCCTTCTCGCGCGGGGTGACCCAGCGCCCGTCGTGGGGCACGAGCCCCTTCGCCCGCATCTCGGCCTCCTGCGCCGCGGCCTCCGCGGCGGCCTTCTCCTCCGGCGTCCACCACCGCTTGTCCACGAGCAGGTGGCCGAGGGCCTTGTGCGCGCGCACGTGGGCGGGGTCCACCGCGACGACCTTGCGCCAGACGTCGAGGAGTTCGGCCTTGAACCCGCGGCCCTTGGCCCAGTCGTGCACGGCCAGCAGCGCCGGGACGTCCTTCGCCCCCTCGAGGCGGAACGCGAACTGCTCGCGCAGGGGCGGCGTGGTCAGATCCACGGCGACCACGTCCGCGCGGGCCAGTTCCTTGCGGCCGTCGAACGTCGTCTCGATCACGACGACGGTCGCGTCCTGCGCGAGCACCTTGCCCTCGTGGGTCTTGCCGTCCTTCGTACGGACCTCGTGCGCCGACGCGAGGCCCGCCCCGCCCCCCGCGACCCCACCCCCCCAGAGGACGACGGCGAGGAGGACCACGGCGCGGAGGACCACGGCGCGGAGGACGACGGCGAGGAGGACCACGGCGCGGAGGACGACGGCGGGGAGGACCACGGCGGGGAGGACGACGGCGCGGAGGACCACGGCGGGGCCCGCCGCCGCCGCGCGCGCGCCGGGCGGTCGTGCGCGCCGCGGGGCGGGCGAAGCGACGGCGGGCGGCGTGCGGGGGGCAGAGGCGTCCACGCTGCGCAGTATATCCCTGCACGGGCCCCGCCCGACGCCCCGCGAGGCGAGGCCCGGGGTCACGGGAGGCGAGGCCCCGTGCCCCGGGGAGGCGAGGTCCCGCGGCGGCCGTTTGGTAGGGTCTCGCCTCCATGCCGCTCCCCCTGCTCGCCGTCGCGGTCCTCGTCGTGCTCGCGGCGGGCTACCTGCTCTACGGTCGGTTCGTGGCCCGTCAGTACGCGCTCGACGACGCGCGGGCGACGCCCGCGACGGCGCGCGCCGACGGCATCGACTTCGTCCCCACCGGCCGCTTCTACCTCTTCGGCCAGCACTTCAGCGCGATCGCGGCCGCCGGGCCCATCGTCGGCCCGATCCTCGCCTGCCAGACCTGGGGCTGGCTCCCGTGCGTGTTGTGGATCGCGTTCGGGGTGGTCTTCGTGGGCGCGGTGCACGACCTCACGGCGCTCGTCGCCTCGGTGCGGCACGGCGCCACGTCCATCGCCGACGTCGCCCGCCGCCACCTGGGCCGCCGGGCGTGGCTCGCGCTCACGTCGTTCATCTGGCTCGCGCTCGTGTACGTCATCGTGGCCTTCACGGACGCGACCGCCGGCCAGTTCCTCGGCAACGTCGAGGAGCTCCCCGACGGGACGTCGTTCCACAAGGGCGGCGGGGTCGCGGCGGCCGCCGTCCTCTACCTCGCGCTCGCGGTCCTCATGGGGCTCGTCGTCCGACGGTTCGCGCCCCGCACCTGGGTCGTGTCCGTGGTGTTCGTGCCCCTGGTGCTCGGGTGCGTCGCGCTCGGGACGGTCGGCGACGTCTCCCTCGTCCTGCGGTTCTCGTCCACGACCTGGTACCTCGTCATCCTCGCGTACTGCGTGGTGGCGTCCCTCGTGCCGGTGTGGAGCCTTCTCCAGCCCCGCGGCTTCCTGGGCGGCTTCGTGCTCTACCTCGCCTTGCTCGCGGGCGTGGTCGGCATGCTCTTCGGCGGCCACGAGGTCCGCCAGCCCGCGGTCGCGGCGGCATCCGCCGACTTCGGGAAGGACATGTTCCCCTTCCTCTTCGTGACCATCGCGTGCGGCGCGTGCTCGGGCTTCCACGGGCTCGTGTGCAGCGGCACCACCAGCAAGCAGATCGCGAAGGAGAGCCACTGCAAGCCGGTCGGCTACGGCGCCATGCTGCTGGAGGCGTTCGTGGCCCTCATCGCGCTCGCCACGATCCTCGTCCTGACCCCCGCCGAGGCGAAGGGGGCCAAGCCGGGCGCGATCTACGCCGAAGGCATCGCGCGGTTCCTCGTCCCCCTCGTCGGGGAGCGCCACCAGGCGTTCGCGCGCGTCTTCGCGGGGATGGCCTTCGCCACGTTCATCTTCGACACGCTCGACGTGGCGACCCGGCTGGGCCGGTACCTGCTGCAGGAGCTGTTCGGCGCCCCGGGCCGCCGCGGCGCGCTGCTCGCGACGCTCGCGACCGTCGTGGTGCCGCTCGGGATCCTCCTCGCGGGCGGGGGCTCGGCCTTCGCGCGCAACTGGCTGCTGTTCGGCTCGGCGAACCAGCTCCTGGCGGGCCTCACGTTGCTCTCCAGCGCGGTCTGGCTGCACGCGTCGGGCCGGCGGTGCTGGTACGTGCTCGCGCCGGGGCTCTTCGTGCTCGTGATCACGACCTGGTCGGTGGGGTTGCACGCGCAGCGGGGCCTCGCGTCGCTCCTCGCGCACGGGCTCGACGTCGAGGGCCTCAACGGCCTCGTCGCCACGGCGATGCTCGGGCTTTCCGCCGTATTCCTGGTCGAGGCCTACCGGGCGACGCGCGCGCTGCGCGCCCGCTGACGCCCGCGCGGGTCACGCCCCGTCGTCACGCCTCGCCGTCACGCCTCGCCGTCCCGCCCCATCGTCACGTCTCGTCGGGGACGGCCGCGTCCTCCATGCCGTACTTCTCGAGCTTGCGCTGGAGCGTGAAGCGAGAGATCCCGAGGAGATCGGACGCGCGGGTCTTGTTCCCCTGCGCCCGCGCGAGCGCCTTGGCGATCTCGCGGCGCTCGACGCGCTCGACGAGGTCCACGAGGTTATGGACCGATTCGTCGTCGCCCGGGCCCTCGGGCGCGGCGCCGCGACGCACGCTCTCCGACAGCGTCTCGAGGCCGATCGCGTCGTCGCCGAGCGCGATCATCCGCTTCACCTCGTTCTCGAGCTCGCGCACGTTGCCCGGCCAGTCGTGGGCCACGAGCCGTTCCAGCACGCCCTCGGCCAGGTGCTTCTGTCGGCGACCGGGCGGGGTGTGGGCCCGCAGGAAGTGGTCCACGAGGAGGGGGATGTCTTCCTTGCGCTGCCGCAGCGGCGGCGTGCGCACGGTGAGCACCTTGAGGCGGTAGTAGAGGTCCTCGCGAAACTCGCCGCCGTCCACGAGCTTCTTCAGGTCCTTGTTGCTCGCCGCAAGGATGCGCACGTCGACCTTGCGGACGGACTTCCCGCCGACGGGGCGGATCTCGCCCTCCTGCAGCACGCGCAACAGCTTCTTCTGCATCTCGGGGCTCATGTCCCCGACCTCGTCGAGGAAAAGCGTGCCGCGGTCGGCGAGCTCGAAGAGCCCCTTCTTGTCGCGGTCGGCGCCGGTGAACGCGCCGCGGACGTGGCCGAAGAGCTCGCTCTCGAGCAGGGTCTCCGTGAGGGCGGCGCAGTTCTCCGACAGGAACGGCTGCTTCGCGCGCGGGCCCATGGAGTGGACCGCCTTGGCGATCAGCTCCTTGCCCGTGCCGGACTCGCCCTCGATGAGGACCGGCTCCTCCGTGCTGACGACCTTGTCCATCAACTTGAGCAGCTCGCGCATCGCCGGGGCGCGCCCCACGATGTGCGGGTACGTCCCCGCGGGCTCGCCCGCGCGGCGCAGGCGGTCGCGGGCGTCCGTGAGCTCCTGGGCCTGGAGGTCGACGCGGTGGACGAGTTGGCCGTTGAGGACCTCGAGCTCGCGCGCGCGCCGCTCGTTCTCCTCGTACAGGCGGGCGTTCTCGATGGCGATGCCGGCGAAGTCGGCGAGGCTCGAGAGGGTCTGGAGCTCGACGGCGGTGAACGCGCCCTTCTGCAGGCGGTTGTCCACGTAGACGGCGCCGATGGCGGTGCCGCGGACCACGAGCGGGATGGCGAGGACGCTCCGCGCGCGGATGGCGTTGATGGAGAGGAACTCCTGGAAGCGGGGGTCCTCCACGGCGTTCGCCGCGAGGATCGGCTGGCCCGACCGCAGGACCTGCTCGACGATGTTGCGGCTGAACGCCTCCTCGGGGGCGGCGACCTCCTCGCGCTCGAAGTTGCGCGCGACGCGGACCGAGGGCTCCTCCCCCGCCTTCCCGAGCACGAGGAACGCGCGCTCCGCGCCGGCGAGCTCGATCACGTGGTCGACGATGATGGCGAGGAGGCGGTCGAGGTGGAGCTCGCTGTTGAGGGCCTTCGCGATGCGCTGCAGGCGGAGGAGCCGGTCCTCCTTGTCCTTCGCCTTCGACATCTCCCGCTCGGCGTCGAGGACCATGGTGTCGCGCGCGTCGGCCATGGGGGCCGGCGGCGGCGCCTGCTCGAACCAGATCCGCGCGCTGCCCACCCCGATCTCGTCGCCCGCGTTCAGGGCCGAGCGGTCGACGAGTTGGCCGTTCAGCGTGGTGCCGTTCTGGCTGCCGAGGTCGTGGAGGACGTGCTGCGCGCCGTGGCGCTCGATCCGGCAGTGGGCCCGGGAGGCGCGCAGATCGAGGACGGCGACGTCGCACTGGGGCCCGCGCCCCACGACGATGACGTCCTTGCTCACCTCGATGACGGTGCGGCGCTGGTTCTCGTCGAGGACGAATCGAGGCACCGCAGGACCTCCGGGGACCGCGCCGACGTCGCCAGCGTGACCGGATCCTACGGATTCCGTGCGATTTCGCACGCTCAATCTGTCCTTCGCGTGCGAGGACACACGCACTGAACTGCCGGGGGCCCCCCCGGCAACGCGGCCGACCCCCGGGGTCACGGTGGCCGCGGGGCCCCCCGTGGCGTAGATTTCGGCTCACGATGGCCAAGGCCTACTCCCTCGCGGAACTCGCCGAGCTCGCGGGCGTCACCCGCGAAGCGGTCTCGTCGTGGGACACCGAGGGCCGCCTCGGCGACCCGCCCCGCGACGAAGGGGGCCGCCGCGTGTACGGATTCGAGCAGGCCGAGCGCGCGGTCGCGCTGGGCGGGCGCGCCGTCCGTCGCCGCATCTCGGTCGTCAACCAGAAGGGCGGCGTCGGCAAGACGACGTCCGTCTTCAGCCTCTCCGCGGCGTTCGCCGAGCGCGGCCGGCGCGTCCTCGTCGTCGACCTCGACGCGCAGGCCAACCTCACGTCGTCGTTCGGGTACGACCCGGACACGCTGGACAAGACGAGCGAGGACCTCCTCACCGACGAGCGCGTGCGCCCGGAAGACGTGATCCTCGAGACCGCGATCGAGGGCGTGCACCTGGTGCCCGCCGACATCCGGCTCTGCCGCGTCGACGTGAAGATCCACGAGACGTTCATGCGGGAGTTGATCCTGCAGAACAAGCTCCGCCACCTGTTCCAGCACTACCACGTGATCCTGTTCGACTGCCCCCCGAACCTCTCCAAGGTCACGATTAACGCGCTCATGGCGAGCGACGAGGTCCTGGTGCCGGTGGAGACGCAGTCGTACTCGATCAAGGCGCTGTCGGACCTCACGAACACGTTCTCGCTCATCCGGCAGAAGATGAACCACGCGCTGCGCGTGTGGATCCTGCCGACGAAGGTGGACCGGACCTCGGCGCTGGCGAACGAGTTCCTCGTCGCGCTCGAGCGCGCCTTCGGCGAGCGCCTGCTCCCGTCGGTGTCCGTCGACCCCGAGATCGTGAAGGCGCCCATGTTCTACGAGCCCGTCACGCGGGCGTTCCCGTCGTCGCGGGCGGCGCAGGAGTACGCGCGGCTCGCGCGGTTCCTCCTGCTGCCCGACGCCGAGCGCGACGCCGCGGCCCGGTCCGCGGACCGACTCAAGCCCGTCGACTGACGGCGGACGGCGGCGTCCAGGGGCCTGACGCGAGGCCCGCGCGGCTGCTACCTTCGGGAGCGCATGACCGCCCCCCGCGCCCCCCACGGTCCGTCCGGTCGCCGGTTCGTCCGTGTCGCGGTGCTCGCCCTCGCGGCCCTTTCGGCGCTCGTCGCGGCGCTGCCCGCGCGGGCCGGCACGCTCGACGACGCGAAGAAGGCCATGGCGAAGGCGCTCGCGTCCGAGGACCCGGCCGTGCGCCGGACGGCATTCCAGGCGCTGATGGACCACGACGGCAAGGACGCATTCGACGAGGTCTCGACGGTGCTCGGCCGCGAAGCGGACGCCGTGGTGCAGTGGGCCGCGGTGCAGGCGATCGGGCGGATGCGGAGCCCGGCCGCGGTGGACGCGCTCGTCGCGACCACACGGAGCGCGAAGGGGGCGAAGCGGCTCCTGCTGCTGCTCGCGTTCCGCGAGCAACGGAGCGACGCCGGGAAGGACCTCCTCCTCGAGATCGCGGCCGGGAGCGACGGGGTGGCCGCGGCGCACGCGGGCCTCGCGTTGGCGAAGAAGAAGGTGGCTCAGGCGGGGCCGGTGCTCGTCGGGCTCCTCGCCCACAAGGACGCGCCGGTCCGCGCGGCGGCCGCGCGCGCGCTCGCCGAACTGGGCGGGGTCGCGCCGAAGGACACGGCGGCTCGGCTGGCGGACGCGCTCGCGTCGGCCGACGGGCGCGACCGGACCGACCTCGTCGCGGCCCTCGCGGCGGTGACGGGCCAGACGGGCCTCGAGGACGACCCCGCGGCGTGGAAGGCCGTGGTGGGCGGCGCGGCCGCGGCGGCGGTGACCCAGGCGCCGCGCCCCACCGCGTACGTGGTGGGCGTGCCCGTGCGCGGCAAGCGGGTGGTGTTGGTCGTGGACCACAGCGTGAGCACCGACGACCCGCACCCGTTCCAGGACCGCGAGCGGCTGCAGGCCCTGTGCAAGGTGCCCGGCGCGCGCGACGTGCCGTGGTTCAAGATGAAGACGATCGGCGACTTCCTGAACGCCCACGGGAGCCGGATGGTCGCGGACCTCCCGGACGGCCGTTCGGTGGGGTTCGTGGCGGCCGGCGGAGCGAAGCTCGACACGAAGCTGGCGCGGCCGAACCCGGCCACCCCCGGGGCGAAGACGGCGATCGCGAAGGCGATCGAGGGGATGAAGCCGGAGAACGGGCTCGACGTGCTCGGCGCGCTGGTGGCGGCGCTCGACGCCGGGGGCAAGGACGCGGCGGCCCTGGCCACCGGTCCCGACGAGATCGTCTACCTGGGCTGCGGCGTGCCCTGGCAGGCCCCGGTGAAGGACCCCGCGGCGGTCGGGACGGCGGCGGGGCTTCGGGCCCGGCTGCGGCTGGTCCCGATCCACATGATCGGCGTCGGGAACCACAACTTCGACATGTACCGGACGATCGCGACGCTTTCCGGCGGCCAGTACGTGGACCTCACCCGGTAGCCCGGGTCCGCGGCGGCACGGCGCTCGGTAGACTCGCTCGGTAGACTCAGGGCCCCCTTGCCCGAGGTGCCCCATGCGCCGTGCCGCCCGCCTGCTTGCCCTGTCGCTGGTTGCGCTGCCCGCCGTCGCCGTCCGTGCGTTCGCCGAGCCGCCGGCCGCGCCCGCCGCGCCCGCGGTGAAGCCGCTCGCGGCCGACGCCGAGGCCGAGGCCGCGCTGGCGAAGTTCAAGGAGGACTTCAAGGCCAAGGGCCTCAAGGGCGACGACAAGCTCTCGCAGAAGGACTTCGCGCTCCAGCAGTTGTCGAAGCTGCAGCACCCGAAGGTGGTGGAGGCGCTCGCGTCGGCGTCGCGCGACAGCGACGCGACGGTGCGGATGCTGGGCATCATCTACTTGGGCGACCAACAGGCGCTGCCGGGCGCGGCAGGCAAGCGCGTGGTCGAGGCGCTCTCGCGCGGGTCGGTGGAGGACGCCTTCCGCATGACCTGCCTGCAGCAGATCGGGCGCCTCAAGTACCTCGGGGCGCGCGAGCCGATCCGCGACGGGCTGAAGGCCCCGTCGTACGCGGTGAAGAAGTCGGCGCTCGCGACGGCGGGCCGGACCGGCGACCTCCGGCTGCTCGGGGACGTCGTCGCGGTGATCGGCGTCGACCTCCCGGTCGACGGCACCGCCGGGGGCTCCGACCCCCAGTCGAGCGGCAAGGAGGTCACGCAGGAGGGGGCTTCGTGGGAGGGCGCGGAGGCGTCCGTCGACACGGGCACGGCGGGCGACTCCGACCAGAAGGCGGCCGAGGCGCAGGCGAAGGCGCAGGCGGCCGCGAACCAGGCGGCCGCCCAGAAGGGCGGCGGTGGTCCGGGCGGCGGCGACGGGGGCGGCGCGCGGGGCGCGGGCGGCGCGTCGCGGAGCCCGAAGGAGTTGGTCCCGACGGTACTCGGCGTCCTGAAGCAGCTGACGGGTCGCACCTTCGCGAACGCGGGCGAGTTCAAGCGCTGGTACGCCGAGAACCGCAAGGACATCGTCGAAAGGGCGAAGGCGCTCGACGAGGCCGAGAAGGCGCAGAAGGCCGCGGCGAAGTAGCCGCGCGGGCCTCCGGCCCCTTCCGCCGTGAACCAACGGGGTCGTCGAACCGACGTTCGGCCGCCGGGCCGGCCAGGCGCTCGAGGCGGCGCGCCGCGATCTCGCCGCCGGTCCGCTGCCCGACGCGATCGCCAAGCGCACCAAGGTCACGGTCGCCGCGACGTTCCACCCGTTCGCGCTGCGTGCGCTCAACCGCGCCATGCACGCCGCGCTCGCCCACACGCCCGCCTCGACGCGCCCTGCCTCCCGCGGGCGCTCGCGCTGCTCGGCGCCGTCCGCCCGCTCGGGTACGCGCCCGAGCTCCGGATCGGCGTCCGTCGCGACGGCGACCGCGTCGAAGGTCACGCGTGGCTCGTCCTGAATGACGCGCTGTTCCTCGAGGACGCCGCCACCCCCGACCGCTACGCCGTCCTCGAACCGGCCACCAACGTGTCGCCCCCGAACGCCTGACCTCGGACCCCCGCGCTCTCGACGGAGCCGGCGCCCGTGGGCGGGCGTGCACTGGGTTCCGTGGAGGATCGGGGGCTGGGGGTCGCACCGCCCCGAGGACGGCGACTGCGAAACGCGTGGTGTCGTTCGGAAAATCCAGGGCCGGCGGTCGAGTGGCCCGTCGGGCCCCGGGGAGGTCGGAGTCCGCCTTCAGCGGACGGAAGGGCCAACTTCCCTCGAGAACTGTCGCGGGGGGACTTCCGCCGAGCGCCGCGG